>MAAC01009955.1_pt1 | contig 51965 bp, 44 predicted proteins | sample 1115981 | NCBI WGS metagenome assembly MAAC01 (sample SAMN04961126, study PRJNA320927) | seawater metagenome | isolation source: sample BD02T64 sea water enriched with oil for 64 days | place: USA:Gulf of Mexico | collected 2013-07-27 | reverse complement strand
TTTGCAAAATGGTGGATTTGACCTATTTGGAGAAGTTAAGGATGGCATTTTAATTAGTTCATGGTCATTCAAAAATGAGATTGTTGGAGTTGATGCAAGAGTTCCAAATGAGTGGCATAGATGGCAAGCAAGTGAGCATCAAGCATATCTTGAATTTGATCTAAGCACTGGAGATTTCGTTTCAGTTATTGAAACTGATAGTGTAGATTGGAGAGCCCTAGAACTTGGTGTTTCTGACTACGAAGTAAATACTTTATATAACTTTTCTTGCGAAACTAAAGTACTTAATGGAGAATCAAAACCCAATGTGAATGTAAGGTTGGCATCAAATGGAAGTTTAAAAAAACAGCTGATGTTCCCTGAGTTTTCTGAAACGTCACAATGGCAAAAAGATTCTGTTTTTTTTTGGTCTCCTAGCCACACAGGCGAATTAATAAAGCTGAGGCTCGAATCTCAACTCTCTAGTACTGTTGGTAAAATTGCCTTTGATAACTGCTTATTACAAAAGGTAAATAACACCGATGTGTTATATTGGGAGTATTGGCAATCAACTAGTAATACTGTACGTGTTAAAAATGCTGAATTAAAAATGCCTTTAAGCAAGGCATTAATACGTATAAGTAAGGTGGCTAAATCAACTCAAACTCTGAGTTTAATTACTCACTTTACTCTAATGTTGCTAAGCTTTCACCACGTAAAGCAGTGATAATTAATTGATTTCTCAGCCATTTGTTAGCTGGATCTAAGTCAACATTGGCATGCCAATATAAGTGCACATCAAGTTTAGGCAAGTCAACGGGCAGTGGTGAAAGCGCAAGATCTAATACCTCGCTATACATAGTAGCGGCTGTTTTCGGTAAAGTGAGTAACATATCACTACCTGCGATTACCCGACATGCTGCGAATGGGTGTTGACACCGTAAACCAATTTTTCTGTGCACCCCTAAGCGAGCTAGTTCAAAATCTTCAATACCAGGGCCCGTTGAGCGAGAAGAAACTAACACATGATTTTGTTCAAGATAGGTCTCCAAGCTGAGGTTGGCACTGAACGTAGGGTGATCTTTACGAGCCAGAACAACAAGTTGGTCTTCTTCTAGCTGTGTATGTAATACATTCTCACTTACGGGTAATAAAGTATCGATGGCTAAATCTATATCGCCACTAGCCAGTTTGTTTTCTAATTCGTTGCGGTTTACCCTTCGGTGGCTTTTTAGTTTGGTATTAGGAGACTCTTTACTTAAACGTTCCATCAGCAATGGTAAATATGACGCTTCTAACGAACCATGTAGTGAAAGGGTAAAATGCTTTCGCGACGTTAAGGGTTCAAATTGTCTTGACTGTAATAAACATACTTGCAGTTGATGTAGGGCTTCACGAACATCGGCAATAACATTATTTGCCACCGATGTTGGTCTCATTTCATTACCTTGGCGAATAAACAAGTGATCATCAAAATGAACACGTAGCTTACTAAGCGAGTGACTTACCGCAGGTTGGGAGAGGTTTAAAGCTGATGCTGCTTTAGTAATGTTACCTTCACAGTAGATCGCGTCAAAAACCACAAATAAATTCAAATCAATTTTCATTATTACTCCAGCCTATTTTTGTTTCTCTATAAATTATATTAATAATAGGTCATTAGAACTATTCATTTGTTTAATTTATATATTGTGGCTAGCATAGTCAAGCACTTAATAATCGGTTCAAATGAGTTAAACCGTAAGAAAGCTAAATAGGAATAAAGTATGGCTGTATATATAAATCAATCAATAGATAACGCAACGACAGTTGGCGTCTCTACTTATACTTATAAGGTGCATTATTAGTATGGCTGCCATCTATTTAATTCGTCACGGACAAGCGTCTTTTGGTAAAGCGGATTACGATCAATTATCTGAGCATGGTATTAAGCAGGCGCAAATATTAGGTAAGCATTGGCAATCGTTAACTAAGCCAGACAAATTCTACAGTGGCGATCTATTACGCCATGGTCAAAGTCTAGAGCACTTTTTAGTTGGTTATAAAAAATGTGATGCTCCAGCAATTATCCATTCAGGCTTCAATGAGTTTGATCATGTTGATATTTTAAAGTGTTATAAACCTCAATGGGGTGATTTTGCAAAAATGAGCACGTCATTGGCAAAATTAGAAAATGCCAGTAAAACTATTCAAAAAGAATTCTTTCATGCCATGGAACACTGGGTTTTTAGTGATAAAAGCAATGAATACAAAGAAAGTTGGTCACAGTTTAAAACACGCTGTATTAATGCTTTGCAAAATATTATCAACCAAACATTAGCAGAAAAAAATCCAGCAAGTAGATCGTCTAAATCTAAAGATATTCTTATTTTTACCTCTGGTGGCCCTATTTCAGCGATTATTCAACACATATTGCAATTAAGTGATCAACAAACATTAACCTTGAATCAGCAATTGCGAAATACCAGTGTGACTAAGTTGCTATTTTCTGAAGAAAAATTAAGTGTTGATTATATAAATAATTATAGTCACTTAGAGTTAGCTGGCGAAGAGTGGCTGACATTTAGATAGATTTCGTTAACAAAATAACAATTATAATTTTCAATGGAGAAATAAAATGAGTAATAACACACTATTTGATTTATCAGGAAAAGTCGCTTTGGTTACTGGTGCAAGTCGTGGTATTGGCGAGCATATCGCTAAACTATTAGCACAACATGGTGCTCATGTCATTGTTTCAAGCCGAAAAGTTGAAGGTTGTCAGGCAGTTGTTGATGACATTATAAAAGCGGGTGGCAGCGCCGAAGCTATGGCTTGTCATATTGGCGAAATGGAACAAATAGATCATATATTTAATCTCATTTCAGCGCAGCACGGTAAGTTAGATATTCTTATTAATAATGCTGCGGCTAACCCTTATTTTGGCCATATTTTAGAAACCGATTTAAGCGCTTTTCAAAAAACGGTTGATGTCAATATTCGTGGTTACTTCTTTATGTCGACACGTGGCGCGCAAATAATGAAAGACAATGGTGGTGGCGCAATCGTTAATGTTGCTTCAATTAATGGTGTTATCCCTGGTGACTTCCAAGGTATTTACTCAATTACCAAGGCGGCAGTTATTTCAATGACGAAAGCATTTGCCAAAGAATGTGCACAATTTGATATTAGAGTTAACGCCATATTACCGGGGGCAACCGACACTAAGTTTGCATCAACTTTAGTCAATAATCCTGAAATATTGGCACAAGCAATGGCGCATGTACCGATGAAACGCGTTGCTAAGCCAGAAGAAATGGCAGGTACAGTATTGTATTTAGCTTCTGATGCCTCTAGTTACACCACAGGTACTGCGATTAATGTTGATGGCGGTTTTTTAATTGCTTAGAAAAATAACCTAATCAGTTAACGCGCTAAGTAGCACAAGTTAAGCAACATAAGATAAGCAACATTTAAAAGAGTAGGAAATTTATGTCTCAAGCCAACAAAGCAAACAACGTAAGTACAGATAAATTATTTGAATCGTTTTCGGTCAAATCTTTAAATTTGAAAAATAAAATTGTTATGGCTCCCATGACAAGAACATTCTCTCCGGGCGGTGTGCCAACAGCCGATGTTGCTGCTTATTATCGTCGCCGAGCAGAAGGTAATGTTGGTCTAATTATTACTGAAGGTACTTATGTTTCGCACAAGGCCGCCAATGGTTATGAGCGCGTCCCCGCAATTCATGGTGAAGAGGCTTTAGCTGGTTGGAAACATGTGGTTGATGAAGTACATGCCGCGGGTGGAAAAATTGTCCCTCAGCTTTGGCATGTTGGCGCCATAAGAAAAGAAGGCACTGAACCTGATAAAACGGTACCAGGCTATAGTCCATCAGGTTTATACAAACCCGGCTCTAAAAATGGTGTTGCCATGACTAAGAGCGATATTGATGAAGTGGTTGCTTCGTTTGCTCAAGCGGCACTAGATGCGAAATCCGTTGGTTTTGACGGTGTAGAAGTGCATGGTGCCCATGGTTATTTAGTTGACCAATTTTTCTGGCAAGGTACTAACGAAAGAACCGACGAATATGGTGGTTCATTAGAAAACAGAAGCCGTTTTGCTGTTGAAATAGTTCAAGCCATTAGAGCCGCAGCAGGTGAAGATTTCACTATTATCTTTAGGTTTTCTCAGTGGAAACAGCAAGATTACAGCGCCAGACTTTGTGAAACACCGGAGCAACTTGAAACCTTTTTAAGCTTGTTAAGTGACGCTGGCGTTGATGTATTTCATGCAAGCACACGACGTTTTTGGTTAAGTGAATTTGAAGGCTCTGATCTTAACTTAGCGGGTTGGACTAAGAGATTAACCAATAAACCTGTGATTACCGTGGGTAGCGTGGGTCTTGATGGTGATTTTATTGGCGAAGGTAACAGCGACTTGTCAGGCAGTTCAAATCCTACGGGTATTGATGCTTTGATGGAGCGTTTAAATAATGATGAATTTGATCTCGTTGCTATCGGGCGTGCTTTATTAGTTGACCCTGAATGGGTTAATAAAATCAAAAATGATGCTATTGAAGAAATTAAACCATTTAATAAAAAATCGCTAATGACACTGAGCTAATACTTGGGCGCTAAACCCCTTAAGTTAGTCGTTATTATTAAGAGTCAAAGTTAAGAATCAAAGTTAAGAGCCAAAGTTAAAACTTGATTAAATAAAGTACTTTAAAGGAAATAATTATGAATTTTGAATACAGTGAAAAAGTTCAAGACCTTATAAATCGTGTTAGTCGTTTTATGGAAGAAAATGTATTACCCGTTGAAGACGAAATGCATCATCAAGTGGCAGAAAACCCTTGGTCAACTCCTGCGTTAATGGAAGAGTTGAAAGCGAAAGCAAAAGCCGAAGGCTTATGGAATTTATTTTTACCGGTCGCTTATGGTAAATACAGTGCTGGGCTTACTAACTTAGAATATGCGCCGTTAGCTGAAATTATGGGACAAGTAATATGGGCACCAGAAGTTTTTAACTGTGCAGCCCCTGATACAGGCAACATGGAAGTGTTAGCTAAGTACGGTAATGAAGCACAGAAAAAACAATGGTTAGAGCCTTTATTAGCTGGAACAATTAGATCAGCCTTTGCCATGACCGAGCCTGATGTTGCTTCAAGTGATGCCACTAACATAGAAACGCGCATTGAACGTGACGGCGATGAATATGTAATAAACGGCAGAAAATTCTATATCAGTGGTGCTTGTCGCGAGCAATGCGAAATAATGATCGTGATGGGTAAAACCGATCCCGATAATGACAATCGTTATATTCAGCAGTCACAAGTTTTAGTTCCAATGAATACCCCAGGTGTCACCATGGTACGCCCAATGAAAGTTTTTGGTTATGACGATGCGCCTGAAGGCCATGCTGAAATTACTTTTGAAAATGTTCGTGTTCCTGTTGAAAACATTATTGTTGGTGAAGGCAAAGGCTTTGAAATTGCTCAGGGTCGCTTAGGGCCAGGCAGAATTCATCACTGTATGCGCAGTATTGGTGTCGCTCAACGTGCCTTAGAATTAATGTGTAAAAGAGTGAGTACCCGTACTCTTTTTGGTAATCCAATGATCAAACAGCAATCTATTCGAGAAGACATTGCTAAATCGGCTTGTCAAATTGAACAAGCGCGCTTAATGACCTTAAAAGCAGCGCAAAAAATGGATGCTGAAGGCAATAAAGCCGCCAAAGATTTAATTTCTATGATCAAAATTGTTGCCCCGAGTATGGCACTTGATGTGCTTGACCGAGCAATTCAATGTCATGGTGCTACAGGCGTAAGCCAAGATACCTTTTTAGCGCACATGTTTGCCGCACAGCGTACTTTACGCTTGGCCGATGGTCCAGATCAGGTACACATGATGCAGCTTGGCCGTGATTTAGCTAAAAAGTATTCACAGTAAACATTTTATCGAATAGCTGGCGATAGCCACGTTGATTGTTGATGTTGATTATTAATGTCGATAAGTAATGATGATAAGTAAACCTGACAAACTTAAGAGTATTAATGTTATGCCAAAAATTACCCCGCTAGATAATGAAAAATTAACCGAGTATCTAGAAAAGCATGTGCAAGGTTTTGCAGGCCCAATGACCATGGAAAAATTTCCTGGGGGGCAATCAAATCCTACTTTTAAAGTAACGGCAAAATCAGGTTCTTATGTTTTACGCCGCCAACCAGAAGGTAAATTATTAAAATCAGCTCATGCGGTAGATAGAGAATATAAAGTACTAGCCGCATTAAAAGATAGCGATGTGCCTGTTGCTAAGGTTTTTCATTTATGTGAAGACACTTCAGTAATGGGGTCACTTTTCTATTTAATGGAGTATTGCCAAGGGAAAATTTTTTGGGATGCCGAGTTAAAAGAAATTGATAGTAATCAAACTAGAACCGCAATGTATGATGCCATGAATAAAACCCTAGTGGCATTGCATAGTGTCGACATTGAGGCTTGTGGTCTGCAAGATTACGGCCCTCAAGGGGATTATTTTCAACGCCAAGTAGTACGTTGGACTGATCAATACCGTAAAACAGAATTACAAACAATTAGCGCCATGGACGAGTTAATTGTTTGGTTACAAGAAAACCGACCAGAAAATGATGGCCGCTTGTCTTTAGTGCACGGTGATTACCGCTTAGACAATTTCATGTTTGACTCAAAAAAGCCTGAAGTAATAGCGGTACTTGATTGGGAACTATCAACGTTAGGTCATCCTTTTTCTGATTTAGCTTATCAATGTATGCAGCTTCGTATGCCGCAAGGTTTTGGTAGTGTTGACGGCTTAAAAGGCGTAGACCGTGCCAGCTTAGGTATTCCAACAGAAGAAGAATATGTTGCCAAATACTGTCAGCGCATGGGCATTGTGCAAATAGATAACTGGGCATTTTATTTAGCCTTTAGCTTTTTCCGTTTTGCCGCCATTGTGCAAGGGGTGGCTAAACGTGCTGAGCAAGGTAACGCTTCAAATGAAAATGCTGGCAAAGTAGGGGCTTTTGTCGAACCTTTAGCCAAAATGGCATTAGAAGTTATTGCCCAAGAGCAAATTACCTCAAGTAGCTAAATAGACAATAGTGCTGTTAAAGCCTTTTCAGACATAAGCACAGACATAAACACATACATAAGTAAACGGCGGTGCTCATAACGTTAGCGCCGCTAAGTTAACAACTTTAATATTTAAACAATAAATTTATACAATAAACATTAATCCTTCATAGGAGCATTACTCATGGATACATTATTAGATTTTACCGCAAAAGTAGTTGTAATTACGGGGGCCGCTCAAGGTTTCGGACAATTACTCGCACAATCTTTAGCCGATCGAGGCGCTAAATTAGTGCTTGGAGATATCAACGAAGCTAAAGTTAAAGACGTTGCTGACACATTAGCGGCCAAAGGTGTTGATGCTATCAGTTTAAAATGTGATGTATCAAAAAATGCCGATTGTAAAGCCATGGTTGACCTTGCTGTTGAAAAATATGGCCGCGTAGATATTGCGGTGAATAATGCCGGCATTAGCCAACCTTTTATACCTCTACATGAAATTGACGAAGCACTGTTAGACCAACAATTTGCCGTTAATGTTAAAGGTGTTCAATTTGGTATGCGCCATCAGATCATGCAAATGTTAAAACAAGGCGAGGGTAATATCCTTAATGTTAGCTCACGTGCGGGCATTAGCGCAGCCGCTTCACTAGCCGCTTATGGTGCGGCTAAGCATGCGGTTATTGGTTTAACTAAAACCGGTGCCGTTGAATATGCTCGCCATAATATTCGTGTTAATGCTGTTTGTCCTTCTTTTGCCTTAACGCCAATGGTGACCAACGTTGCTGATAAAGGTTTGCAAAATCAAATGAGTAAAGTTGTACCGATGAAACGTTTAGGTGAACCCGAAGAAGTTGTTGTGATGATGCTAATGATGTTATCACCTGCAAACACCTATTTAACGGGACAGTGTATTTCAGTTGATGGCGGCGTTTCTGCTGCCTAATTGTTGAAATTTATCGTTAACTAAAACGTAACGTTTCACCACCGAGTCGCGATGAACAGAGGGCTCTTCGAGCCGACACAGAGACTTTTTTTTCTCGGTGTAGTGCGTAGCACCTCTGCTTTCTCTGTGGTAAAAATTTTTAAGCTGAATAAGCATACTAAAATTAACTTAAATATTGCCCATTAGCGTAATAAAAAATAAAGAGAATACTATGGCCGCACCTATGATGAATGAACGTGATCTTGAGTTCATGCTTTATGAACTTTTTGACAGTGAATCGCTGCTCAGCAGAGAGCGATACCAAGATCATGACCGTCAAACATTTAATCAAGCGATCAGCACTGCAAAAGCCTTGGCAGAGAAATATTTTCTGCCCATTAGGCAAAAGCTTGATACCGAACAACCCACTTTTGATGGCAAAAAAGTCCATTTAGTGCCTGAGTTGAAAGTAGCATTTAATGCCGTGGTTGAATCAGGCTTTTCATCAGCTACTGCTGATTACGAGCTGATGGGCATGCAGTTACCGCCTATCGTTGCTAGTGCGGCCAATACTTATCTTTTTGCTGCTGGTGGCACAGGCATGGGCTATACCGCCCTAACGTCAGCGAATGCTAACTTGTTGCAAGCGCATGGTAGCCAAGAATTAATTGAGCGCTGGGTTAAACCTATGCGTAGCGGTCGTTTTGCGGGCACTATGGCAATGACCGAACCCGGTAGTGGCTCTGGTTTAGCCGACCTTACCACCAGTGCTGTTAAATCTGCAGAGGGTGAGTATAGAATAACCGGTAATAAAATCTTTATTTCTGGTGGCGATCATGACCTGACTGAAAATATCGTTCATCTGGTATTGGCAAGGCTTAAAGGTGCTCCGCAAGGCATCAAAGGTATTTCCCTTTTTGTAGTGCCTAAATTTTTAGTGAATGATGATGGCTCTATTGGTGAAGATAACGAAGTGGCCTTAGCGGGATTATTTCACAAAATGGGTGGCCGAGCGCAAACATCAACGGCGTTAAGTTTTGGTGAGAAAAATGGTTCAGTGGGCTATTTAGTTGGCGAAGAAAATCACGGCCTTAAATACATGTTCCACATGATGAATGAAGCGAGAATTATGATCGGCTCTTCAGCATCAATCACCGCTTTAGCGGGTTACCATTATTCTGTTGATTACGCTAGAGAACGACCTCAAGGGCGTTTACCTTCGTGTAAAGACCCACATTCTCCGATGGTTAATATTATTGAACATGCTGATGTTAAACGCATGTTATTAGCGCAAAAAGCCTATGCCGAAGGTGCTTACGCACTAGTGTTATATGGCACACAATTAGCGGATGATGAAAAAACGGCTGATACCGCAGAAGAGCGTGCACAAGCACACTTATTACTCGACTTTTTAACGCCAATAATCAAAACATGGCCGTCAGAGTATGGTCCAAAAGCCAATGATTTAGCTATTCAAGTATTAGGTGGCCATGGTTATATCAACGAACATCCCGTTGAAATGTTTTATCGTGATAATCGCTTAAACCCGATACATGAAGGCACTACCTGCATTCAATCGCTAGATTTATTAGCACGTAAATTACCCATGAATAATCTTGCCGGTTATTTAGCAACCTTAGCCGAAATGAAAAAAACCTTAGTTATTGCGCGTGAGCATGAAAGCTTAACTTGCTATTGCGATGAACTCGATGCCGCAATTACTAACTTAAAACAAACATCAAACACCTTGTTACAAGCCATGTCGACCCAGAATATTGATTTAGTACTGTCTAATTCGGTTAAATATATTGAATTATTTGGTCATATTGTTATTGCTTGGATATGGCTTAAACAAGGGCTTGTTGCGACGAAAGCACTGGCTGAAAAACCACATCAAAGTGATATAAATTTCTACCAAGGCAAACTTCAGGCGTTACAGTATTTTTATCGTTTTGAGTTGCCTCAAATCTATCACTGGTCAAGCATTTTGAGTGAAATAGATAATACCTGTTATGAAATGCAAACGGATTGGTTTTAATGTTTTTGTAGGAGAGGATTTATCCTCGAGAATTTCGCGGTTCAGGTTTTTAGTTCCAGACAAAACCTAAGTACCTACATCCGTATAGGCAGAAACCGCTCCTACAAGTTAAATCATAGCAACAAATAACTAATACAAAATAACTAATAAAAGCAACAATAAAGGAAAATAACCGTGGTTAAAATGATTAATAAAGAAGAAATCGCTCAGTATGTAGATTATCAAGCTGAACCGACTCCTTGGCATACAGTAACACAAGCGCAAATCAACCAATTTGCCGATTGTACTTTGGATCAGCAGTTTATTCATACTGACCCAGAAGCGGCTAAAGCCACGCCTTTTGGCTCTACCATTGCTCATGGTTTTTTGACTTTATCTATGCTGTCGCATTTTGCCGAAAATTACAGTTTGATGATTGAAGGCTTTTATATGGGTCTTAATGCGGGTTTTGACAAAGTTAGATTTTTACAACCCGTTAAAGTCGACAGTCGTGTTAGAGCTCATGCTAAAACGTTATCTATTGAAGAAAAGAAACCCGGTCAATTTCGTATAAACACTGAAGTTACCGTCGAAATTGAAGGTTGCGATACGCCTGCGCTTGTTGCGCAATGGATATCAATGCAAATGGTTAAGTAAATCAGCTAAATTTTAACAACTAAATTTAATACGTTAAAGGAAATTATTATGACAATCAGTTTTGAAGGTAAAGTTGCTATCGTTACAGGCGCAGGCAATGGTTTAGGTCGCTCTCATGCATTAGCACTTGCCGCACGTGGCGCTAAAGTAGTGGTTAACGATTTAGGTGGCGCTAGAGATGGTAGTGGTATGTCATCAGAAGCTTCACAAGAAGTTGTGCGTTTGATCAAAGAAAATGGTGGTGATGCCATTAGCCATGGTGCCAACGTAGCTAATTTTGATGAAGTACAAGACATGGTAAAACAAACCATGGATAAGTGGGGTCGTGTAGACATCCTTATTAATAACGCGGGCATTTTACGCGATAAGTCTTTTACAAAAATGACCTTAGACGATTTTAAATTAGTGATGGATGTACACGTAATGGGCTCTGTAAACTGTACTAAGGCAGTTTGGGATATCATGCGTGAACAAAATTACGGCCGCATTGTCATGACGACTTCGTCAAGTGGCATGTACGGTAATTTTGGCCAATCAAATTACGGTGCAGCAAAAATGGCTGTTTTAGGTTTGATGAATACTTTAGTTATTGAAGGCGCTAAAAATAACGTTCGTATCAATGCCTTAGCACCAACAGCTGGTACACGTATGACAGAAGACTTAATGCCAGAAGAAATTGTTAGAGCCTTCTCACCTGAATCGGTAACGGCAGGTATGCTGACCTTATGTGATGATGAAGCGCCTAATCGCTTTATTTTATGTGCCGGCGCAGGCGGTTATTCAAGTGCCAGCATGTTTGAAACCGAAGGTTGTTTTCTTGGGCAAGCTGAGCAAAATCCAGAAAGTGTCCGTGGACAATGGGACGAATTAACCGCTCAAGAAGGCCAAGCAGCATTAGCGTCTGGCGCAAAGCAAGGTGAAAAATTTGTGATGAAAGCCATGGCTTTTATGAAATCACAACAGCAATAATATCTGATTATACTAGCTAAAAGAAAAGCTATATAAAAGTTAAACAAATAGCTTAAATAAACACGACAAGACCCAAATAATAAGGAAAAATCATGAGAGAAGCAGTCATTGTATCGGTAGCACGTACCCCAATTGGTAAAGCGTACCGTGGTGCCTTTAATAACTTAACAGCACCGTCATTAGCCGCAGCAGCAGTAACAGCAGCCGTTGAACGTTCAGGTGTAGATCCTACAGAAATTGAAGATTGTATTTTTGGCGCCGCGTTACAACAAGGCTCTCAAGGTATGAACTTTGGACGTCAAGTTGCTATGGCAGCAGGTTTACCGATTACGGTAGCGGGCATGACCATAGATCGTCAATGTTCATCAGGTTTAATGGCAATATCAGCGGCGGCTAAGCAAATTATTTGTGATGGTGCCAAAGTGATGCTTGCTGGTGGTTGTGAGTCTATTAGTTTAGTGCAAAACGAGCACATGAATATGCACCGCGCTGTAGATGCTAAAGTAAAAGCTTATCAACCAGCGATATATATGCCGATGTTAGATACTGCTGAAGTGGTTGCTGATCGTTACAACATTCCACGTGAAGCGCAAGATGCCTACGCACTTAAGTCACAACAGCGTACTGCTGCGGCACAAGAAGCAGGCCGATTTGACGCAGAAATAGTACCTGTAACTTGTACAAAAATTGAAGTTGACCGTGCAACGGGCGACACCAGTGAAGTAGAAGTAACCTTAACTAAAGATGAAGGTAACCGTCCGTCAACTAATCTTGAAGGTTTGTCAGGATTAAAAACTGTTCGTGATAATGGTTCAATTACCGGTGGTAATGCCTCACAACTTTCTGACGGTGCTGCAGCGCTTGTTTTAATGGAAAAAGAACTTGCTGAAGAGCGTGGTTTAGCACCATTAGGTGCTTATCGCGGCTTGGTTGTTACGGGTTGTAAACCTGATGAAATGGGGATTGGTCCAATATTTGCTATCCCTGAATTATTAGCACGCAACGGTTTAACCATGGACGATATTGGTTTATGGGAAATCAATGAAGCGTTTGGCGTACAAGTACTTTATTGCGCTGAAAAATTAGGTATTCCTGAAGATCGCTTAAACGTAAATGGCGGCGCAATTTCTATTGGTCATCCTTATGGTATGAGTGGCGCTCGTATGGTTATGCATGCACTTATTGAAGGTAAACGTCGTGGCGTTAAATATGTTGTGATCAGTATGTGTATTGGTGGCGGACAAGGTGCTGCAGGTTTATTTGAAGTACTTTAACAGCTAATGAAAAGGCAGTGGAAAGCATAATGATTTTGTTTATTTGTTTTTCTTAACACTGCCTAAGCACTGCCTAAACATATTTTATAAGAAAGATATTATGGAAAAAAATTGCCTTGAAAAGAGTTACTCACCTAGCGCTCTATTCGCAGTAGGCGCAGGTAAAGATATGCAGCAATATCATGATAATGTTGCTTTTATCAAAGTGGGTGCACAAATGGGCTATGGTCAATTAGCCGTTCAAGCCAAATGTTAGAAATATATGCGGGTAAAACCGCCTTAAAAACCATCAATGAAAAAGGTTTTTCACCTGATTTATTTAGTGACTTTCTTGGTGCGAGTGGTGGGCCTAAGTGGTTTACTTTATATGCATTAGACAAGTATATGTTTGGTGATTTTTTTAAAGGGCGCAGTGCCCCCCTTAATCTTATTGGCTCAAGTGCAGGCGCTTTTAGAGCGTCTTGTTTTGCTCAAAAAGATCCCGTGGCAGCAATAGAGCGCTTGGCAAGTAATTATTGCCAAACCATTTATTCAGAAAATGCTACCCCCCAAGAAGTAACCACGAAAGCCAAAGACTTATTAGCCGTATTATTTGGTGAAAATGGCGCCTCAGAAATCATCAACAATCCCGTCTTTAAAGCGCATTTTATTGTCGCTAAGTGCCATGGTTTAGTCGCCTCAGAAAATAGGGTAGTGCAAAGCTTAGGCTTATTAGCTAGTTTTTTGCAAAATGCTATGGGCAGACGCCACTTAAAAAAACAGTATCAGCGCTACATCTTTCAAACAAATGATAGCACGATGAAAATTCATGATCCTGACGGCATAGCAACGCGGCTGGCAACCTTCACTCAAAACAACATAAAAGAGGCGTTACTCGCTTCTGGCTCTATTCCTATGGTGATGGAAGGTATTAAAGATATTGATAATTGCAGCCAAGGCATGTATCGAGATGGTGGTCTTATTGATTATCATTTTGATGTTGAAATAAAAAGCTCAGGCTTAGTGCTTTACCCGCATTTTAGTTCGTCATTAAAAGCGGGTTGGTTTGATAAAAAACTTAAGCGCAAAGTAAGACTGCAGCATTACGATAAAACCGTGCTTATTTGCCCGTCAGCTAAGTTTATAGACTCTTTGCCCTACCATAAAATACCCGATCGCACTGACTTTACTAAGATGGAGCCTCAGCAAAGAATGACATACTGGCAGCAAGTTTTTGTACAAAGCGAGCAATTATCAACAGCCTTTGAGCATTTTTATAAACAACAAAATATTAATGAAATAAAGCCCATTGAAACACTAACGTAATAACAATAATTAATAATACTTAGCTGATCTTAAGCTTAGTAAAACATAACATTAACAATCATCAAAAATAGAAAAGGAAACGATAATGACTACCTATACTGCTATTAATTTAATTGCCCGTCCTGCTGGTGGCCCTATTGGCCCTGAGCTTTTTGAAGTTGTACAAAAAGAAATGCCTGTTGTTAGCGCAGGAGAAATATTGGTTAAACAAACACAGATGTCGTTAGACCCTGCCATGTTCGGCTGGATGAGCCCAGATACAGAAAGCTATATTCCGCCAGTAGAGTTAGGCACAGTCATGCGCAGCTCTGGCGTTGGCGAAGTGGTTGCCAGTGAACACCCCGATTACCAAGTGGGTGATCGCGTGATGGGCATGTTAGGTTGGCAAGAATACATTTTAAGTAAAGGGCAGGGCTTAAATAAAGTTACCGCACCTATGCCTGATGAAGCTATTTTGTCGATATTCGCCTTACCAGGGTTAACAGCGACACAAGGGTTATTCAGTATTGGTAAACCACAAAAAGGTGAAACACTGGTTGTTTCTGGTGCTGCTGGCTCGGTAGGCTCTATTGTGGGTCAACTTGCTAAAGCTGAAGGACTAACGGTTATTGGCGTGGTGGGTAGTGATGAAAAAGCTGACTGGATAGTGAATGAATTAGGTTTTGACGGCGCGGTTAATTATAAATCAGCTGATTTAGCCGATAATTTAGCGGCACTAACCCCGAACGGCATTGATGTATATTTTGAAAATACTGGCGGCCCAGTACAAAATATGGTTTTTGAGCGCATGAATAACTTCGGCAGAATCGTGGTTTGCGGCATGATCGCCGACTATGGCAAAACGCAAGCAAGCCTAGGTCCTAATTGGATCCCGTTAATCAAAAAACGCATAACAGTGCAAGGTTTTGCCATGCCAGATCATTTTGGTGAAGTGCCAGCGCTATTAGCAAAACTAACCCCTTATGTGATGAAAGGGCAGATCAAGCATAGAGCGCATATTCTTGACGGCTTAGAGTCAGCGATAACGGGGCTTAACCTGTTTTTTACCGGCGGTAATAAAGGCAAGTTAATCGTTAAACTTTAAAGCAACATAACGGTTTACCATTGAGTTGTTATGCTTTACTGGGAACTAAAAGCTAGCAATACTAGCGCTTTTGTATCCAAAGAATAAAAAGTATTAGAAGTCATAAAACGACTCGCCTCAATAGCGGGTCGTTTTTCGTTTGGGCAACGCTGACTTTTATGTGTTTGGCTAAAAAAATAGCTGTTTGAGCATTAACAATTTAGGAGCACTTATACGCTAAGTAAAAGGTAACCTGCACCGTCTAATACTAACTTTATCGTTCCACTTTCAAGGTGGCTTTTACGCACTTTGTTTAGAAAGTCAACAATTGACTATCCATTAACGTTTTTTTCATATTCTTTGATAACCCATTTTCTAAATGACCTAATTCAAGTTAGAAAAGATATGTATATAAATAGCCTGCACCTACTGCCATTGATAATATTACCGTTAAGAATGCAATTATCATTTGATTCTTGAAAATAGACTTAAGTAATATAACTTCAGTTAAACTTGCGCCAGCACTACCAATGATTAAAGCCATAACTGCACCAAGCCCCATACCTTTTGCTGCTAATGCTGCACTTAATGGTATTACTGCCTCGGCTCTAATATAAAGAGGGATACCAATCACTGCTGCAATAGGAACCGCAAATGGGTTACTTTCACTAGCGACACTGGCGACAAACTCTGTTGGCATAAATCCATAAATCAATGAACCTAATGCGATACCGCCAATTAAATAAGGTAGCACTTTGTTAAAATCTGACCAAGTGCTGTTCCAGATCCTAGTCCATTTGCTAATAGGCTTACCATTCTTACCGCAGCTACTTGCACAACCTTTACTCTCTGGCGTAATGTAGGCTTCAGGCTTGACGTACTTTTCAAAACCAAGTAGCTCTAATAAGTAACCCGCAGCAATTGAAATACCCATAGCCATAGTAAAATAGAACGCAGTAACTTTTAAACCAAAGGTGACGGCAAATAAACCAATGATAATTGGATTAAGTAATGGGCTAGCAAATAAGAACACCATCATTGTACCAAAGCCTGCTTTTGCTCTAAGTAACCCTTTTAAAAAAGGAATAGTCGAGCAAGAACAAAAAGGTGTGATGGCCCCGAGGAATCCTGCAACGATATAGCCCCTACCATTCTTACTACTTAATATATTCTGAATTTTACTGGGTGGAATGTATTCTTGCAGTACACCGACAATATAGCTAATAAGTAAAAAAAGTATGGTTAGCTCTACGGCTAAAAAAGCAAACATATTTAAAGTATCAAATACCATTTGTTGTGTGATTGTCATAATAATCGCCTAATTAATTCGTTATTTCTAGATTATTCGAATTATAGGGAGGAAACTATCCGTGTCAACATATTTCTAGTAATATGGAATAATAGATGAAATAAACCCATTAAGAGTAAATGTTATGGATATTGAAGTTATTGCCAAAGCCTTAAAAGAGTTAGGTCATCCAACGAGGCTGGCAGTTTTTAAACGCCTGGTAAAAGCAGGTGAACAAGGCGTTTCTGTTGGTACCGTACAAGAAGAGTTAAATGTACCAGGCTCAACATTGTCACATCATATATCTGGCTTAGCTTCCGCTGGTTTAATTAAACAAAGGCGTGAAGGTCGCGTTCTTTACTGCGTTGTTGAATATGAAAAACTACTTTCTGTCATTGCCTTTTTTCAAGATGAATGTTGCATTGATGAACAATAGAGTCAGCTTGAACAAAGGGGGTAGAACAACTTTATTTTATGTTTTTTAATTATAAAACAAGGGGTTATTCCACATAAGTCATGCTGGATATGTTAAAATAGCGAGGAATGGATAACTATGGGCTAAAGCTCTGTTTTGGCTTTAGTATCAACTTCAATAGCCGCATCAACTGCGGCTTTATTGGAAACTAAAAGCTAGCAATACTAGCGCTTTTGTACACCAAAGGGGTCAGATCAACTTAATTTTAAATTTTTAAATAAGGGCTTACTCTACATGAGCCATGCTGGCCATGTTAAAATAGCGAGGAATGGATAACTATGCGCAAAAGCTCTATTTTGGCTTTAGTATCAACTTCAATAGCGGGTCGTTTTTTGTTTGCGCAACGCTGATTTTTATGTCTTTTGACTGAAAGAGAAGCGTTAAAGCCTTAACTAGTGTTAGTTTTATCAGACAAGATTTTAAGCTATTACAGCATGTGATATAGCGAAGGAGCAATCCTTTATTATCATCTACCTTATCGTTAAAGCAACTCAGTTCTTTTCGGCTACACTGCTCGAATGAATTCTCATACATCGCATTTTACATTAATCATAACCTGAGTTTTGATTAATTAATTCTCTAACAAAATTTCCCTCAACTGTTATTATTTAATCAAATGATTAATTGTTTCGTTTAACTCTAATATCGGCACATTATGCTGTAATCGTAAGCGAATTCACTCCTGAACGGAGGTAATAAGTGAATAAAAAAGGGCGTCCAGATAATGCCGATAATAATGCAGGTAGTCATGCTCGTCAGCTGCTAATCGATGCTGCTCGTAAGAAATTTGTTAGTAAATCTTACGATAAAGTCAGTATTCGAGAATTAGCACAAACCGCTGGTGTTAACTCCGCGATGATCAAATATTACTTTCATAATAAGGAAGGCTTGTATAAAGCGATGATATTAGAGGTTACAGGGCAAGTGATGACCAATTTCAAGAGCCATCTTGACAGCTCTGATTTGAATAATCTTGAAGATTTTTTTCGCAGTTTTGTTGAAGTAATAAAGCAGTCTCCAGAGTTTCCTTTGCTAATGCTTAAGGAAGTGTTATTAGGCCAAGGTGTATGTCGAAGTTATTTTATAAATGAAATGGGCATGTATCATTTAAAAATATTCGATCAGGTTTATGACCGTTTTGAACAAGCAGGGAAATTAAAAGAAGATATCGACCCGCTATTTTTTAGAATGTCTTTAATGGGATTGACATTATTTCCTTGGTATACAAGAGAGCTAATGGGGGAAGTTGAAGGGACAATCTATGACGATGAGTTTCTTGAAAAAATGATCAAACATAATACTTGTTTGATGCAATCTGGCTTTTTTAAAGCAGAAAATTAAGAAAAAAATTTAGGAGAAAATAATGCTAAATAAACTTTTAAAAACCGGCCAGCGTCGTTGGCTGGTTTTGTTTCCTTTGCTTGGTTTCATCATCTTGGTGATTATGGTGAAATTAAAGTCGGCTCCTCAGTTAAAAAGTGAGGTGGTACTTGCCCCTTTAGTCAAAGTGGAAAAGGCAGAAATACGTAAGTTACAAATGTCGATAGAAGGATATGGCCGTGCCCAGTCAAAAGAAAGCTGGCAGGCAGTAGCAGAAGTTTCTGGTCGAGTTATTTATCGTCATCCTGAACTTGAAACAGGACGTATGCTACCAGCAGGCACAGTAGCTTTGAAAATTGATCCTGTTGATTATCAATTAAAGCTGGCACAGGCAAAATCTGATCTTAAATCAGCTACAGCTGATGCTGACAGGATCGCTTTGAATAAAAACAAGCAGACCTTGTCTTTGGTGTTAGAGCAGAGTCGTTTAACTATTCTTGAGAAAGAGTATAAACGTAAAAAAGGACTTTTGAAGAAAGGCTCTATTTCACAATCGTCGGTTGATAAAGAACAAAGTAATGTCTTTGCCCAACAAGAAAAAGTACTGGATTTAGCCACGAGCTTAAAGTTAATTCCTAACGATATTGATGTCGCTCAGGCCAGAATTCAAGTGAATCAATCTCGGGTGAAAGAAGCCGAAAGAAAGTTGGCTAAAACCACCATTGTTATTCCATTTGATGCGCGAATTACTCAGATCAATGCGGTAATAGAGCAGGTGATTAACCAACAATCGGTTTTATTAAAAGCTAACCATATTGGTGCCATGGAAATTAATGCACAATTTTCCATAACAGATATGAAACAGTTTATTCGTCAAACAGTAACCACTGAATTATCAAACAGTGATGGCTTTCCAGATATCAAACTTCTGAAGCTGCAAGCGGGCATTAAACTTTATTCAGGAGATGAAAATCATGAGTGGCTGGGTCGTGTTACACGGGTATCAGATAGTATTGACTATCAGGGAAATACCGTCGGTTTAATTGTTGAAATGGAAAATGACTGGAAGAACTTTGATCCCCTTAATAACACTCCTGTGATGAATGATATGTTTTTAGAGGTTAAGGTTATAAGTAAACCTCAAGAGGTGCTTAGTGTGCCTACCAAGGCCATTCACGGCCAATCGGTTTATATTGTTCAAGACAGTATTTTACGGATTAAACCAGTATCAATTTTGTTTGAATCAGGTCGTTATACCGCAATAGATAGTAGCGCAAAAGGTAGTCTCTCTGTCGATGATTTAGTGATAACAACAGATTTATTACCCGCCATCGACAAAATGACGGTTAGGACCACGATGGAGCAAAGGAAAGGGGAGCAAGCAAAATGATCTCCTTTTTTGCTAAACATCCCACGGCAGCTAACCTGTTAATGCTAATTATTTTAGTTGCTGGATTAACAAGCTTACCTAATTTAAAACGTGAAACGTTCCCTGAAATCCAAACCAATAAAATTATAGTTTCGGTGCTTTATCCTGGCGCAAGTACTGAAGAAACAGAGCAAGCATTATGTTTGCCAATGGAAGAAGCCGTTGATGGGCTCAATGATATTGATAAAATTAGTTGTGAAGCCAGAGAAGGAATATCGAGTCTAACGGTAGAAGTTGCTGAAGATGGTAACGTTTCTCAGGTGCTTACCGATGTAAAAACAGAAATTGATGCCATTGATAATTTCCCCGAATCTGCTGAGAAACCTACAGTGAGGGAACTGGGACGCGATCAGCATTTAATTTCATTAGCATTGACTGCGGAAATAGCTGATTTTGAATTAAAGGAATATGCTGAAGTTATCAAGCAAAAACTTAAGCGAGAGCCAGGCATCTCAATTGTTGATATTAAAGGATTTTCAGATCATCAATTAAAAATTGAGCTGTCACAATACAAGTTGCGTCAATATGGATTATCACCGACTGATGTTGCTCGTTTGATCAAGCGGCAAAATATCAAATTACCCGGCGGTGATATTACCTCTGAGGGTAAAACTATTTTAATTCGTTTTGATCAGCAACAACTTGATACCAAGTCATTGGGAAATTTGGTGATCAAAAGTACAGCATCAGGTGCTCAGTTAAAACTAAAAGAAATAGCAAATATCACTGAAGGATTTGAGCTAGATGAAGAAAAAATAATTTTTGATGGCAAACGTGGAGCGGTAATTGATATCAAAAAAGCGAAGAGTCAGGATGCTATTAATCTAGTTGAAATAGTTCAGACATTTACGGCTAAAGAACAATTAATTGCTCCTGAAGGCGTATCGTTAGTATTGAATCAAGATACCGCACAAATCGTTAAAGATCGACTAGCTATGCTGCTAAGTAATGGTTGGCAGGGATTTGTGCTGGTGTTATTCGTTATGTGGTTATTCTTCTCTATTCGCTACTCTTTTTGGGTATCTATGGGCTTGCCGGTTTCTTTTTTGGGCGCTTTTGCCTTAATGACACTCATGGGGGTCAGTATTAATATGATCTCTATGGTCGCTTTGTTAATGGCGATTGGTATTTTGATGGATGATGCGATTGTTATCGCAGAAAGTATTGCTGCCCACGTGGAAAGAGGTGGAGATATTAATGAAGGAGCGATTAAAGGGGTGAAATTGGTTGCCGGTGGTGTTTTCTCCTCATTTTTGACAACATTCGTGGTCTTTGTCGGTCTGGCATTTATTAGCGGTGATATCGGCCAAGTATTAAAGGATATTCCTCTGGTATTGATTGCGACCATTTCAGTGAGTGTGGTTGAGGCTTTTTTTATTTTACCGAATCACTTGCTCCATTCATTGCATAAATCTAAAAATAACCCTGATCAGGAAGTGAGATTTAAACAAATATTTAACCAAAAATTTGAATATTTCCGCAGCACCGTATTAGTTCGTTGGTGCGAAACTTGTATTAATAATCGTTATCGTACTATTGGTTTGGTCTTTGCTATATTTTTTGTTTCTGTCGCATTAATGGCAGGAGGGAGCCTTAAATTCAAAGCTTTTCCAGATCTAGAAGGTGACTTAGTTGAAGTGAAATTATTACTACCACCCAGTACTCCTCTGGCTGAAACAGAACGTGTCGTGGCAAAATATATGACTCAATTGAATAAAATTAATCAGGAATTAACGCCACAGCAACCTAAAGAGCAGGCATTAGTACAACACACCACTGTTGAATTTAACCGTAATGCTGATGCTTTTGAACAAGGAGCGCACCTAGCTACTATTAGGGTTGATTTATTAACAGCGGAAACCCGTACAACTAAGTTAGCAGACTTTATTGCAAAGTGGCGCGAAGGGGTTGATGAAGTGCCGGGAATTTTGTCAGTATCATTTAAAGAGCCTAATGTCGGCCCGGCTGGTAGAGCTATTGATATTCAGTTGCACTCATCAAATCTTGATGCGCTGATGGCAGCTTCTGCGAAGATAAAAGCAGTAGTAAATCGTTTTGCTGGTGTCTCGAATACTATGGATGATCTTCGTTCAGGTAAAGAGGAATGGGTTGTTAAATTACACCCTGGCGCTCTGTCATTAGGCGTTGATGGTACTTCTATTGCTAGTCAGTTGAGATCTGCATTTTTTGGTGAAAAAGCTGAAGAAGTGCAACGTGGCAGCGAAAATATTGAAATTTATGTTCAGCTGCAAAAAAGTGATAAATCAAGTTTGAAACATTTAAAAAACTATCCAATTACTTTATCTGATGGTAGCCAGAGACCCTTATCCTCTTTAGCTGAGCTTACCTTGCAACGAGGACTAACACGGATCAATCGGGTAAATGGTGAACGTACGGTTACTATCACTGCGGATGTAGACTCGACAATCGCCAATACGACTGAAATTATCAATAAGGTGAAAGCGACAGCAATTGAAGAAATAGCAGCGCTGTACCCAGACATTACGGTAAGTTATGAAGGGGAGATAAAAAACGGTGCAGAAACAGGTAAATCTATGGGGCAAAAATTCTTATTTGGTTTAGTCGGTGTTTTTATTATTCTTAGCTTTCAATTTCGTAGTTACTTTGAGCCTATCATGGTAATGCTAGCAATACCCTTGGCATTGATCGGCGTCTTATGGGGACATTTTCTACTCGGCTATGATATGACCATGCCAAGCATGATTGGCTTCATTTCTCTTGCGGGCATAGTCGTCAATGATTCAATACTACTGGTAGCTTATATTAAGAAGCATCAAGTTGAAGGAATGAATACACACCAGGCCGCGATTTCAGCTTCAAAAGAGCGCTTTCGGGCTATTTTTATTACTTCAGCTACCACCATTGCTGGCACCGCGCCGTTATTGTTTGAAACAAGTTTGCAAGCACAAGTTGTTCAGCCCTTAGTGGTTAGTATCATATTTGGTATGTCAGTATCAACATTTTTGATTTTATTGGTACTACCTTCAATATATGTTTTGTTAGAAGATTTTGGTTTAACCTCAAAACATCATTTAGAGGGGTAGTTTAGCTCAAGGTTGTCTTTGGCCTAACAATTACTCATGCTTGATATGCGGTATTTCTTGTTAACTTTACCAGCATGCATGGCGCCCACGAAGCGAAGTGGACAGTTGAAATATTGACTAATAAAGTTAATATGTCTAGAGGTAGTTTCTCTAGCTTGTTTAAAGAACTAGCTAATGTGCGAATAATAATAAAATTCTTAGAGAAACTTAGATATGTCTGAAGCGAGGGTTGTTATGTCTGATCGTATTGAACGTTTGTCACCACGAAGTTATTTTTTGAAGCAATGACGCGTTTGAAGTAATGACGTGTTGGAAGCATGACGCCGTAATAAATAATTGCTGCGAAGTAGGGCACTTAACAGCAATTATTGAATAACTAAGGATTAAAGCTCTATTTTGGCTTTAGCATCTACTGCAATCGCTGCATCAAGTGCTGCTAGTATTGCTTTTCTTTCTTTTAACTTAGTGGCGTGATGTGCTGTCATATCCAGTGACAACATTTGTTTAGCAAGCTTTTGTGCTGTGCTCATTAATTGTTGCTCTTCAACAACTTGATCAAGAAACCCAGCTAATATGGCGGTTTGAGGGTCAAATAATTCAGCATTAATTACTGAGCGTGTTAAGTAGTTTCTCGGTATACGGTTGCGGGCTAATTCAACACCGGCGTAATGCATAGTCATGCCAATAGCCACTTCGTTTAAGCCAATTTTAAATGCGCCTTCACTACCAATGCGGTGATCACAGCTAAGCAGTAAAAAAGCACCCTTGGCGATGGCGTGACCGTTACATGCGGCAATGATAGGGGTAGGAAAAGAAAGCATTCTTCGTGCAAGTGTCGAGCCTTGTGTTACCAGTGCTACCGCAGAGTCAGAGCTTATTTTCATGGTGTTTAGATCATATCCGCCAGACAGTATTCCTGCTTTGCCTGTTAATATGACGATTGCTTTTTGTTGCTCGGCTTGATCTAATGCGCTATTTATCTCAGAGATTACTTGCGGAGATATTGCGTTTACCTTGCCATTATTAATGCTGATGGTGGCAATGTTATCTTGTATTTCTAAACTAACGAGTTCCATAATGGTTACCTAATTATTACTTTATAATGATTGATATGCTCTAATACCAAATGCTCTAACTTTGATGATTTACCCTAAGTCTTGTTAAGTTTTAACCAGACTCAATGATTGAATTTTTACTAGCCTTTGATTGATTTTTACGATGAGCTTAAAGTGATTAAATCAATGGTTTATAAGTCAATCTATGTTAAATAGCGAGTTACTCATAACTAATGGCTACTTGATAAGCCTTTCTTAGTTTTACGTTGGCAAGATAAGCTTTGATTTGCGGTTTATCTTCTAAAAGGGCTAAGTTATCTGCCATGGTTAACATCACTGCCATCATTATATCGGCAGCCGTAAAGCTATTGCCAGCAAAATATGGGCGCTGCGATAAGGTTTGCTCAATATAAGAAAAGTCTAAGGCTAATTCTTTGGCGATGTAGTGATCAAGCGGTTGAGAGCCGTCGCGAGTCTCCATAGACATTATTAACTTAGTGATCACGGGCAAAGCTAATGAACCTTCTGCAAAATGCAACCATTCTACATAGTGATAATATTCACTACTGTCTTGCGCGGGTCTTAGTTGCTCGGCTGTTGCTTGGTTAAGGATATATTCCATAATAGCGCCAGATTCACATAAGGTGATTTTATCGGTAGCTTCACCAACAACTTTAGTATCAACAACTTTAGTATCAACAATGATGGGCGCTTTAGATAATGGATGGATCAACCTTAAGCTTTCGGGGGCTAAACTCGTGATAGGATCTCGTTGATGGTGCACAATCTCATAAGGCATTCCTAGCTCTTCTAATAACCAGATCACGCGTGTTGAACGTGACTTATTTAAATGATGAACTGTAATCATAAGTATAATTTCCTTTAAATTTAATCTTCACTTAACTTAACTTAACTTGGCTTAATTTGAATTAGCCGATTGTATCACTAACGGCGCTTTTTATTAGCCGATTAAATCATCGTAATGAAATTATTTGACCTACAGAGGCATCAGCTTTTCCTGATAAAACAGTCTGATATACACTATCAATTTGATTTTTGTCTGTGGTGTGGTTAATGGTGATGGTTGTTCGACAAAATTGTATGTAATTTAGTAAACCAGCATTCATTTGTTTCATCATTTCGCCAGTACCCCAATCGACAGTACGTTTTTTTAATTGGGTTGGTGCAAAAAAGAAGGTTGGCACTGCGCCGGGTAGTTTTTCTGTTGTGACTAAATTATCACGATGTGTTGCGCCAATTCGACATGAATAGCGCAGTTGTTCTTGAAAGTGATGATGTACGTCACGAAGCGTTTTCGCGCTGCCTGCCATATCAACCAAAATAGTAGCTATCTCAGGATTCAGGTTTTTAACTTCATCATAAGTGATGACTTGATCATAACAGCTTAATGATTCAACAAAGGCGCGGTTAGCCTCAGAAGTAAGGCCAATGCTAGGACGCTCGCCCCGTGCACGAATAGTAAAAGCGAGGGCAATACTGGTTTTACTTGAGGCACTGGTAATTAAATATTGCTCAGCACCATAATAATCATGATCATACATAAAGTCATCAATCAGCCATGCCGTGGTAAATAAGCCTCTGAGTAATATTTCATAATCTTCATTTTCAACTTGATAAAAAGGGTTTTTAATGACTCGGTCAAATACTGCGTATAATGGTGATAAACCTTTTCTGTGGGGGCTAACATCAGAAAAACTCATGCTAGTGACATGGCCTGCTAATATTTTTACATGGCTTGCCATCGGGAAAAATCCCCACACTCGCTCACCAACTTTAACGTCATCACTGTTTGAGGCTATTACGTCGGCATAACCCATTACCGGTAAGCGACCCCAAATATCTTTACCTTTATTACTCTCTTTATCGTCGCCTTCATCGCTTTCTTGTGCGTTAAGGTTTTGTCTAGGAAAAAAGCGCCAGTAACCTAAACTATCACCCGCCATACCATAAGTGATGTTATTTGCGGTTAAAGCAAATTTATCAATACTAAGTATCAGTTCATTTTCTGCCAACGCTGACTCTATTTGCATGTCAGCAATGCGGGTTTTGTGTAATTCTTTTTTATCAACTTCAAAAACATAACTGTTATTTAACGACATGATGATTAACCTTGTATTTATTGTTTAGCTCAATGTATAAAAAATTATTCGAAAAATTCAACGGCATTTCCAAACGTATTTTCTAGCTGCATGGTATTCTTTTTATTTTTAGACATTTTGCATAAGCCTAATGTCAAAATAACCCCATATAAGGAAGCTATATATGGGGTTAGGGGATACATTTTTATTCTTTAATAAAGACTTATTTAATCTTCACTATAGCGATCAATACCATTAAAAACGCTTCTTAACCGTAACACCAAAAGTAGCAGGTTCAGAAACATAAGCATTTAACTTACCATCTTGAATAACAGTGTTGAAATTGGTGCGGTTAATGTATTCTTCATTAAGTACATTGCGTCCCCAAAAAATAACGTCCATATCATAATTAGTAATATTCATGTAAAAACGAAGATTAACTAAACCAAATGAACCTTGTTGAGCGTAAGGGTCGTTACTACCATCTAAGATCATGCTACCAGTGTAGTTATAGTCACCTTGAACATAGGCATAAATATCTTCAGTGATATTGAAATCCTTTTTGATGCTAATTACACCGCTATCTTTTGGTTCGCCAGATGGACGGTCGCCTGAACGATTACAATAAGGGTTAGGGTTGGCAGGATCTGTGCTTTCTTGACCAGGGTCAACTATGCCCGTGTGCCAAGTGTAAGCATTCCAACAGTTACCACGTTCAAAGGTTTTATATTCGGCATTAACATGCGCATAACTGAAGTTAATTTCGATAGTTTCAGTCGCTAACCAAGTTGCTTCAAGCTCTAAACCAGAAATTTCATAATCACCGGCATTTTGTAAGTTAAAGCCTGCGCCGTTAAAGGTATTAGCTTGAAAGTCATCAACTTGTGTGTAGTGCATTGCCGCATTAACACGAAGATTTTGCTCGATGAAGTCTTTTTTAATACCAAGCTCGAAAGATTGTGATGTTTCAGCCTCAAAAATAGGATTGAAAGTTGAATCAATTCTATCGGTGTTAGTACCGCCTGATTTATAACCGGTACCATACGAAGCATACACCATAGTGTCTGGATCATATTGATAACTAAATTTTAGGGTACCTGTTACTTGATCATCTTTAAGTGTTTCAATGATATCAGGTCTAGCAGCCGTGGTTGCACCAAGCGGGTTAAAACCCCAGCCAGGCGTTTGAAAAGGCACTAATGCTTGTAGTGATTCTTGACCTTCTGGCGTAGTAATATCAATAAGGCCAGCAGATATGCCACCTAATACCGCGCCCGCAACACCCGCACCATAAATTAGCGTGCCAGGTACTATTGTTGATGGCTCACTTGGGTCGCCAATAGAGGAGAAGTAGGTTGGAAACTCTGTGCCATTAGGCATGTTTTCAGAGAATATGGTCGATAAATCTTTCTTTTCGTTGGTATAGCGTAGACCCGCAGTAACAATCAATTTGTCAGTTAATTTATAATCAAATTGACCGAAAACAGCATAACTTTCATGATGTTGTTCAGCAACATGGTCAAAAGTACTATTGGCGGGAGCCGCATCAGCTGTTGGTGCAATAGCGCCACCTGTTGCTGCACTTAGGGCATCAATACCAGCAAAAAGCGGGTCGAATGCGCCATTAAAACTGGCTAGATAAAATTCATTGAAATACTGCTGAGTGTATAAACTATAATCTAAGTCTAAATCTTGATTAAAATAGTAAAGACCCAAAATAACGTTTAGTTTGTCACTGGTATAATCTAAACGTATTTCTTGTGAAAATGAGCTTTGCTGAGAATCATTGGTCGTACCAAATAATGCCGCATCACTAAAATCAATGTCAATATTGTCGTAAGAATCAAAGCTACGATAAGCAGAAATTGAAACAAGGGTAAAGTTATCATCAATATCCCAGTTTATTTCTGCTGATAAACCGCTATCAGTTGCGGTTGATTCAGGTAAAAAAGATAAGGCCACTTTATAATCATAAAAAGCGTCACCACCGTCAAAAGCGGTGGCATTAAAAGGAGGGCCTGATAAAAAGGCATCAGTACCAAACTTTCCAGGTATTTCTGTGGCTTGAAAGTTACTTAATTGTACTGGTGCAGCGCAACATACTTCATCAATTTCACCATGATCAGCAATAATTCGAATAGATAAGTCATCGCTTGGTGTATATAAAGCTTGTAAGCGAGCGCCCCAACGACTTCGATCATTTATTTTATTATCACCAAAGTTGACATCGTCAACAATGCCATCACGTTCGCTGCTAAAGGCGGTAACGCGAAAAGCTAAGATATCTTCAATGGCTGAGAAAGAGGCGGCGCCAGATAAATTTATCAGTCCGTAATTACCTACGGTTGCTTCAACGAAACCATCTTCACCATCATGGCTAGGCGCTATATTTCTAACAATAATCGCGCCTGATGGCGTATTCTTACCAAATAATGTGCCTTGCGGGCCTCTCAGTACTTCTACCGCTTCAATATCAACGAGGTTATTTATCATCGAGTTTTGTCGAGCGCGATAAACACCATCAACATATAAGCCAACAGAAGACTCCAAACCAAAGTTTTGTGATGAAGTACCCACGCCACGTATTGAAAAGTTTGAATTGGTTGAACTTTGCGCTTGAAAGGCACCTAAACCCGGGACGCTATTTTGCAAGTCGTACATATCTTTTATAACAGACTCGGCTAGCAGGTCACCTGAAAAGGCAGACACGGATACAGGTACTTCTTGTAGGTTTTGTATACGTTTTTGCGCGGTTACTTCAATAACCTCTAAACCTTTATTGTTATTGCTTTCATCAGCTTCTTCAGCGTTAACGGTTGCACCGTAAAGACTTGCAAGTGATAAAATCAGTAATGAAATTTTATTGCGTTTATATTTTTTAGGTAAAAGTGTATTCATAATTGTTTCCCCTCAGAACTATTAGTTTTATCTACTAGCTAAAGCTTGCGATTATTTATTATTATTATCTTTTCCTTTTCAGCTTCAATCCTAGTCCTGCTTTTTTCATTAAACAAATGAATAGTTGTAATAGTAAACTATTCATATATCGTATTATTTAAGATGGTTCTTCTATATGAATTACAAATAGATCACTATAAAGTTTATTCATTTGTTTTATTTTTAATGCAGAGATAGCATGACTGTATAAATTAGTACCAACCATTTGGAGAATAAAAAAATGCTGGAATATAAAGCACCCATTCGAGATATTACCTTTGTTATGCAAGAGTTACTTGGCTGTGAAGCACATTACCAAGAGCTAGGCTATCAAGATGCCACTGTAGATATGATTGACGCTATTGTTGTAGAAGCGGCTAAGTTTACTGAACAAGTGATTGCACCACTTAATCAAATTGGCGATCAACAAGGGTGTCAATGGAATGATGGTGTTGTGACGACTCCTGATGGTTTTAAAGAAGCTTATCAACAATATGTTGAAGGTGGCTGGCCAACGTTATCACAAAGTGAAGAATTTGGTGGTCAAGGCTTACCTCATTCACTTAATGCTGCCATAGCTGAAATGATGGTGTCTGCCAACCATAGTTTTACTATGTACCCGGGTTTAAGCCACGGTGCATTAGCAACCGTTGAAGCGCATGGTACAGATGAACAAAAAGCAATGTTTATGCCTAGGCTAGTTGATGGTAATTGGACCGGCACCATGTGTTTAACTGAACCTCATTGTGGTACCGATTTAGGTATGTTACGCACTAAAGCTGAGCTTAATGATGATGGTAGTTACTCACTAACGGGTACCAAAATCTTTATTTCTGCCGGTGAACATGATTTATCAGACAATATTGTTCACATTGTTATTGCTCGTATTCCTGGCTCTCCAGAGGGCACTAAGGGTATATCGTTATTTATTGTTCCTAAGTTTAACGTTAATAGTGATGGCACCATTGCCGATAGAAATGGTGTGAGCTGTGGCTCTATTGAACACAAAATGGGCATCAATGCTAATGCCACTTGTGTTATTAATTTTGATAGTGCCAAAGGTTACCTTATTGGTGAAGTAAATCGCGGGCTTAACTGCATGTTTACTTTTATGAACTCAGCACGTTTAGGTGTAGCAAGTGAAGGCGCAGCGGCGGCAGAAATGTCGTTTCAAGGCGCATTAGCTTATGCTAAAGATCGTTTACAAATGCGTTCAATCAGCGGTGTTAAAAATCCTAATGGACCAGCGGATGCTATTATTGTTCATCCCGATGTTCGTCGCATGTTATTAACACAAAAATCAATTGCAGAAGGTGGTCGTGCACTTATCGCCTATTTATCTCAGTTGGTTGATATCACTCATGCTGAAAAAGATGAAAATAAAAAGGCCTTGGCAGATAATAAATTAGCATTATTGACGCCTATTGCTAAAGCATTTTTATCTGAAGCGGGTCTTGAATGTACCAGCCATGGTGTGCAAGTTTTTGGTGGTCATGGTTTCATCAAAGAGTGGGGCATGGAACAATTAATGCGCGATACTAAAATTAGTTGTTTATATGAGGGAACTACGGGTATTCAAGCACTTGATTTATTAGCGCGTAAAATTCTTGGTAGTAAAGGTGAAATTTTAAAACCTTTCATGGGCGATGTAACTGCTTTTTGTCAAGAAAATCATGACAACCCTGAGATGGCTGAGTTTATTAAACCACTGATGTCATATTTCAAGCAATGGCAGAGTATTACTCAGGATGTTGGTATAAAAGCGATGACTGATGCCGATGAAATTGGCGGTGCATCTGTTGATTATATCATGTTTGCAGGCTATACCACGTTAGCTTATTTTTGGGCAAGAATGGCAAAAGTTGCACAGGATAAGTTGGCGATAAATGATGGCGATCAGGCTTTCTATCAAGCGAAGATAAAAACCGCACAGTTTTATTTTCAACGTATTTTACCACGTGGACAAGGACATGCAGCGTGTATTGAAAATGGCGCCAGCACTATGATGTCGTTAGCTGCGGATGACTTCTCATTTTAGGCGGATCACCGCTTAATTATTAGCTCTAAGTTATTAGCTCTAACGCAATGGCAACTTTATATTAAGACATGAAGTTGCCATTTTACTATTAGGGATATTATTAGCGATATTTTAAGGAATTTTTATGAATAAATTTGATTTTATTATTATTGGTGCAGGATCGGCAGGCTGCGTATTAGCGGATAAGTTATCAAAATGTGGTAATTTTCAAGTTTGTTTGCTAGAAGCGGGTCCCAAAGATAAACATTGGAGTATTCATTTACCTATGGGGGTTGCTTCATTGATGAAAAGCAAATCCCTTAACTGGCAATTTAATACCGCGCCAGAAGCGACACAAAACAATCGGGCAATTTTTAACCCTCGCGGCAAAACTTTAGGGGGTAGTAGTTCCATTAATGCCATGCTTTATGTTCGTGGTCAAAAAGAAGATTATGATCATTGGGCTGAATTGGGTAACGCGGGTTGGTCATTTAATGATGTTTTGCCTTATTTTAAAAGTACCCAGCATCAAGAGCGTGGTGAAGATGAGTTTCATGGCATCAATGGGCCGCTTAATGTTGCAGACTCACGTGCTAAGCCAGCAGTACACGATGATTTTATTTTGGCGGCACAACAAGCAGGTTTTCCCGTCAATGCTGATTTTAATGGCGCAACACAAGAAGGCGTAGGTTATTACCAAGTTACACAAAAAAATGGCCAACGTTGTAGCTCAGCGAAAGCTTTTTTAACCCCTAACTTACATCGTTCAAACCTGACCGTGATCACCGATGCGCAAGTACAAAAAATAATTGTCGAATCAAAAAATGATGGTAGTGAAGAAAAAATCGCCACGGGTGTTTGTTATCAAATTAACAATAAAGAATTTAGCATATACGCTGATAAAGAAGTGTTATTAAGTGCTGGCGCGTTTAACTCGCCGCAGTTATTAATGCTGTCAGGCATAGGGCCGAAAGCTGAACTCGATGCACACGATATTCCTATCGTTCACGAACTGCCTGGAGTAGGAGAGAACCTACAAGATCACCCTGATACTATCGTGGTTAATCGTCACAAAAACGACAATTTACTGGCATTGAGACCCAAAGCTTTATGGTGGCTTGCCAAGCAATCATTAAAATATTTTAACAAAAAACGTACCGGTATTTTAACATCAGTAGTAGCCGAGTCGGGTGGATTTATTAAATCTAGCGCCGACTTGTCAAGACCCAATTTACAATTGCACTTTATTCCGTCGGCTTTGGATGATCATGGCAGAGATCAGAAAATAATGTTTAATTATGGTATCTCGGTGCATGCTTGCTTGTTACGTCCTAAAAGTCGTGGCAGTGTTACTTTATATGGAAACAAAGCAGACCTACCACCAAAAATTAAATTAAATATGCTTGCTCATGAAGATGATCAAAAAGATATGGTTCAAGCCGTTAAAGTTGCTCGAACTATTTTGAAGCAGTCACCATTGCGTGAAAAAAATGGCGCGGAAATATTTCCAGGCAGTAGCGCTCAAAGTGATGCTGAAATACTCGAGTTTGTGAAGAATAAGGCAAATACTATTTATCATCCTGTGGGTACATGTAAAATGGGCAGTGATGACTTAGCCGTTGTTGATAGTGAGTTAAAAGTTCATGGGGTAAATAATTTACGCGTGATTGACGCGTCCATTATGCCAACACTTATTAGTGGTAATACTAATGCCCCGACTATTATGATCGCCGCTAAAATAACCGATAATATTTTAGCGACTCATCAGTAATCCTTTCACTTGTAGGAGAGCTTATTTTTTAACAAAAGTATCCTTGATTTCTTTTAAAGATCTCGGTTGAAGCACTCCTACAAATAAACTTAACTTAAAGGTATTTATTCAGCTCAGAAATATTTACCACAGAGAGCACCGAGCATGAAAAAAGTCTCTGTGTAGGCTCGAAGAGCCCTCTGTGAAGCATCGCGGCTCGGTGGTGAAATTAGCTTAGCGACATTAATTAACCTTCACTTTGCACTCTACGGACCGCATTTTGCCAACCATCATACAATCCGTCACGGGTTGTTTTATCAAAGGTCGGCTCAAAGCGTTTTTCGCGTAGCCACATCGACTCTAATTCTTCCAATGAAGTAAATATACCTGCCTTTAATCCCGCAAGGTAAGCGGCACCTAATGCGGTTGTTTCTGTAGTTTGTGGGCGATCGACTGTCGCGCCCAAAATATCAGCAAGAAATTGCATTACCCAGTTATTCGCGACCATACCGCCATCAACGCGTAATGCAACGGGACGTTCGCCATCACTTTCCATGGCTCTTTGCAAATCTTTGGTTTGATAACACACTGATTGCAAACCAGCGGTCACTATTTCTTTAATGCCCGTATCTCGTGTTAAACCAAAAATAGCACCTCGCGCATTGGGATCCCAATAAGGGGCACCTAAACCAGTGAAGGCAGGGACCAAGTAAACACCATGATCAACGGGGGTTTGCTGTGCTAATGGCTCGGTTTCTCCTGCGCCATTAATAAGTTTCAAACCATCTCGTAGCCACTGAATAGTGGCGCCAGCAATAAAAATACTGCCTTCTAAAGCGTAGGTTACTTTGCCATTAAGACGATAAGCAACGGTTGATAATAATCTATTTTCAGACTTTAATGCGGTATCACCCGTATTAACTATCATAAAACAGCCAGTGCCATAGGTGCTTTTAGCCATACCTTCTTTGAAACAGGTTTGACCAAATAAGGCCGCTTGTTGATCACCAGCAACTCCTAAAACAGGAATCTCTGCCCCTAGCACGCCATCATCAGTGATACCAAAGTTATCAGATGAGTCCATGACTTCAGGCAGTAATGAGCGAGGAATATCGAAAATAGTTAATAAGTCTTCATCCCACTCTTGTGAGTGTATGTTAAAGAGCATAGTACGTGATGCATTGGTAGCATCAGTACGGTGCTCTTTGCCAGCTGTTAACTGCCATAATATATAGCTATCAACGGTACCAAATGCTAGCTCGCCTTTTTCAGCACGGGCGCGGGCACCAGCAACGTTATCCAAAATCCAACGAATTTTAGTGGCTGAAAAATAAGGGTCAATTAATAAGCCGGTTTTTTCACTGATTAAGGTTTCTAAGTTATCGGTTTTGAGTTGTTGGCAATAGTCACTGGTACGGCGATCTTGCCAAACAATGGCGTTATATACAGGCTCGCCAGTTTCTCTGTCCCATATTAAGGTGGTTTCACGTTGATTGGTAATACCAATGGCTTTAATTTCATCGCAACTTGTATCAATTTGCGCAATAACCGCTTTGCAGGTTTTTTTCACGGTTTGCCATATATCATCAGGTTTGTGTTCAACCCAACCATCATTAGGAAAATGTTGTGGAAACTCCTCTTGGGCAGAGTATTTACTTCGGCCTTCACCGTTAAATAAGATAGCCCTAGAGCTGGTTGTACCTTGATCAATTGCTAAAATATAGTCAGCCATGCATAATCCAAATAAGTCGTTACATTTTCATTAAAGTTCGCTTATGTTCACTTTATATCCTTTACCAAATAATTACAATACAGCAAAAAGTATAATTTATTACCTTGCTTTACTAAATGGGTTTGCTAATGTTGCCGTTGCTGGCAGAATAGCTGGGATGCAGCGTAATATCATTTTATTAATCACAACTGGTACTACCACAAAATTAATGTTTTTAACTGACAAAAGTATAAAAAAATGACACAACAACAGCGCCAAGCGTTAATTCTTGAGAAAATTCAGCAAAGTGGTTTTGTGACCATTGATGAGTTAGTTGCCCATTTTAAAGTAACCCCACAAACTGTGCGTCGTGACCTTAATCAATTGGCTAAAGTTCAAAAAATTTCCCGTCACCATGGCGGTGCAGGCATTGAATCTAGTACCGTGAATATGGATTATCAAGCGCGAAAAATTATGGATCTGCAAGCGAAGGAAAAAATTGCTGCTCAATTAGTACGTATGATCCCCAATGGCGCATCGCTGTTTATTAATATAGGCACAACAACTGAAACTATTGCTCGGGCATTATTAGATCATACCGGCCTGCAGGTAGTGACAAACAACTTAAACGTTGCCTCTATTCTTGGCGCTAAAGAAGACTTCTCTGTGGTGATTGCCGGTGGTGAGGTAAGGCACAGAGATGGCGGGGTTATTGGTGAAACAACGGAAGATTTTATCAAAAAATTCCGTATGGATTTTGGCATTATTGGCATCAGCGGTATTGACCTAGAAGGCTCGCTATTAGATTTTGATTACCGAGAAGTTCGGGTAGCCCAAGCTATTATTGCCAATTCACGACAAGTAATTTTAGCCGCCGATCATTCTAAGTTTGGTCGTAATGCTATGGTACGTTTGGGTAATATTAATCAAGCAAACCACTTTTTTACTGACGCTACCCCGCCCGCTGAAATTCAGCAAATTCTTGAAGAGCATCAAGTCATTTTACATTTGGTTTAACCTTAAGCGACATTATTTCAAAAAACATTTCAAGAAACATTTCAAGAAACACTTCAAACAACATTTAAAGAACATATTCCATTGAGGTAAATAACTAAGCTGAGGCCATCAAACGCGTTAGTTATTTGTCTTAACTGTTCGTTTTTCTGGGCAAATTTGCCTTTTTCATAAATGCTTACCGATTACCTATCTATAAATATAAGCGATAAAAACGAGCTATAAAGATAAAAACAAATGTTCGTTTATTTTCGTTTTGTGTTGATTTGTTTTCGTTAAGAGTGTATCGTTCAGAAAATCAACATTTTAAATACATACAAATAAACGAAAGCGACAGGATGTTTAAGTCGATGTGAGACGATTCCCTGTAGTGATTAACGAGGATAATATGAACAATCAAAATGATATTTCTGATTTGCTAGTTATTGGTGGTGGCATCAATGGTGTGGGCATTGCCGCTGACGCGGCAGGCAGAGGGTTAAATGTTTTACTTTGTGAAATGAATGATCTTGCCTCATCAACATCATCAAATAGCAGTAAGCTTATTCATGGTGGCTTACGTTATCTTGAATATTATGAATTTCGTTTAGTACGTGAAGCGCTGGCCGAGCGTGAAGTGTTATTGAAAAATGCGCCTCATATCATACGCCCGTTACGTTTTAGATTACCTCACCGTCGTCATTTACGTCCGTCATGGATGATCAGAATTGGTTTGTTCATGTATGATAATTTAGCCAAACGCGTGTCGTTAAAAGGCTCGCACGGTATTAAATTTGATAAGAACAGTCCCGTTGCTGATAAAATGACCAAGGGATTTGAGTATTCTGATGCCTCGGTTGATGATGCTCGTTTAGTGGTACTTAATGCTATCGCCGCTAAAAATAAAGGTGCAACCATTTTAACTCACACCCGCTGTTCTAATGCGAAAAGAGTGGGCGATATATGGGAAGTTACCCTGCAGGATAATATCACGGGACAACAAAAAGTGGTTAAAACTAAAGCGTTAGTTAATGCTGCCGGCCCATGGGTAACTAGTTTCTTTGGTGACGCCTTGAAAACCCCCTCACCGAAAGAAATTCGCTTGATTAAAGGTAGCCACATCATAGTGCCACGTATTCATACTGAATCGCAGGCCTATATTTTACAAAATGAAGACACTCGTATTGTTTTTGTTATTCCTTATGAAGATGATTTTTCTTTGATTGGCACCACAGATGTCGAGCATAAAGGTGATCCAGCTACCGCTTGTATTTCACAAGAAGAAACAGATTATTTAATTTCTGTTGTTAATGACCACTTTAAACATCAGATATCAAAGGAAGATATTGTTCATACTTATGCGGGTGTACGTCCGTTACTTGATGATGAGTCAGACTCGCCTGAAGCGGTTACCCGTGATTATACTTTTGAAGTGGACTCCCCTAAAGGACAAGCGCCATTATTATCCGTGTTCGGTGGCAAAATTACCACCTATCGCAAATTAGCCGAAGCGGCAGTTGATGGCATTATTGACCATTTTCCTCAAGCAGGAAAAAGCTGGACAGTTGATGCGGCACTACCGGGCGGTGATTTTGATAATCAACACAATTTACAAACCAGTTTACAACGTCAATATAAATGGTTACCACGAAAAGTAATTAATCGCTATGTGCGCTCTTACGGCACGTTAAGCCATGAAATTTGTGCAGGTCTTAACTCACTTGACGAAATGGGACAATACTTTGGTGCGGGTCTTTATCAACGAGAAGTTGAATATTTAATTACCCAAGAATGGGCCATTGATTTAGAAGACATTATCTGGCGTCGAAGCAAGCTAGGTTTACAGTTAACTGAAGTAGAAAAAACAACCTTGGCGACTTTCTTAACAACGTTGGCAAATGCGCAAGAATTACAAAAAAAGCAAGCATAGTCGTTCTACCTCCTATCTAAAAACATATACCACTTTGGCGCTTGTAAAAGCGCCAAAGTGCGTACTCTTATAACAATCAACAGAGATAACTTATGACAATCCGAGTAGCAATAAACGGTTATGGTCGTATCGGCCGTAATATTTTACGCGCACTGTATGAATCAAATTACCGTGACAACATTGAAATTGTAGCGATCAACGATTTAGGTGATACCGCTTTTAATGCTCACCTCACCAAGTATGACTCAGTACATGGTCGTTTTTCTGGCTCAGTAGTCGTTAAAGGTGACAATCTTATTATTAATGGCGATGAAATCGTCACCTTATCTGAGCGAGATCCGCGCCAATTACCTTGGCAAGCAATGAATATTGATGTGGTTTATGAATGCACTGGCTTTTTTACCAGTCGTGACCAAGCCATGGGACATATTGACGCTGGCGCAAGCAAAGTTATTATTTCAGCGCCTGCTAATGATGTTGATGCTACCGTGGTTTATGGGGTTAATCATGACTGTTTAACCGCTGAAAGTCAGATCATCTCCAATGCATCTTGCACAACTAATTGTTTAGCGCCAGTTGCTAAAGTATTAAATGACACTATAGGTATTGAGCAAGGCTCGATGACAACGGTGCATGCTTATACTAATGATCAAAATTTAAATGATGTTTATCATAGTGATATATATCGTGCTCGTTCAGCAACTCAATCAATGATCCCCACTAAAACGGGAGCAGCTCAAGCGGTAGGGTTAGTTTTACCGGAATTAAATGGCAAGCTTGATGGTATGGCTGTGCGCGTGCCAACAATAAATGTGTCTTTGGTTGACTTTACTTTCATTGCCAGTCGCGATACTACGCTTGAAGAAATTAATAATAGTATTAGAGCAGCAGCAGAAGGGCCCATGTTAGGGGTTTTAGCCTTTAACGAAGAGCCACTTGTCTCGGTTGATTTTAATCATATTGCCCAGTCGTCAAATTTTGATGCCACACAAACGCGTGTTAATGGTCGTTTAATCAAGGTGATGTCTTGGTATGACAATGAATGGGGTTTTTCTAATCGTATGCTTGATAATACGCTGGCTTTGATGGCCGCCTCTCGTTCTCAGACTAAACAATTAACAGGTGATGCAGCATGATCAGACGTACAAAAATAGTAGCGACGTTAGGTCCTGCAACAGATGAGCCAGCAGTACTTGAGCGCTTAATTATCGCGGGTGTTAATGTTGTTCGCTTAAACTTTTCACATGGTAAAGCAGAAGATCATCAACAACGTGCTGATTTAGTACGTGAATTAGCGCTTAAAAATGGCCGTACTGTTGCTATTTTAGGTGATTTACAAGGCCCGAAAATCCGTATTGCCCAATTTAAGGCTGGGCCAATAACGCTTAGCGTAGGTGATCGCTTTAACCTTGATGCATCCCTTGATAAAACCGCCGGTGATCAACAACAAGTAGGACTAGACTATACCAGTTTACCTGACGAAGTTGTGGTGGGAAATCGTTTATTATTAGACGATGGACGCGTGGTATTACAGGTAGAAGCTATCAAGGGTACTTGTATAGAAACCAGCGTTGTTGTGGCGGGTAAGTTGTCAAATAACAAAGGCATAAATCGTGAAGGTGGTGGTCTTTCTGCGGGGGCATTAACCGAAAAAGATTTTAATGATATTGAGCTAGCCGCCAAAATTAACGTTGATTATTTAGCGGTTTCTTTTGTGCGTTGTCCTGATGATTTACAGCAAGCGCGAGCAGCATATCGTAAAGCAAGTAATGGCGGGCGAGTTGATATTGTTTCAAAAATTGAACGCGCTGAAGCCGTTGCTGATAATGACTTACTTGACAGTATTATTCTTGCCTCTGATGTGGTGATGGTTGCTCGTGGTGATTTAGGCGTTGAAATAGGTGATGCTGCGCTGGTTGCGGTACAAAAACATTTGATCAATCGTTCACGCGCTTTACAAAAAGTGGTGATCACCGCCACTCAAATGATGGAGTCGATGATTGACAGCCCACTACCCACACGCGCAGAAGTTTTTGATGTGGCTAATGCCGTTTTAGATGGCACCGATGCAGTGATGTTGTCAGGCGAAACGGCGGCGGGTGGTTTTCCTGTTGAAGCCGTTGAGGCAATGGAGCGCATTATTCTTGGCGCAGAATGTCATCCACAATCTCATATATCAGAGCACCGTTTGCATGAAGACTTTACTGCAGCAGATGAGTCTGTGGCTATGGCATCTATGTACACCGCTAATCACTTATCTGGTGTTAAAGCGATTATTAGCTTAACCGAAACAGGTAATACGCCATTGCTTATGTCGCGTATTAGCTCTCAAATTCCTATTTTTGCTTTTACTCATGATCAAAAAACAGAAAATCGCGTGGCACTGTATCGTGGTGTTATACCAGTAACTTATAATTTTGACTCTGTTTCTTTTGAACAAGTTAACCAAAGTGTGGTGAATGAATTAGTTCGTCGAGGTCAGGTTGTTGAAGGTGATTGGGTTATTATTTCTAAAGGTGATTTTTGTAATATTCATGGCGGCACCAATGCCATGAATATAGTACAGGTTAAGAGTGAGCCGTCATGAGACAATCGTTAATTATCGGCAACTGGAAAATGAATGGTAATTTAGCTGAAAATGAGAAATTACTTAATATTATCAGTGTGTCACCTATATTATATGAGGATATAGACGTTGTGGTTTGTCCGCCGTCAATCTATATAACTCATGTAAGACAGCAGTTAGCAGCAAGTAAAATAAAATACGGTGCGCAAAATGTGAGCGCCTATAAAAATGGTGCTTACACGGGTGAAATTTCAACAACAATGCTAGCTGACTTGGGTTGCTCTTATGTATTGCTTGGCCATTCTGAGCGAAGAAGCTTAAACCATGAAAGTGATGGGCAAATAGCGGATAAATTTGCTGCAGCCGTTCAGGCTAACCTTACTGCGGTGCTTTGTGTTGGTGAAACACTCGCCCAACGTCAAGCTGATGAAACCTTTTTAGTGATTGCCCAGCAAATACAAAAGGTTGTTGAACAAGTAGGGATTCAAGCATTTAAACAGGCGGTTATTGCTTATGAGCCTATATGGGCTATAGGTACTGGCGAAACGGCAAGCCCTGAACAAGCACAAGAAGTTCATCAGCAAATAAGGCAACAGCTTGCGAAATATGATGAAAATATTGCCCGCAGCATACAAATTATCTACGGCGGTAGTGTTAACGAAAATAATGCCAAAGCATTATTTTTACAAGCGGATATTGATGGCGCTCTAGTGGGCGGCGCTTCATTAAAAGGCGAGCATTTTATAACAATATGCCAAGCCTCGATTAATCATTAAAGTTGTAACTTTTTGCAGATAAAGAATACTTTTGCAAAAGCCTTTTAGACTTCTTCACGTTAAGTCTCTTAATCGCAGAGATAAAAAGTAACGCTTTTATCTCTGCTTATACCGCGCTTATATCTTATTAACGTAATAACCTATTGATTTGTTTCGTGTTTTTTTTTTTGCTTTTAAAACTTTACTTTCTATACTAAATATCGAGTAGATATAATGAAAAGTATTATTACCGTCACAAAACTGTAATAATAAAATCATAAAATTACCGAGTAACTTTAATGTGAGTAAACAGATCAACAATGGCCATAGTGACCAATAAATATTTTTTAATCATTTTTTATATAAGCTCCAGTTTATTATTGTTTAACATAGGGGCTTTTGAGTATTTACATGCTTTTTCTCGACAGCATGAGTCTTGGGAGCTTGACGAATTTTCTTTATCACTCATTCCCATGTTACTGGCCTTATCGTTGTATACGTATGGTAAATATACCGAGGCATCAAAATCTAAAAAAGAAGTGGTTAAACTACTTCATACTGACTTATCATCGCGTTTGCCCAATAAAGTCTCTTTTGAAGAAGATATTAAAAAAAAGGCTGCTACAACGGTTATTTTATTGAAAATAACCAATTATCAATCTATAAGTGCGGCATTTGGCGTTAATTTTACCGATCATATAATAAGCTCTGCTTGTCATACTATTCGTCAAGCGGTGAAGGTGGAGTTTGACTGTGAAGTTTATCGTCTGGATGGCAATTCATTTGCTGTGGCATTAGCTGATGAAATAATGCTATGTGAAGAACAACCCACACTGCTCAATAAAATTAATGCCATTCAAGAAAGGTTTAATGAAACACTTTTTGGTGATGGCTATCAAAAAATATATTTGACACTCACTTGTGGTTTTTCCAATACCCATCCTGTGTTGCACACCGCCAACATAGCGCTTGAATATGCGAGTAATCACTCTAGCTTGATCATTCAAGAATATACGCCTGAAATTATTGATGTTAAATATAATTTAGAAAAAGTTTTGTTGTTAACTGTTATTAGTCGAGCAATAAAAAAGGATCTTGTTGGGCTTTATTATCAACCTGTTATTGATAATAAAACCAATACTATCGTTAAGTACGAAGTGTTAATGCGTCTTTTTGACGAAGAAGGCTTGCCGATATCACCATTGAAATTCTTGCCGTTGGCAAAAACATTTAAACTTTATCCAGCACTAACCCGAGCGGTAATAGCTAAAAGTTTTCATTATTTTGCTGAAAAATCAGTTAAGTTTAGTTTAAATTTATCATGGCTTGATATCACTAATACCCAGACTATGGATTACTTTTTTGCCAAAGTAGAAGCCTCGCCATCTTGTGCTAAAAGATTAACTATTGAGATTTTAGAAAGTGAAGAGTGTGATCATCGGCAGTTAGTCGAGTTTAGAAGAAAGATCAAAACCTATGGCATAAAATTAGCCATTGATGACTTTGGTGTCGGCTATTCTAATTTAGGCCTATTACGGGATCTATCGCCTGATTATCTAAAAATTGACGGCTCTTTAATTCAACAAATGGACGCAAATACCGAAATAAGAATGGCGGTTGAAGCGATAGCTTCTGTTGCTAAAGCACATGATATTTTAACGGTGGCAGAATATGTTTCAACCGAAAAAATACACGCCTTGGTGTGTGATTTAAACATTGATATGTCACAAGGTTATTTGTTTAGTCCGCCAAGGACAGACATAATGCCTGCTAATGCCTTTGTAATTAAATAAATCGCTAATGAGAGATAACTTTAGTCGAATACTTATAACGGACTACTTAAAATAAACAGCTTAAAACTGTTTATTTTAAGGGGATTTTATTGGTTGTTCAGTTTTATTCTCGTCTGCTGAAGCGGGAAACTCTAAATGAAAACAAGAGCCAACGCCTACTTCACTACTACAACTAACCCGTCCATGTAAGGTATTAGTGACGATATTACTAATAATATGCAAGCCTAAACCACTGCCACCAGCATTGCGTTTAGTGGTATAAAAAGGTTCGAATACTTTACTAAGATCACTCTCTTCAATACCTTTGCCATCATCAGTAACATTCATAACAATCATTTCACCTTGTTTTTCAATGCTAATTATTATCTGCCCCTTAACGTTTTTATCAAACCCGTGAATTAATGCATTCAGCACTAAATTTGAGACAATTTGGGCGATAGCGCCAGGATAATTTATGACTTCAAAATCATCAGTGCACTCTATACGCACAGCTATTTGAGTATTTTTTAATTTAGGCTGTAAAGTGAAAATAATATCTTCGACATATTCAACAAAATAGAATAACCTTTTTTCAAATGACTCTTGATCTACCGCAATTTTTTTAAAGCGAGTGATCAAAGCCGAAGCGCGCGCGGAGTTTTTTAAAATAAGCTCGGTACAACTATTATAATGTTTAAGGTAGCGGTCAAACTCTGCTCGGCTAATATTGCCTGCTTGTATTTTTTCACTTAGCTCAATGCTCATATCCTGAAGGCTTGATGCTGCGGTTACTGTGATGCCTAAAGGGGTATTTACCTCATGAGCTATGCCCGCAACAAGTCCACCAAGCGCGGCATCTTTTTCGGCTTCAAGTAGCTGCAATTGTGTATCTTTAAGCAGCGCCATTGACTCTAATGCCTCTTGAGACTTTATTTTTAGTGCTTGGGCTCTTTCATCAACACGCTGCTCTAGGTGTTCGTTTAATCCTTCTACTTCTTTAATATGATCAACAATAGATTTTAATAGCACATTGATACTAGAAGTTAATAATCCTAATTCATTATTTTTATGCTTTGACGATATGGTTAATATACGGTCAGGGTGCTCAGGATCGATAGCAATTAAATGGCTTATTAACACCAGTAATGGTTTGCTGATTAAATAATGAAATAACGCCAATAAGGCGAAAGCGAGTAATATGTTACGTATAATCCCCGATACAAATATAATGCTGGCACGAACATAAAATGCCGAAGCACCAGAATAAGCATCAACTTGCACAATTAATTGAGCTTGCGAGTTATCTAAACTGTCTTTGGTAATAATGTTAATTTGAAACTGTCTTTGGCCTGATAATACTTCACCAATAACCCACCAAGGCTTTTGAATTTCAACATTTTTTTTTGCTTGTGCTAATACCTCACCAAAATCGTCAGTAATAATAGCTTTGGTTATTGGTTGATAGGAAAATAGACCATTAATGACCTTGTTGGCAAGTACGTCATCGTATTCATAAACGGCTTGCTTTGCTGAAGACTCAGTAACTTGCAGTATTTGCATAACGGTTTTAGTTAATTCATCTTCTTGGCTTACATAGTCGTTATAAATTTGAAAAACACTAATTAAAAAACCAAAAATGAAGGCAATGAGTACACCTATTTTGGATAAGGTGACGGCAATAGAGTGTTTAAAGCTGATCGCAGTTACTCTTTCATTGATCATTTTTTCACTGGTCATTTTTTCATTAGTCATTTTGACATTGTTTTTTTTGGCTAATTTCATCGGTTAATATATTGATAACAGTTGTAGCATATAAATATAATCATCACGTAATGCGGTAATATCTGCCCAAATTTTTTGGCGTAATTCGGCGTCAACAATAGCTGAATTAACCGTATCTGAGTTAACTCTATTTGAATTAACTATGCCTGAGTTAAAGAAGACTAAAAAGTAAGAGAGTGAGGCAATAGGGATTGGGTGCACGGTAAATTTATCTCTAAAGCGATCGGTATCATCAAAGCGATCTGTTAAAATAGACGTGGTAATTAGGCTGCCTTTGTTATTCCTTAGTAATTTATAAAAGGTACTCTCGTCTTGTTTCGAGGTTTCAATGTCGATACCTTGCTCATTTATTTTTTCAATAATATTACTGTAAGCGTAAGGTATTCTGATGGGTTGCGGAATGTTAGCGAGTTCACCAGTAAAGTCGAAAGGATTAGTATTTGAAGTGACCAGGTTAAAATCAACCTGCATTAATCGCCACTGGGAGGGCGATGATAAGTGGGCGTCTGCGGGATAATATAAGGTGTCATTTAGTTTTTTATTATAAGGGGTACCTAGTACCGCAGCTACTTTTCCGCTCGGCCCTAAAATGTTTATGCAGCGCTTTATCGGCATAACAACAAACTCTGCCTCAATACCATTTTTTGCTAATGCAGTTTTTGCCATTTCAATAAATATGCCCTTGGCTATACTTTTCTCTTGGTAGGCAAAAGGGTACCAGTAACGATTATCAACACAGACTTTAAGTGGTTTCATAGCAAAGCTTGCTGTAGGTAAAAGTAACAAAAGAATAATCGCGAGGAACTTACTCATAACGCTCGGTCCGCCATTTATTGATCAATTGATCATAAGGTATAGTTAGCGGTTTAGGGCGCATTCTTAGTGCTTTGGGTGCGCCAGGCTGTGCTAACCAATAATCAGGGGATTTTTCAGCTGATAATATAGGAGAATAACGCTTTAATCGTACTTTAGCCATTATTTTATCTTGTGCAATGGCAATGGCATCCATGGCTTGTTGCGGAGTAAGCTCACCAGCAATTGCTTGAGAAATTTTAGGCCACCAAGAGGAAGACATTGCAGGGTAGTGGGGCACATTTACACCAGTGTCTGTCCAACGTTCTCGTTCTCGTGAGCGATAAAAATCAATTAATCCTCCCCATTTATCTTTGATTTTTGTCAAGTATTCTGCGTTTACCGTTGATTTTCTTACTGGGGTGCCGCCAATAAGAAACTTTTTCAATGCCACCGTTTTTGAGCTGCAAAATTGCGCCCATAACCAAGCCATATTACGGCGCTTGCCTTTAACGTTTTTGGGAATGGTCCAACTGCCTGCATCTTGATAGCCAACTTTCATGCCTTCGTCCCAATAACGGCCATGAGGGGTTGGTGCTACCCGCCATTTAGGTTGACCTAATTGATCGACTAGTGCTGAACCAGGTTGATGGAAACCATCATCTGATAACCAAGTAACATATTGAAAAATTCTCTGGGCAATATTGCCGTCGGCAGCTTTGGTGCCGGCATCGCTCCAGCGCCAATTAATGGCTTGTGGCGGAGCAAACTTTTTCAACCAATAAATATATTTTGTTAGTGCATATACCGCAGCAGGGCCATTGAGTGCGCCGCCACGGTTGACGGTTGAGCCTACGGGAATACGATTTTCTACTCTAATTCCCCATTCATCTACGGGGATACCGTTAGGTAAGCCTTTGTCGCCAACACCTGCTATTGATAACCATGAATCGGTGAACCGCCAGCCTAATGATGGGGATTTTTTGCCATAATCTAAATGCCCATAAACTTTGATGCCATCAATTTCTCGACCGGTAAAAAATTCAGCAATATCTTCGTAAGCCGCCCAATTAATAGGAACACCTAACTCATAGCCATATTGTTTAGCAAAGGCTGCTTTTATATCGGTACGGGTAAACCAGTCATATCTAAACCAATAAAGATTGGCAAATTGTTGATCGGGTAATTGCAGTTGATTACCATTATAATCTTGACCAAATTCTAAGTTGAGAAAATCATCGAGTTGCAGGTATGGATTAGTATAAGGTTGCCCTGTTGTTGCCATGTAATGAGTTAAATTAACAACTTTGTTCAACCTTAAATGCGTACCAATCATATCTGCATCATTCACATAAATATCAAACAGTTGTCGCCCAGTCATTAATTGTTCCATCATACTTTTGATGATTTGACCTTCGCTGATCACTTTATGGGTAACTTTAATGCCGGTTATATCTGCAAAGGCTTGGGTGAGTACTTCACTTTCCCAATAGTGCGTTTTTATGTTTTCTGCAACACTGGTTATTTTTTGCCCTTGATACTGTTTAGCTGCTTTGGCAAACCATGTAAGTTCTTGTAATTTTTCATCATAATCATTTGCTGACGGACTAAAGTATGCGGCCCAGTACGCTATCGCTTTTTCATTAACGCTATGCTCTGCGGCGTAACAGTTTTCTATGAAAAAAAACAAAGTTAATATGCTTGAGTAAATAAAAGCTTTCACAGAAATAATCTTATGTTTAAGATGCGCTTACCTCAAGTATAGTTGTAATTTACAAGCATACGATAACACGATAAAATATAAATTATAAAAATTTATATTATTTTTATTGGCTATATTATTTAGGGAAAGAATGATAATTTATTTGATAATGATCAAACAGATAGTAATCATTAATTGTCATACTATATCTAGGTACATAATCTAATTGATAGATAAAAGAGTGGTCTTATGTCGATAGTTTTGGAAAACTTGTGGCACGAAGTAGACGGTGAAACACGTATTCATAATGTTAGCTTAACTCTAGAACCAGGTTCTTTTAATGTGTTACTTGGCAAAAAAGGCGCTAAAAAGGCTGGTAAAACAACGTTAATGCGTTTAATCGCTGGCCTAGAAATCCCTTCGAAAGGACGTATTTTGAAAAACGGCGTTGATATGGCTAATGTGCCCGTGCAGCAGCGTAATGTTGCTATGGTTCATCATCAGTTTATTAATTATACCCACCTAACCGTCAGAGAAAATATTGCTTCGCCTTTACGTGTTATTGGTCTTAAAAAAGCTGAAATTGAAGATAAAGTCAATGAAGTTGCTGCTTTGTTGCATATTGAGTCTTGTTTAGACAGGTACCCATTAGAGCTTTCTGGTGGCCAACAACAAAGAACGGCGATGGCTCGCGCGTTAGTCAAAGATGCAGATATTATATTACTCGATGAACCTTTAGTTAACCTTGATTATAAATTACGCGAAGAATTACGTACTGAAATAAGAGATTTATTGGCAGCGCGTAATTGTATTGCTATTTATGCAACAACAAACCCTAAAGTTGCTATGGCATTAGGAGGCAAATCGATACTAATGCAAGAGGGACGAGTAGTTCAAGAGGGCTTAGCCTCTAATGTTTATAATCAGCCTGCAAATATTCAGGCGGCTAAGTTGTGTAGTGATCCTGAAATTAACTTGATTGAAGGCAATATTACTGATCATGAAATTGTTTTTTCTAATAGTTTGCGCTTTCCTATTAGCTCTAGCATGGACGATTTAGCGTTGGGGAATTATCGTTTTGGTATCCGGCCAAGTCACCTAAAATTTGTCCCTGCGGATGATAGTGATTTAGAGTTGTCGATGACGGTTGATTTAGCCGAAATAAGTGGTTCTGAGACCTTCATAAGAATATCAAATAAGCATTTTAATTTAGTGATGCACCTTGCTGGTGTACATGAATATCATACGGATGCACGGATTAAAGTTTACCTGCCCATTCATAAACTTTTTGTCTTTGATAGCAATGACTTATTGATTAAAGCGCCAATGTTAGCTTATTAATGCTGGCTTATTAAAAACCGAGTAATGGTTCACCATCGAGCCGCGACGCTACTAGATGTTTTCTTTTTCTCGCTGTAGTGTGGTGACTTTGGTATTTTCTGTGGTAAAAATGTTTAAGCTAAATAAGTGAGCATTATTGACTGTTATTAAGTATCAGCGAATGCCGGCTTCTTTTAATCGTTTATATAAGGTGTTTCTACTTATCGTTAACGCTTTTGCTGTTTTTGAAATATTACCCTTACATTCATTATAAATACTGAGCAATTCTGCTTTTTCCGCGGCGATTTTATCTGCAATGCTTACCTCTTCAACCAGCTGCTCAGTATGCTTTATTTGGACCGTTTCATGGTTGGCTTCATTGTTAATATTATGATGTTTTTCAATTTTATTCTGTTTTAGATCTTCAAAAAAATCATCAGGTAAATGCTCTGTTTGGATAGGCTCATCATCAGACATGGCTTGCGCAATTTGAATGACGCTGACCAATTGGCGGATATTGCCTGGCCAAGGGTGTTGCTCAAATAAGGCTATTATTTCAGGCGATAGTTTTTCATTGGTAGAGTGACTGCTATAGAGCGAATTCACTTGATGAAAAAGCTGCTTTCTATCTGTGCGCTCACGTAATGGTGGTAGCTCTAAGTTAAGGCCACTAACACGGTAATATAAATCTTGACGAAATTGACCTGACTCGACATCTTTTCGTAAACTACGGTTGGTAGCTGATATAAGTTTGATGTCAACATGATAATTTTCTGTAGAGCCCAAAGGGGTCACTTTTCTTTCTTGTAGCACACGCAATAATCTACTTTGTACACTGAGTGGCATTTCGCCTATTTCATCAAGAAATAACGTCCCTTGATGCGCTTTACGAATAAAACCAATAGCGCCTTTGCTTGAAGCGCCAGTAAAAGCTCCTTTTTCATAACCAAAAAGTTCAGACTCAACTAAATCGCTAGGAATTGCCGCGCAATTAACCGCCACAAGTTGGTGATCTCTTCGTTGGCTACTTTGGTGCAAGCCTTTAACAAAAACCTCTTTACCGACGCCTGTTTCACCATGGATAAGAATAGGAATATCTTTATCAATGACACGTTCGGCCTGCTCAATACAACGTGATATCTTTTCATCACCAAAGCCAAATTGTGCTAATGGGATAATATCACCACCATAGCTTGCGGGAGATTTATGACGAAAATCTATCGCTTGTATTTCATTTTTTATCGGTGCTTTTAAAAAACCGTGCATCTGATATTTGTTTAAGGCTCTAAAGGCAAATGGCAGGTTAGGGAGTTGGTTCTTTAGTTTTTGTATGGGAATATCAAATATATCAACAATATTTGCTAAGGCAAGATCGTGGCATAGCAATGTTTCAGCGCGACGATTGGCTGAAATAATGGTCCCCGCGTCATTAAAAGCGATGATGCCAGACCATTGGCTGTCTAAATTATCGAAGTTTGTATTAAAGGTAAGTATAAAGTGCTCATCGCCAAAGGTACTGATGATCAGTCTATTCTCAATACTTTGCGACATTAATTTTACCATACCCAGTGTATGAGACTGTGGTAAATAAGCATCACTGGATATATCAAGCACACCGAGTAAAGTACGATTAACATCATAAATAGGGGCAGCAGAGCCTATCATAAAACGATTGGCTTTAAGGAAATGATCATCTTGCTGAATTTGAACGGCTTCACCACAGGCTAGAGCGGTGCCAATGGCATTGGTACCATTTTTTCTTTCTGTCCATTCAACACCTTTCTCAAAAAGTGCCTTGTTAGGTGAAGCAAGAAAGCGTTTATCTCCCCAGCTATTTAATGCGTGGCCTTGATTATCAGTAAGCAAAATCAAACAATGAGTATTCGATAAAATGTTTTCGTAATAAGGCAGCACTTCAGTGCCAGTGGTCTTAATTAGCCGATGATATTCTTCATCTAAAGAATTTTGCTCACCTTGAGCTAAGCGCTGTAACTCTGGTTGGCTTGAATGGGACAAACCATAATGTTCACAACGTTGCCAAGATGCTTTAATTCTGTCCTCATTACTCACCCGTTTTTCCTCATATATCAATGGCAGTATTGGTAAATTATGCCGTTCAGCGTTTATTTAATGATGTTCTATCAGTGTTTTTTATTGGTAAAAAAGCCATTTAGTTTTGCTCTGTATTTTTACTATAGAAACAAAGTTAATAAACAAAACTTACAATTATCACCCTTGAATAAGTTGTTTTTTATGTATTGAACAGTTTTAAGCAAGTGTATTTAAGTTGTTTACTATGTGATTTATAGTTGTTTTTGCCTGTTCAGTCAATAGTAAAGGACTATTTCGAACCTATATAACAGTAATTTAAAACTTTGTTGTTTAATATTTTATAAATAAAAACAATGAGATAATTTGTTTTTTAATCATTAATATTTGTAATGGTTTTTTATTACATTAGCTAAAAAATTACTTTATATAAATAGGTGATATTTATATTGTTCAATAAAGTTGTTCAATGAAAACTGTTCAATAATGTTGTTTTTTGTGTTCATGTGAACACTAATTTGAACATGTTTATACAGTTTTTATGAATTTTTATTGATTTATATTTTTAATTTTATTTTGTTTTTTATTTATAAATTCCTTTTGTAACAGTTGTTTGCTTATGTTTTTACTGGTTTTGTAACGCTTTATTACATTTTGGCCTGAAGCATGCATTTATTGATTATGCGAAAAGTTTTGTTAATTAAATTGTTCAATAATTTACGCGAAATAAAAAATATATAAAAAAGATATGATGGGAGAATTCAACAATATGTCACTCGTTTTAGAAAATCTAGGTTATGTGGTCGAGGGAGAAACCTACCTTGACAACATTAACTTGAAATTAGAACCGGGCTCTTTCAATGTGCTATTGGGTCGTACGCTTGCGGGGAAAACTTCTCTTATGCGTCTCATGGCAGGGTTAGATAAACCTACCTCGGGTAATATTTATATGGATGGTCAAGATGTGACCAATGTTTCTGTTCAAAACCGAAATATTTCAATGGTTTACCAACAATTCATTAATTACCCAAATTTAACTGTACGTGAAAATATTGCCTCACCTTTACGGTTAGCAAAAATTAAGGAATCAGAAATTGTCAGACGTGTTAATGAAACGGCGGCAATTTTACAAATAGAACCTTTTCTAGATAGACATCCACTTGAGTTATCGGGTGGTCAGCAGCAACGTACCTCAATGGCTAGAGCGTTAGTCAAAGATGCGAGCATCATTTTATTTGATGAGCCTTTAGTTAATCTTGATTATAAACTACGCGAAGAGTTGCGTGCTGAGTTAAGAGATTTATTTAAAGAGCGTAATGCTATTGCTGTTTACGCGACAACTGAGCCAAATGAAGCCATGGCATTGGGTGGCGTGACCACTTTATTACATGAAGGACGAGTTATTCAAAGTGGCGTTTCAACGAAGGTTTATCGCCAACCTATTAATGTTGAAGCAGCAAAACTTTATAGTGAGCCCGCCATTAACCTTATCCCAGGTCGCCTTAGTAATAATGAGGTGACGTTTGATGAAACTGTGCATTTTCCTCTTGACCATGATTTAAGTAAAATTCCAGCAGGAGATTATGTCTTCGGGGTGTTACCAAGTCATATTGGCCTCGTGCCTAATCGAGATGATGATTTAGAATTATCAATGCGTATGGAGTTAGCCGAAATTAGTGGCTCAGAAACTTATATGCATGTTGTTAATGATCATTTTAATTTAGTCATACAACTTTCAGGTGTTATTAATTACCACATAGGTGATCCAATCAAAGTTTATTTACCTACCCATAAACTGTTTGTTTTTGATCAAGCGGGTAATACCATTCAAACGCCATCTCAAGCTATCACGAGGTAATCAATTTATGGCTGAAATACATTTAAAATCATTGGCTC
>MAAC01009841.1_pt1 | contig 51983 bp, 52 predicted proteins | sample 1115981 | NCBI WGS metagenome assembly MAAC01 (sample SAMN04961126, study PRJNA320927) | seawater metagenome | isolation source: sample BD02T64 sea water enriched with oil for 64 days | place: USA:Gulf of Mexico | collected 2013-07-27 | reverse complement strand
CCCATCAAGCCCAGACCAACGGGGCGATGGCGCATATTCGACTGGCGCGCGGTGTCGACCGAGTAGTAGTTGATGTCGATAACGTTGTCGAGCATGCGCACGGCGGTGCGCACGGTGCGGCTCAGCTTGTCGGTGTCGAGCTCGCCGTTTTCATCGATGTGCTGGGCCAGGTTAACGGAGCCGAGGTTACAGACGGCAATTTCTTCATTGGCCTTGGTATTCAGCGTGATTTCGGTACACAGGTTGGAGGAGTGCACCACGCCGACGTGCTGCTGCGGTGAGCGCACGTTGCAGGGGTCTTTAAAGGTCATCCACGGGTGGCCGGTTTCAAACAGCATGCCGAGCATTTTGCGCCACAGGTCCTGGGCGCGAATGGTCTTAAACAGACGCACTTCGCCTTTTTCGGCGAGGGCTTCGTATTCGTTGTAACGCTGCTCGAAGGCGGTGCCGTAGAGGTCGTGCAGGTCGGGCGTGTCGTTGGGCGAGAACAGCGTCCACTGGCCGTCTTCAAACACGCGCTTCATAAACAGGTCGGGAATCCAGTTGGCCGAGTTCATGTCGTGGGTGCGGCGGCGGTCGTCGCCAGTGTTCTTGCGCAGCTCGATAAACTCTTCGATATCGATGTGCCAGGTTTCGAGGTAGGCACAGACGGCACCCTTGCGCTTGCCGCCCTGATTCACGGCCACGGCGGTGTCGTTAACCACTTTCAGGAAGGGTACAACGCCCTGAGATTTGCCGTTGGTGCCTTTAATATAAGCACCGAGACCGCGTACGGGTGTCCAGTCGTTGCCCAGGCCGCCGGCCCATTTGGAGAGCATGGCGTTGTCCTGAATGGCGCCGTAAATGCCTTCGAGGTCGTCGGGTACGGTGGTCAGGTAGCAGCTCGACAACTGTGGGCGCAGGGTGCCGGCGTTAAACAGGGTCGGCGTTGAACTCATGTAGTCGAAGGACGAAAGCAGGTTGTAGAACTCAATGGCGCGCGCTTCGCGGTTTTCTTCCTTCGCGGCAAGGCCCATGGCGACGCGCATAAAGAAGCACTGGGGCAGCTCAAAGCGGGTTTCGTCGCTGTGAATAAAGTAGCGGTCGTAGAGGGTTTGCAGGCCCAGATAGGTGAACTGCAGGTCGCGGTTGGCATGAATGGCCTGACCCATTTTCTCGAGGTCGTAGGCCGCCATATCGGGGGCGATCAGTTCCAGTTCAATACCGGTGTGGATATAGGCCTTGAGGGCGGCGGGGTAGAGGCCTTCCATTTCATGCTGGGTGGCGGCAGTGGCGACCTTGAGGAAGCTTAGTGCTTCGCTGCGCAGGCCGTCCATCAACAGGCGGGCGGTGGCGTAGGAGTAGTTGGGCTCTTTCTCGACCAATGTGCGGGCGGTAATCACTAGCGCGGTGTTGACGTCGGCAATGGAGACGCCGTCGTAGAGGTTGCGCAGGGCTTCGCTCAAAATGGCATCAACTTCGACATCTTTAAGACCCGCGCAGGCTTCGCTAACCACGGTGTGCAAGCGGGCCATGTCGAGGGGACCATCGGTGCCGTCGGGATAGGTGACGCGAATGATGGGGCCGTCGTAATCACTTTGCGCGGCTTGTGCGGGTGTGGTCTCTGGTTCTGCGGCACTGCGTTCCTGGGAGCGGAGCTCGCGGTAAATGACATAGGAGCGGGCGATCTTTTTGAATATCTTCAATATGCACGGTGCCGCCAGAGGGCATGCGGCGTTTGAAGACCTCACTGACCTGGGCGTTGAGGGCGTGCACGGTTTCGTGAATCCGGCCCGAGGCGGCAGCGGCAGCGCCTTCCACGGCAAGAAAGGCCTTGGTAATAGCGACGATGATTTTTTCATCCGTGTAGGGCACCACGGAGCCGTTGCGTTTGATGACCTTGAGCTGGCCCGGTGCGGTGGCCTGTACGGTGCTGTTTGCGGCCTGAGTGGCGGTCTGTGTTGGCATTTCGACAGCTGCGGGTGGCTGTTGATCCTGTGTTGTTGTTTCCATGGTGTTCACCTGCCCTATGAAGGTTTGTTGTTGATGGACGCTGAATTAAAAACCGCTATTGCGGGTCTGTCCCTTGTCAATAATGGGCATCTTGCCAATACGTGAATATCCCTATCTGCTGTGGCTCGGTTCGGGCCACAGTTTTCTCTATCGTTGCATGTTAATGACGCGTTTTGACACGGGTCTAAGCCTTTAAGCTGTAAGCAATATGCGTCGCCGTTTTTATTATGTTGCGCATGGTTTTCAAGTCGCTTGTCTGGCTGTTATTAAAAAGCTCTCTGGGCGTGATTTTTCAAGCTTTACCACGCTGTGCGAGCCCCTTTTTCAAGGCTTTACAGCCTGGGTGGCTTTTACTAGATATAGTGCTCGCTCCAGATGAGCTACAAGATAGGGTGATTTTAGTGCGAATGCAATACAAGATGTGCTAATTATTGATTTTTTATGAATAATGATCGGGCTCTGGTTTCGCGATAAAGCTTGCCGAAATTAAACCTCACCTGACATTGGCCCTGTGTTGATAGTGCCCACTCACGGAGCAGAAAATGACAGTGTTTTTCTTCGTGCGCAGGTGAGTGAAAAAGGGTTTTAAAATCTCTCTTTGTGTCGCTTAAAATATCTGCTCCGGTGTTGCGGCGCTGCCGAGCATTGTGCCGCGCAAATTGGGGCGAGACGGCTTGCTGTAGAGTTGGGGCGCTAAAGGCAAGTAGAGGAGGGCGCGAAAAGGCGTGCTGCGACTCGAGCCCGCGAAGCCAGCAGGAATGCCTTTCATAAGTAGCGCAGTTTTACGCCGATAAATTGAGCAAGCGAAGCATCAGCGCCTTTTGCGCATGCAGGCGATTCTCGGCCTCATCCCAGACCACGGAGATTTGCTCGTCTTCCAACAATTCGGCGCTCACTTCCATGCCGCGATAGGCGGGTAGGCAGTGCATAAACAGGGCCCCGTTGGCGGCTAGAGACATCAGCTCGTGATTGACCTGAAAGCCTTTGAATTGCTCGATGCGTCGTTGTTTTTCCTCTTCCTGGCCCATGGAGGCCCAGGTGTCGGTCACCACCAGGTCGGCGCCCTTAACCGCTTCCTGCGGGTTTTGGCTGATGCGGACACGATCGGCGTGGCGCTGGCTGAGGCGGGCATTGGGTTCAAAGCCCTTGGGACAGGCAATGCGCAGTTCGAAATCAAATTGTGCGGCGGCATTAATATAGGAGTTGCACATATTATTGCCATCGCCCACCCAAGCCACGGTTTTGCCGGCGATGTCGCCGCGCTTCTCGACATAGGTCTGCATATCGGCGAGCAACTGGCAGGGGTGGTAGTCGTCGGTCAGGGCATTGATGACCGGGACTTTGGAATACTCGGCAAACGCTTCTATCTTGCTGTGGGCGAAGGTACGCACCATGACGATGTCGACCATCGAGGAAATCACCCGGGCGCTGTCTTCGATGGGTTCGCCGCGACCGAGCTGGGTGTCGTTGGGCGACAGGAACAGGGCGCTGCCACCGAGTTGCGCGGTACCGGCCTCGAAGGAAACGCGGGTGCGGGTGGATGATTTCTCGAAAATCATCGCCAGTACTTTGCCCGACATGGGCGTGCCGGCGCTGTTATCGCGCAGCTGGCTTTTCAGCTTGATCGCATCGGCAATGACGAGGCGTAGCTCGTCGGCGGGCAGGTCGTTAAGGGTTAAAAAGTGCTGAACCGTCATGGCGTCTTCCGTTAGTGGGGCTAGCGCCCACTAAAAAGCGTTGATTAAGGGCGCGAGTATGTCGACCAGTTGCTGGGCTTGCTGATCACTAAAAATTAGCGGCGGCAAGAGGCGGACAACGTTGCCAGCGGTGACATTAATCAGCAGGCCCTGGTCGGCCGCCTGGGCAACCAGTGCGCCACAGGGTTCGCTCAACTCAATGCCGATCATCAGGCCGCTGCCGCGAATGTCTTTGACCTTGTCGCAATCGGCCAGGGCTGTCTTAAAGGCCTGTAGTAAGTGTGTGCCGAGCTCGCTGGCGCGCTGAGCCAGATTTTCACGCTCAATGGTCTCGACGGTGGCCAGTGCTGCGGCACAGGCGATGGGGTTGCCGCCGAAGGTAGAGCCGTGATTGCCGGGCTGCATCAACTGGGCGGCGGGGCCGTGGGTTAAACAGGCGCCGATGGGCACGCCGTTGCCGAGGCCTTTGGCGATGGTCACCACGTCGGGCAGGATATTGTGCTGCTGGTAGTGAAAGTAGCTGCCGGTGCGACCGTTGGCGGTCTGGATTTCATCCAGCATCAACAGCCAGCCTCGGGCATCGCAGAGGCTACGCAACTGCTGTAGGTAGTCGGGGGCGGGGATATTAACGCCGCCCTCGCCCTGTATGGGCTCAACCAGTACGGCGACAATATTTGGGTTGTTTTCACCGATGGCCTGTATCGCGTCGATATCGTTAAACGGGGCGCGAGAAAAACCTCTCACCAGGGGCTCGAAACCCGCGTGGACCTTGCGGTTACCGGTCGCGGTCAAGGTGGCGAGGGTGCGGCCGTGAAAAGCCAGGTCGGTGACAATAATGGTCGGCAGCTCAATGCCCTGGGCATGGCCGTGCAGGCGGGCAATTTTAATCGCCGCTTCGTTGGCCTCGGCACCGGAGTTGGAGAAGAACATATTGCTCATGCCCGAGAGGGCGCTGAGCTTATTGGCCAGGGCCTCCTGGGCGGGAATATTGTAAAGATTGGAACAGTGGACGAGGCTGTTCGCCTGAGTGCTAACGGCGGCAGTAACGGCGGGGTGGGCGTGGCCCAAGCCACACACGGCAATACCGGCCAGGGCATCGAGGTACTTCTTACCCTGGTCGTCCCAAACATAAGCACCTTCACCTTTAACCAGTGTCAGTGCGCGTTGTCCATAAGTGTTCATAAGTGCATTGCTGGTCATGGCTTTCTCTCGAGTCCCTGTTTGGTGCGACGCTATTGTTGGCTGTTATTAAAAGTGCCTGTCTAAAACTCTGATTCTAGCTATTGTGCCTAATAAACCAGGCGGTCTGAGCCGCCCGAAAAAAGCGAAATATATTAATGAGGTTTATAGGCTTTGGCAATGCTTTTGCGAGTCTTTTTTGCGACTAATAAAGCGCGCTTGTTCGAATTGACCCTGTCATTCTTTGGCAATGTTATTCAATAGCACAGCAAGGCATTTCATTTCTGTGGGAAAGGGGGTAAAATAACCAAGTGTTTTACTCGGTTATTACTATAGTTAAGAACTATCTCAAGAAAGGTGCTTTAAATGGACGTGCTGGATACTATCCGCGATCAAATCGAAACCAACCCCGTTATTGTCTACATGAAGGGTTCCCCCAACCAGCCACAGTGTGGTTTTTCAGCGCGTACTGTGCAGGCCCTGATGGCCTGTGGTGAGCGCTTTGCCTATGTCGATATTCTATCGAATCCTGAAATTCGTACTAAGTTGCCTGAATATGCCAACTGGCCGACCTTCCCCCAGTTGTGGGTTGCGGGCGAGCTAATCGGTGGTTGCGATATTATTACTGAAATGCATGAAAAAGGTGAGTTACAGCCCCTGGTTAAAGAGGCGGCCTTGCCTGCAAATGAGAGTTAAGCGCTGAGCTAATTGGCTCACAATAAAAAAGCGGGCATTGCCCGCTTTTTTATTGCCTGTTTTTTAGGCCGCCTTTCTTTAAATAAGGAGCCTTAGATAAAGAGCTTTAAATCAAGAGCTGTAGGACAAGAGTTTTAGCTCAGGTGCGGCTTAAGACTGCGGGGCTTTCCAGCCGCCCAGTTCACGCCAGCGATTAACAATCTTACAAAACAGTTCAGCGGTGCGCTCCGCATCATAAGCCGCGCTATGGGCTTCTTTGTTACTAAAGGGGATGCCCGCTGCCTGACAGGCCCGGGCGAGTACCGTTTGCCCGTAGGCCAGTCCGGCAAGGGTGGCCGTGTCGAAGCAGGAAAAGGGGTGGAAGGGATTGCGCTTAATCTGACTGCGGTTGACGGCGGCATTAACAAAGCCGAGATCAAAGTGGGCGTTGTGGGCGACGATCACCGCACGGGTGCAGTGGTGTTCGCTAATGTTGTGGCGAATATCCTGGAAGATATCCCGCAGCGCGTCCTTCTCGCTCATTGCCTCACGGTCGGGATCATCGGGGTTGATGCCGGTGAATTCCAGCGCGGCGTCGTCACAGATGGTGTCCGGATGGGGCACAACATTGCGAGCGATGGTTTTATCGCGCACTAGCAGTCCCGAGTCGTCCATCACCAGCGATACGGCGGCGATTTCCAGCAGGGCGTGTTTGTCGGATTCAAACCCCCCGGTTTCGACATCGATCACCACGGGCAGGAAGCCGCGAAAGCGTTCGGCAATAAACTCACCGCTGAAGTCATCCATAGAACCGGCGCCTGACATGCTCATTTCGCTGTCCATTTCATTTTCCATCGATGACAGCCCATTGTAGAGTTTCAGAGGCGTAAAAAGGGACCATAGAATCATTACCAAGTTGTGTGCTTGCGGGCAGCTGCCAGGGCGCGCGCCGCAGGGTTAATGTTTGTTGATTGACGGGCAGGCCGTAAAAAGCCGGGCCAAAGCGGCTGGCAAAGCCTTCGAGTTTATCGAGTGCTTCGGCGCGCTCAAAGACTTCGGCATAGAGCTCGATGGCCGCGTGGTGGGAGTAACAGCCGGCACAGCCACAGGCGCTTTCTTTTTTGTCTTTAGGGTGGGGAGCCGAGTCGGTGCCCAGAAAAAACTTGGGGCTGCCGCTAGTGGCGGCGTTAATTAATGCCTGCTGATGGGTCGAGCGCTTGAGTATGGGCAGGCAGTAATTGTGGGGGCGAATGCCGCCGGCTAATAAATCGTTGCGATTACAGAGCAGGTGCTGGGGCGTGATGGTCGCCGCAATATTGTCGCCGCTATTGCTCACAAAGGCTGCGCCCTGGGCGGTGGTGATATGTTCGAGCACGATTTTCAAGTCCGGAAAGCGCTGGCAGAGGGGGCCTAGCGTGCGCTCGATAAAAACGGCTTCCCGATCAAAAATATCGATGTGGCTGTCGGTCACTTCACCGTGCAATAACAGCGGCAGGCCCAGTTGCTCCATGCGCGCCAGTACCGGATAGACCTTTTCTAAATCGGTAACACCGGAATCTGAATTGGTTGTCGCACCGGCGGGATAGTATTTAACGGCGTGGATGAAACCACTGGCGACAGCGCGGTCGATCTCATCGGCTGGGGTGTTGTCCGTTAAATACAGCACCATCAGTGGTTGCCAGTCATTACCCGCCGGGCGAGCGGCGAGAATGCGCTGCCGATAGGTGTCGGCCTGCGCGGTAGTGATCACCGGCGGGGCGAGGTTGGGCATGACAATGGCGCGGGCAAAGTGGCGCGAGGCATCGCCAACCGTGTGGCTCAGTGCGGGGCCGTCACGCAAATGCAGGTGCCAGTCATCGGGCTGGCTGATGGTGAGTGTGTCGAGGGTCGTGGGCATTTTTCTCGGGACTAATTGGCTGGCTAATTAAGAGCGCCATCCTACCGCAAAGGCCCGGCGCGGGACAGGTTTCTATCTGCATTGAACGCTATCAAAAGTGCAGTGCAAGGTTTAGAATTTACCCTTGCTTAGTTAGTTCTACACTTTTCCCAGGAGATTGTTTGTGTCCGATATTAAAAAAGTGGTTTTAGCCTATTCCGGTGGGCTCGATACCTCCGTGATTGTCCGCTGTGGTTTTAGCCTATTCCGGTGGGCTCGATACCTCCGTGATTGTCCGCTGGTTGCAGGAAACCTACCAGTGTGAGGTGGTGACTTTTACCGCCGATATCGGCCAGGGTGAAGAAGTTGAGCCGGCGCGGGCCAAGGCCAAAGCCCTGGGCATTGAAGAAATCTATATTGACGATTTGCGCGAAGAGTTTGTGCGCGACTTTGTTTATCCGATGTTTCGCGCCAATACTATTTATGAGGGCGAGTACCTGCTGGGGACTTCTATTGCCCGGCCTTTAATTGCCAAGCGTTTAATTGAGATCGCCAATGAAACCGGTGCCGATGCAATTTCCCACGGTGCGACTGGCAAGGGTAATGATCAGGTGCGTTTTGAACTCGGGGCCTATGCTTTAAAACCCGGTGTTAAAGTCATCGCCCCCTGGCGTGAGTGGGACCTCACCTCGCGCGATACACTGATGGATTATTGTGCCCAGCACAATATCCCCGTCGACTTTGCCTCCAGTAAAAAGAAATCGCCCTATTCGATGGACGCTAACTTGCTGCATATTTCCTACGAAGGTGGTGTGCTGGAAGAGCCCTGGGCAGAGGCGGAAGAGTCTATGTGGCGCTGGAGTGTCTCGCCCGAAGCCGCACCCGATAAAGCCCGGTACATGGAGTTAAGCTTCAAGAAAGGCGATATTGTCGCCATCGATGGTAAGGCGATGACGCCGGCGGAAGTGCTGACCCTGCTCAATGAAATTGGTGGTGCCAATGGTATTGGCCGTGCCGACATCGTCGAAAACCGTTATGTGGGCATGAAGGCACGGGGTTGTTATGAAACGCCAGGTGGCACCATTATGCTCAAAGCGCACCGGGCTATAGAGTCGATTACCCTCGACCGCGAAGTCGCCCACTTAAAAGATGAGTTAATGCCTCGCTACGCCAGCCTGATTTACAACGGTTACTGGTGGTCGCCGGAGCGGGAAATGCTGCAGACCATGATCGACGAGTCCCAGCAGTACGTCAACGGTGTCGTGCGCCTGAAGCTGTATAAGGGCAATGTCACGGTTATCGGGCGCAAGTCGGAAGACAGTTTGTTTGATGAGCGCATCGCTACGTTTGACGATGATGCTGGTGCCTATAATCAACAGGATGCCGAGGGCTTTATTAAACTCAACGCCCTGCGCCTGCGTATTGCGGCCAATAAAAACCGCTAGTTATGTGAAGTATTTTTAAGAGTCATCAGTCGGACCTTTCCGGGTCGTAGTGGATTGATTTAGGTCATGTTGTAGCGCGCCGCAATAGCGAATAATTGCGCCGCCTACAACGAGCACTATCAGTTTTCACACCTGGGAAATAGCCAATGAGTGATGCGCACCTTGCGAAGACACTACCCAATTACAATATCAAGGTGGTGAAGCAGTTCGCTATCATGACCCTGGTCTGGGGCATTGTCGGCATGCTGGTGGGGGTAATCCTCGCCGCCGAGATGATCTGGCCCGATTTAAATAGGGGCATACCCTGGCTACATTTTGGCCGCCTGCGGCCCCTGCACACCAATGCGGTGATTTTTGCCTTTGGTGGCTGCGCGCTGTTTTCAAGCTCTTACTACATCGTACAAAAAACCTGTCTGGCAACGCTGGCACTGCCACGGCTGGCCGCCTTTACGTTTTGGGGCTGGCAGTTGGTGATTGTCGCTGCGGCCATCACCCTGCCCATGGGCCTCACCACCAGTAAAGAATACGCCGAGCTGGAATGGCCGATCGATATCTTGATTACAGTGGTGTGGGTCTCCTATGCGATTGTTTTCTTCGCGACCATCAGCAAGCGACAAACCTCTCACATTTATGTCGCCAACTGGTTTTTTGGTGCCTTTATTCTCGCCGTTGCCATGTTGCATGTGGTCAACAGTGCGGCCATCCCTGTATCGCTGTTTAAATCCTATTCTGCTTACGCGGGCACTATCGATGCCATGGTGCAGTGGTGGTACGGCCACAATGCGGTGGGCTTCTTTTTAACGGCGGGCTTCCTCGGCATGATGTATTACTTCGTGCCCAAGCAAGCCGGCCGGCCGGTGTATTCCTATCGTTTGTCGATCGTACATTTCTGGGCGCTGGTGGCGATTTACATTTGGGCGGGACCCCACCACCTGCATTATTCGGCGCTGCCCGACTGGGCACAAAGTCTGGGTATGGTGATGTCGCTAATTCTATTGGCACCTTCCTGGGGCGGCATGATTAACGGCATTATGACTTTGTCGGGAGCCTGGGATAAATTGCGTACCGATCCGACCCTGCGCTTTCTTGTTGTGTCACTGTCCTTCTACGGCATGTCGACTTTTGAAGGCCCGATGATGGCTATTAAGACGGTGAATGCCCTGTCTCACAATACCGACTGGACCATCGGCCACGTTCATTCCGGCGCACTGGGCTGGGTGGCGATGATCTCCATCGGCAGCATGTACCACCTCATCCCGATCCTCTTTGAAAAGCCCAAGATGTACAGCATTAAGTTGATCAACACGCATTTTTGGTTGGCAACCATGGGTACGGTGCTTTACATCGCCTCCATGTGGGTTAATGGCATCGCTCAGGGTTTGATGTGGCGCGCCTTTAATATCGACGGCACACTGACTTACACCTTTGCAGAATCCATCGAAGCGAGTATGCCGGGCTACTACGTGCGGCTACTGGGCGGCGGCATGTTCTTCCTCGGTATGTTGGTGATGGCCTTCAACGTCTGGAAGACCTGTCGGGGGCCTGGCGTTGCAACACCCGGCATGAGCGCACCCGTTGACAGCCAAACCGCTACAGCAGCGTAGGGGGCTCGACGATGAACCATGACATAGTTGAAAAAAATGTTGGCGTACTGATTATCCTGACACTGGTGGCAATGAGCTTTGGTGGCTTAGCGCAAGTACTACCGCTGTTTTTTATTGAATCAACGACAACCCCGGTTGAGGGTTTAAAACCACTTCCGGCACTGGTGCTTGAGGGCCGCGATATTTACATCCGCGAGGGCTGTCATGTCTGTCACACCCAGATGGTGCGTCCCTTTCGATCTGAGACGGAGCGCTACGGTCACTACACGGTAGCGGGTGAGCAAGTGTACGAACATCCCTTCCTGTGGGGCTCAAAACGCACCGGCCCAGACCTGGCGCGTGTCGGTGCTCGCTACAGTGACGAGTGGCATCGCGCCCATCTCTACAACCCAAGGGATGTGGTACCCATTTCGAATATGCCCAGTTTCCCCTGGTTGTTTGAAGACATTGTCAGCGGTGACGATACCGCGGCAAAAATGCGCGCCTTGCGCATCGTCGGGGTGCCCTATACCGATAGTGATATTGAAAATGCCGCCGCCGTGTTTGCCTCGGGGGAGGTTAAAGAAATCGATGCCCTGGTGGCGTATCTGCAACAGCTCGGCACATTGATTAAACGCAAGCGTTAAGGCGCAGGAGGGCTTATGGATCAGGGAACTTTAGAAGGTATTGGTACCTTACTGGCGCTACTGGCATTTATCGCCGTTTGCGTATGGGCTTATAGCGGTCGCAATAAAGCGCGTTTTGATGAAGCGGCAATGCTGCCTTTTGCCGATGAGTTGGCGACAGCGGATAAACAGCTGACGGCAAGGGCTGAAAAAGACAGTGATGACTTAAGCCCGGTAACAAGCAATCAGACAGGGGAGGACAGATGAGTACGTTCTGGAGTCTGTGGATAATCGCTATCACCGTCATCACCACCGTGGGTGTTTGCTGGATTTTATTTGCCAACATGAAAGTGCTCGTTAAGGAAAAGCCGAAAGACGGTGAAGTACCCAAGACCGGTCATGTCTACGATGGCATTGAAGAATACGACAATCCACTGCCGGGTTGGTGGTTCAACATGTTTGTTGGCTCGGTAGTGTTTTCCATTATTTATCTGCTGCTGTATCCGGGCATGGGTAATTTCCCTGGCGTATTGGGCTGGACCTCCGGTGGCCAATGGCAAGAGCAGGAGAAAAAAGCCGAAGATCGTTTCGAGCTGGTGTACGCGACTTTTGAAGGGCTGACGATTGAAGAGCTGGCTGTCAATCCAGAGGCCTTTAAAATTGCTCGCCGCCTGTTCGGTAATAACTGCGCCGTGTGCCACGGCAGTGATGGGCGCGGCAGTTACGGTTTTCCCAACTTAACCGATGATGACTGGTTGTATGGCGGTACGCCCGAAGCGATTGAGTTTTCAATTACCCATGGCCGCAGTGGCATGATGCCGGGCTGGGCAGGGGCGATTGGTGAAGAGGGCGTTAATCAGGTCACGGAGTACTTATTCAAACTGGGTGGCAGAGAGCACGATGCCAGCCTGTCTACAGACGGTGAAAAAGTATTTGCCACCTACTGTATCGGTTGCCACGGTGCCGATGGCAGGGGTAATCAGGCTTTGGGTGCGCCTAACTTGAGTGATGATATCTGGCTTTATGGCCGCTCGCCGGAATGGATCAAAACCAGCATTCGCTCCGGCCGTCAGGGCCTCATGCCGGCACAGGGTGAACAGTTACAAGAAAGTAAAATTCGCTTATTGACGGCCTATGTTTATAGCCTGGCGCACCAATAGTGAATGCAGGGTTTAGGGCTGACAGTCATAGTAGCTGAGTGAGGCGACGATGAGTTCGCAAGGGGAGCAAAAACCGAGCCTTGAGGAAGAAACTCATGTGCTCTACCTTTACGAGGCAGAAAAGAAAATTTATCAGCGCCGCTTTGTGGGCTTTTTTCGCAAGCTAAAAAAGCGCAGTGGTGTTCCTTTATTACTTGGTTATTTATTACTTCCCTGGTTTCAGCTTGATGGCCGTCAGGCGGTCTGGTTTGATCTGCCCGCGCGCAAATTCCATATTTTATGGATGACCTTCTGGCCTCAGGATTTCATTCTGCTCGCCTGGTTGTTGATCATCGCGGCGTTTGCCCTGTTCTCGGTGACGGTGTTGGTGGGCCGCGTGTGGTGTGGTTTTAGTTGTCCCCAAACAGTGTGGACAATGATGTTTATGGGTGTGGAGCGCTATTTTGAAGGTGGGCGCAATAAGCGTATCCGTCTGGATCTGGCACCCTGGAGTTTCAATAAAGTCTGGCGCAAAGGGGGCAAGCATGCCGTTTGGCTGCTGATTGCCTTTATTACCGGCTTTACTTTCGTGGCCTATTTTAATCCCGTGCGCGAACTCAGCATTGACCTGCTAACTTTTTCCGCCCATCCGGCAGCCGTTTTCTGGACCCTGTTCTTCACTTTAATGACCTATATGAACGCGGGCTACCTGCGTGAGCAGGTCTGTAAATACATGTGCCCCTATGCACGCTTTCAGTCGGTGATGTTTGATGCCGATACCTTAATCGTTTCCTACGATAAAGCGCGGGGCGAGGCGCGGGGGCAGCGTAAAAAAAGCAGTGATTATAGCGCCCGTGGTTTGGGTGACTGTGTCGATTGTGGCCTCTGTGTACAGGTTTGCCCGGTGGGTATTGATATTCGCGATGGCTTGCAGTCGGAGTGTATTAGCTGTGGCCTGTGTATTGACGCCTGTAATGCCATCATGGAAAAAGTTGAATACCCCAAGGGCTTAATTAGCTTTACCACTGAAAATAAACTGGCAAAAGGTACGACACAAATTTTAAGGCCGCGCCTGCTGGCTTACGGTTTGGCTTTGTTATTGATGGTTGGCGTTTTTGCTTATACCTTGCTTACGCGCGTACCTTTAGAACTCGATATTATTCGCGATCGCTCACTGCTCTATCGCGAAAATTCACGGGGTTTGATTGAAAATATTTACACGCTACGTATTAATAATATGGATAACCAGGCCCATCAATACACCATTAAGCTAGAGGCTGAAGAGAGTTTTCGTTTTATTGGCGATAGTGTTATCGACGTTGCTGGTGGCGAGGTGTTCACTCATTTAGTGCGACTTGAGCTCGATCCAGGTTTTATAAAGCGTGGTAATACCGACATCACTTTTGTGCTGCAGGACGTGGATGATGCAAGCATGCGCGATAGTGAAGAGAGTCGTTTTATTGGGCCGTTTAAACCTTGAAACTATTAATGCCTTAAAGTGTTTAATGTTTAAGAGTGGCACGAGATTTTACAAAGTTACATTAGGTAAGCAGCATTAAAAAATATTTATTAACCATTAATGTACGTGGCAACAGGACGAAGCGATGTTAGATAATACAGGTGTAGGGCAGATAACAGCCCCAGCACCGCCCTGGTACCGGCAGTTCTGGCCCTGGTTTCTGATCACTTTGCCGGCAACGGTGGTGGTGGCCGGTTTCTTTACCCTGTATCTGGCGATTAAATATAGCGATGATCTGGTCAGCGATAATTATTATCGTGATGGTCTGGCGATCAACTTGCAACTCACTCAGGATATTCGCGCCACGGAACTGGATCTGTCGGCAAAGCTGGATTTTGATGGCGGCAGTAATGATGCTATTGAAATACTCGCCCTTGAATTAAAGAGTGGCAGTAAAAATTTTGCGATGCCTGCTGTATTAAAACTGTATTTGCTCCACCCCACCGATGCCAGTGCCGACCACGTGGTTACGCTAATGGCTGCTGGCGATGGTCGCTACCGGGGGCAATTACTCGCACTACCAGAGCAGCGTGTTTATCTGCGTTTAATTCCGGCAGCTCAAAGCGAAAGTGCCTCCGAGGAAAACCCTTTGCAAAGTGCGGACTGGCGTCTGGCGGGTGAGATGGATTTCGCCCAAAGTCATACTGTCGCATTGCAAGCCAGCCCTGTTGTTAGCGCCCAAGGTCACGATTAAAAATGCCCGCTGACACGTGCTATCACTGCGCTTTGCCCTTGAATGGCAGAGACGAGCTCACGGTGCTGGTTGATGGCGAGTCGCGAGCAATGTGCTGCATCGGCTGTCAGGCCGTTGCCAGTGCTATCGTCGACGGTGGCCTGGAGCAGTTTTATCAGTACCGCTCAGTCAACTCAGCACGTAACAGTGGCGATGAAAATAATGATTTTAGTGCTTATGACTTGCCAGAAGTACAGGCTGATTTAATTCGTATAGACGAGCAGGGTTTGGCAACGATTGATCTTGGTGTTTCGGGAATTACCTGCGCGGCCTGTGCCTGGTTGATTGAACACCACCTGGGGAAATTACCGGGCGTGAGAAAAGTGGTGGTGAATGTCAGTCGCCAGCGTTGTCGACTGCAATGGCTTAAAGAGCAAGTCCCGCTAAGCCAGTTATTAGCGGCCTTTATTGCCATTGGCTATCAAGCTCATCCGGCGCGAGAGTCTAATAAACTCGAACATATTGAGCGCGATCAAAAAGGCTATTTATTGCGTTTGGGTGTGGCCGGAATTGGCATGATGCAGGCGGGCATGCTGGCCATTGCGCTTTATGCGGGTGCCTTTCAGGGTATGGATGAGCATTGGCAAAACCTGCTGCGTTGGGTCAGTTTACTGGTCGCGACCCCGGTGGTGCTGTATTCGGCCCAGCCCTTTTTTAAAGGGGCCTGGCGCAGCCTTTTAAGTATGAGGGAGGGCTTTAGTGGCAAGCTCGCCTGGAACCTGCATTTGACCATGGATGTGCCCGTCGCCCTGGCCATTGGTCTGGCCTATGGCGCCAGCGCCTGGGGCACGGTGATGGCCAGCGGCGAGGTGTATTTTGATGCCGTTGCTATGCTGACCTTCTTCCTCTTGCTGGGGCGCTTTCTTGAAATGCGGGTGCGCTATCGCAATGAGTTAGTCGCGGGAGAGGTCACTGACTTGATTCCCTTGTCGGTACAGCGTTACGACAATGCCGATGATGGGGCTTTACTCCAGCAGGTGCCGGTAAAATCTCTGCGCGCTGGCGACATTATTCAAGTGGCTGAGGGTGAATGTCTGGCCGTCGATGGCGTGGTGTTGGCGGGGCAAAGCCCGGTGGTTGAAGCCGTACTCAGTGGCGAGCAAGATCCGGTTGCCAAAGGCCCCGGTGATAGGGTTAGCGCGGGCACGGTTAACACCACGAATCCCTTATCAATCAAAGTTAGCGCCGTGGGGCAGGGGACTCGCTTGGCGGCCATCGTCGATATGCTCGACGGCGTCGCCGCACAAAAACCACGGCAACTGGCCTTGGCGGATCGCCTTGCCGCTGGCTTTGTTGGTTTTGTTTTACTACTGGCCGCTGCTGTATTTTCTGTGTGGTGGCTGGAAGATGCCGATAGAGCCTTATGGGTGACCCTGTCGGTGTTAGTGGTGACTTGCCCCTGTGCGTTGTCACTGGCGACGCCGGTGGTACTGGCCGCTGCGACCGGGCAATTGCAGCGCCTGGGGTTTTTAGTGCGCAGCCCCCATGTGCTGGAAACCCTGAGTAAAGTGACGCGCGTGGTGCTTGATAAAACCGGTACCCTGACCACGGGCAAGCTCGAGATTGAGCGCGTTATTTTATCCCCCAACACGCAAGAGCTGGACGCGGCGACGGTGCTCGATATCGCCGCCGCTCTCGAACAGGGCTGCCGCCATCCCATTGCCAGCGCCTTTAAACGGCGGCAAAGTCACGCCAGGGGACAGGCGCAAAAGTCGCATTATCAGGTGGGTGGCGGTGTCAGTGCCGTGCTTGATGGCCAGCGTTACGCGCTGGGCAAAACCGCTTTTATTGAGCAGTGTTTTGCCTTGCAAGTGCCCTCAGCTTTGTCGCAGCAGTCACAGGCAGTAAGTGAAAACTTGAATTCCAAACACCGCCTCGACGTCATTCTAGCCAGCGAAAAACAAGTGCTGGCGCGTATTGTACTGGTTGACGAACTGCGCCCCGGTGCGCGGCAGCTGGTTACCAGTTTACAGGCACAAGGTCTCGCCCTTGAATTACTCAGCGGCGACCAGGAGAGTAACACCGCTGCTGTGGCGGCCGATTTAGGTATTAAACAATGGCAGGCCAATAACAGTCCCGAGGACAAACTGGCCACGATTCGCACCCGGCAAAAAGCGGGTGATGTGGTGCTGATGGTGGGCGATGGTATTAACGATGTGCCGGTGCTCAGTGCTGCCGATATTTCCGTGGCAATGGCCGAAGCGACAGACTTTACCCGCATGGCTGCCGATGGGGTACTGCTGTCGGGAAACTTAACAAGCCTGGTCGATACCCTTACCGTGGCGCGCAAAACCAATGCAGTCATACGGCAGAATATCGCCTGGGCACTGTTTTATAACTTCAGCGCCTTGCCTCTGGCCGCTATGGGTTGGGTGCCTCCGTGGGCAGCGGCTATTGGTATGTCCGCCAGCTCTTTAGTGGTGGTTTTAAATGCCCTGCGCCTGCAAAGTAATAAGGCACAGGGTGATCTGGACAGTAGGGCAGAGCACTGGCGGGCATCTGCCGTGTCAGGTTTGCAGGCGGAAATCTGATGGAAAGTCTGTATTTTTTAATTCCCTTGTCGATGGTGGTGGTGGCTCTCGGCATTTGGCTGTTTTTCTGGGCGGTGAATAACGGTCAGTACGATGATCTTGAGGGTGAAGCCGAGCGTATATTATTTGACGAGCTCGATATTAATAGCAAGGCTGAAGAGGCCGTCAATCAAGGGCGCGAAACTAGCGCTAAGAAAAAACCGGTACAGAACAAGGTCGATAACCAGAATGATTGAGAGCGCCCCCCCCGTATTAGCGGCCATAGTGGCGATGTTAGGCATTGGTCTGCTGGGTACCGGCCACTGTTTCGCTATGTGTGGCGGTATCACCTCAGCTTTGGGTTTTGCCAGTGAAAAAGGCGGTAGCCGCTATATTGTGGCCTACAATTTGGGTCGTGTTGTTAGCTATGCCTGTGCCGGCGGTGTGGTTGCGAGCCTCGGTTATGCCAGTGCGAACTATCTTGCTATGGCGCCGGTACTGCGCGGTATTGCGGGACTGTTGCTGATTGCCATGGGCTTGACGATGGCGGGTTGGTGGCGGGGCTTGAGTTATCTGGAGATGGCGGGAGCTTTCTTATGGCGACGCCTGCAGCCAATAGGCCAGCGCCTGTTGCCGGTGCGCTCGTTTCCTTCAGCAATACTACTGGGGCTGGTGTGGGGGTGGTTGCCCTGCGGCCTGGTTTACACCGCACTGGCGTATGCGGCCACCGCAGAAACCCCGCTACAGGGGATGGCGCAAATGGCGGCTTTTGGCTTCGGCACTCTACCCGCTGTATTACTGGGCGGTCTGTCCATTGGCAAACTGGGTGAGGTCTTACGCAGTCAGAATTTTCGTTGGGTGTTTGCGCTTTTATTAATGGCCTACGGTATTTGGACCTTATTGCCGGTGGTACTACCCGCTCATCAGCACTAGTCAAAATAGGCTTGCCGATTGATAGGTAGGGGCTGGCGAGACGCTTGATATTTATCAATACGCCGCAGTTTTTTAGCGGTATAAACACAACAAAAGACAGTATTGGGAGTAACTATGTTCGGATATATACCGGGGTTGATGTTTAATCCACGTAAACAATGGCAAACCATCGCCGCCCTGGGGGATGAGCAGATTAAACGTTTGCTGCCCTATCCCATTGTGATGGCGCTGTTACCGCCGCTGGCTTTATACATCGGTACGACTCAGGTCGGCTGGACGGTGGCCGGTGAAGATGTGGTGCGCATTACCGAGGCCAGTGCCATTCCTTTAATTGTGCTGAGTTATATCGCCCTGCTCGGCGCGGTGGTAATTATCGGCTTAATGATTAACTGGATGTCCCAGACCTATCAGACGGAAGCCTTCCCCATTAAGGGCGTGGTGTTAATGGGCTATGCCTGTACGCCGATTTTTTTAGCCGGTGCCTGTGCCGTCTATCCGATTTGGTGGCTCGATATCGTACTCGGCACCGCCGCCGCGATTTATACGATTTATCTGATTTATACGGCCATACCGATAATGATGCAGGTACCCTGGGACAGGGGTTTTCTCTATGCCAGTGCAGTATTTATGATCGCCCTGGTGTATGTGGTAGTCATACTGGTGGGTGTCACTATTGTTTGGGAGTATATTGCGACCCCGGTTTTTTCCAATTAAAGAAAGCAAGACTCTTAAGTAGGAGTGCGCCAAGCACAGCGACGATAATGGCCGGCATCAGGTGAAACTTGAGCATGTGTTCCGGCGCGTACATACAGGCTATTTGCATATACCACGCGGGGATCATGCCCGCCGCTAAACCCAGACTAAAACCGGTAGGCGTGAGCTCTAAGGCCATCCGCCGTCGCGCGAGCAAGCCGGCGATAAACAGGGGTGGCAGAGCATAGAGAAAGGTTTCAAAGACACAGCCATGGCGATAACCCTCGGTCGATGGCTCTATGGCGGGGTCAAAAAGTCCGTAAATGTTCAGTGCTATCCAGAATAGTACCGCAATACGTGCCGTTATTTTTACCGGCCAGCGGAGTGCGCCGGGTACGGTATGGTGAAACGCGACAACACTGGTCAGTACAATCGCTGTTAGACCGGCGAACATTTCCAGCATAAAACGCGGTTCTGTTAGCAATTGGCTATAGGCATGACTGCGAATAGGGCCCAGTAAATGAATAATAGCGAGGCAATAAAGCACACTGCCCAATAGCCATAACAGGGCCAGCAGGTTGTTATTCATCAGCGGTTTGATGGGCCTAAGCTGCGTCGCCAGAGACTTGATTAATTGTTGCTGACTACTCATCGGAATCGCTCTCCAGTAGCTTTTTCAGTTGTTTAATGGCGCGATAGACCCTGACCTTTACGTTGACTTCCGATATCCCCAGTTCACTGGCAGCCTCCTTGCTGCTTAGACCGTTAATTTTGGTGAGTGTAAGCACTTCGCGGTGTTGTTGTTTCAAGGCTTTGAATAAATACCCTTCGATTAAGGGCGCTTCAATTTCGCCGTGCCCTTCAATCGTGGAGCAAGTCGTGTGCTCAATTTGCCGCTCAATCATCTTTTGGTAGGCGCTTTGTCGGCGCATACCATCGATGGTTTGATGGCGGATTATGGCGAATAACCAGGGGCGTATCGCGCGCTTTGGGTTATAGGTGTGGCGACCCTGATGGATGGCGATAAGAATATCCTGGGTCCAGTCATTGAGGCTCTGGTGAGAACCAATCCGCGAGCGTAGATAGCGTTCAATAAAAGTGCATAACTCACTTAACAGTTGTTCGTAATCCCGTTCGTTACCATCCTGGGCTGCGACCATCAGGCTGGACCAGCGCATCTCATCTTGTTGATATTGTGTGTTCGTCATAGACAATACATCGACCCTCCTGCCAGCAGCGTAGCGTTTTTTCGCACAAAACGCAGCCTGAAAAAGGGCTTTACAGGCCGCGCGAGGTTCTTGCTTAGTGGGTGCGGGTGATAGTGATTTTTGCGACATCGTTATTCCAGTCGTAGAGCTGGGGCTTGAGTACATCGTCACCTAAGTCGTGAAAGCCATTGCCGATATGGACGAAGCCTTCATCCCCATCGCCGACCTCAGGGGAATAGCCCTCGCCACCACAGAGTGGGCCGGGGATATTGGCGCAATCCTGATCGTTGTGTTCCGTGCCGGCATCGTAGGCGGGTACCCGGTAGCTCACACTGCCGCGGCGGGGTAGCTTGATGCCGTCGAGAGCAACGAAGGTGTCATTGGTAGGGAGTAGCATGGCGACCACGGTTAACAGGCCACGACCGGGCTTACCTTTAATGGTCAGGGCAGTGGTTTCGCCCGGCATCAACAACACACCGTTGGTTGTTATGTCGTTCGCATAATCGGCGACCAGAGCACTTAAGGGGGCGGTATCGCCACCCTCGGCCAACTGTTCCAGCTCGTTACTGGCAACTTCGCCCAGGGTAAATAGCGGCTTTGCGTGGCGATGGGTAAAGACCAGCTGGGGCGTAAAGGCCTGCCCAGGTGTGAGATTAGTGATGCTAACCTGATAGGTTTTTAGTCTCTCGTCGGCATGGGCCAGACTGACACCGACACAGAGGAGGAGTGCGGGAATGATTTTTAACATGATGATTTCCTTATTAGTTTCTGGGTGTGTCAACTAATACGCAGCAGGTGAGTAAAAGGTTACAGGGCTTTAAAATATTTTTATGGCTATGCTAATGTGCGGCCAAAATAATTGGCTTTTAAGGGAAGGACGATCATGAAATTACTGCATACCATGCTGCGCGTAGGCGATTTGGACAAATCCATTGCTTTTTATACCGAATTACTCGGTATGGAGCTGCTGCGTAAAAGGGACTTTCCCGAGGGCCGTTTTACCCTGGTTTTTTTGGGCTACGGTTCGGAAAAAGAAAATACGGTGCTTGAACTCACCCATAACTGGGATACGGCAAGCTATGAACTCGGTGATGCCTATGGCCACATTGCCATCGGTGTCGAGGATGTTTATGCCACTTGCGAGCAAATTAAACGTCAGGGCGGGGCGGTGGTGAGAGAGCCGGGGCCAATGATGCACGGCAGTACGGTTCTGGCTTTTGTCGAAGATCCGGATGGCTATAAAATCGAACTGTTATCACTCAATCCATCTTGATCGAGTTTCAGAAAACTCAGTTATCGGGATCTATTTCCAGGGCTGGTGCTTGAGCCTTGGCGCGGAGCCAGTTAAGACCGTTGAGGATTTTCGGCTTGCTGGCTATCTTGCGCTCGAGAGAAAACTTGCCGGGGTAGTCCATCAACAACAGGCCCATGGCGATGGTCAATAGCCCCTGACCGGGAATAAACAGCATAATAATACCCCCCAGAAGTAGCACCCAGCCGAGGCAATTTTTTCCCACGAAAATCACGACTCTTAGAATAGGGTGGTTTTGTTTTGAGACTGCGGGGTGGCGTTTATGGTGGCAGAAGTAGTCAGTGGGAATTCGCGCCACCAGCCAGGGCAAGGTCAGTAGACTGACAACAAAGGTGAAGGCCGAAATAATCGCCATCCAGGTAAAAAGAGCCTGGTACTCCGACAGCCACTCCATTAAGAGCTAGTGAGTGAATAGGGGAGTTCGGCGATGCTTGCCTCTACGGTCTCGCCATCGATAATAAATGCAGTGGCATCAGCCTGCTCTTCGTGTAATACCGCGAGCATTTCAGTGCTTTTCTCATCGGCAGGTGCTGCCATGAGTACACTGCCCACCAGCTTGTTATCGGCGCTGGCGTAAATTTCTGTACCCGCTGGCGGTGACTTGGTGTCTGCAAGAATGACGCGATAGGTGCGGCGCTTGAGTTTCCCCAGGTATTGCATACGGGCGACGATTTCCTGGCCGGTGTAACAACCCTTTTTAAAGTTAACGCCACCCGTGGCCTGAAGGTTGAGCATTTGCGGGACAAACTGCTCAAAGGTTTCACTTCGTACCTGGGCCAGACCGGCACGAATCGACTGCAGTTGCCAGTAGCCAATACCCGTGGGTGTGAAGTCGGGTGTCAGTTTTTGCCACAGTGCTTCAGCTGTGGCTATTGTGACGATCACTAAAAATTGCTGTGCCGAGATGCGTAGCAATAAACAATTCTCACCGATGCAAAGCTGATTAGACGCTGTGGGAATAGTGTCAAAGTGCCCCTTGAGTAGCGCTTCGCAATCTGGGCCACTAATACCCAGCAGGCGATAGTCTGTACTGGCATTACTCAAAGTGGTTTTAAAAAAGGCTGCGTACTTACCCAGGTTGTCAATTGTTGTCGCGACGAGGGGGCGCTGCATCAGCAGTAAAACCGTATCGGCTTTCGGCTCAACGGCGTAATAAGAGGTGAGCATGCGCCCCTTGGCGTTGCAAATAGCACCGGGTAGAGCTGTGTTTTCGTTGAGCTGCTCACTATCGCTGGTGCTTTGGCCCTGTAAAAAACGCTTGCTGTCTACACCGTCAAGGGCTAACAGGCCCAGATCACCGAGCTCAGTTAAGGTAGCATCACGCTGCGGATAGTCCCCGGGATTTTCACCAAAAGAGTTGATGATGCCAGCGCTGTGCGTGGCGCCCTGTTGGCTAAGAAAGTTCAGCCAACCCTGTGTTATATCGTTGTCTTTTGTATCGGCCATTTTGCTTCGCTATTTAGATGGGTAGTTGTTCAGGCTTGCATTATAATGCCACTCGGCAATGTAGGTGTGAATTGCTTCATCGGTGAATAATCAGTGGCTGAATGTACTATGGATAAAAATCGTCTCTTTTGGGCCAGTCGTCGCGGCATGCTGGAGCTGGACATTATATTGCAGACCTTCCTTGAGAAGACCTACGATCAACTGAAGCCTGAAGAGCAAGCGCTTTATCAGCACTTGCTGGGCGGTGAAGATCAGGATTTATTCGCCTGGCTAATGGGTCGCGAAGAGCCCGAAGATAAAGACACGGCAAGGATTATCGCCATCATTCGTGGCAGTCAGCGTGCACCTGCGAGCTGAATTCAACTTTATAAACCCATCCGCTGCTCAGCATTTAAAGGTGCAGCGCTTACAAGGCCCGTTGGCGGTCATCATCGCTCTGCTGATTTATTGCCTCGTCAGCGATGCCATTTACAGGGGCTTACTGGAGTTACTCCTGTTGCTGGTGCTTCTACGGGCACGGCAAAGCATGACCTCGGCTGCTAGCATTGAGTCTTTAGTGCTACAGGATAAAAATGCAAGGGCCTCAATTAACGGCCAGCATTATTCCCTATCTGCTTGCCGGCTGGACTATTTCAGTCGCTGGCTGTCGGTGCTTAGACTGACGACGGTGGCGGGGCAGACCTATCGCTGCTACATTTCTCCCGACGTATTAGGTGCCGTCAACTACCGTCAGCTAATAGCGGCACTTAAGGCCAAGGCTTTCTAGAAAATTAAGTGATTAAAGCCCCTTAATTCTTGCTGACTATAATATCCTGCCCGGCAAAGTTCATCGGCACCAGGATGGTGTCTTTGGCAACGGCGGATAATTGTGGGTGGTCGAGGGTGTAGTGCAGTCCTCGGCTCTCCTTGCGCAACATGGCAGAGCGAATAATCAATTCGGCGACCTTGGCGAGATTGCGTAACTCGAGCAGATCGCGGCTGACCTTGTAGTTGCTGTAGTACTCCTGAATTTCTCGCTGCAGTAAACGCACGCGGTTTTCCGCCCGCTCCAGACGCTTGCGCGTGCGCACAATGCCCACGTAGTCCCACATAAAGCGGCGCAGCTCATCCCAGTTGTGGGAGATCACCACATCCTCATCGGAATAGGTCACTCGGGAGGAATCCCACTCCTTGGTGTAACTGGGTTCGGGAATACTGTCGATTGTCTCGCGAATACTACTGGCGGCAGAGCGGGCAAACACCAGGCATTCGAGCAGTGAGTTGCTGGCCATGCGATTGGCCCCGTGCAGGCCGGTAAAGGCACACTCACCGACAGCGTAGAGATTGTTCAGGTCGGTGCGCCCTTGTTTGTCCGTGACAATACCACCACAGGTGTAGTGGGCGGCGGGCACAATGGGGATGCGCTCGCGGGTAATATCGATACCGAATTCCAGACACTGGGCCTTTACCGTGGGGAAATGACTGTCGATAAATTCCGCAGGTTTGTGGCTGATGTCGAGATACAGACAGTCGCAACCGAGGCGTTTCATTTCGTGGTCGATGGCGCGGGCGACGATGTCCCGCGGTGCCAGTTCACCCTTGGGGTGGAAGTCGAACATAAAGCGTTTGCCATCGGGCAATAGCAGGTGGGCGCCTTCACCGCGCAGCGCCTCGGAGACCAAAAAGGCCTTGGCCTTGGGATGAAACAAACAGGTTGGATGGAATTGATTAAATTCCATATTGGCGACGCGACAACCGCGGCGCCAGGCTGCGGCAATGCCGTCACCGCTGGCACCGTCGGCATTGCTGGTGTAGAGATAAACCTTGCTGGCACCACCGGTGGCAAGAATCACTACTTTCGCCTGAAACAGGCAGACGCGGTCGCGCTTGGTGTCCAGGGCATAGGCGCCGTTGCAGCGAAAACTCCGCGAATCGGCATCGGCCTGAGTGGTCAAATCGACCACCACATGCTGCTCGAAGACATCGAGCTGGGGTGTGTTTAATACTTTCTCGGCGAGCGTGCTCGATAGGGCTTGCCCGGTGGCATCGGTACTGTGGAGAATGCGGCGATGGCTGTGGCCACCCTCCTGGGTGAGGTGGTAGTCACTGTCTGTCTCATTGCGACTGAACTCCATACCCTTGTCGATCAGCCATTGCAGAGCCTCCGGGCCCTGTTCGGCGGTTTGCCGTACCACGTCTTCGTGGCAGAGCCCAGCGCCGGCGGTGAGGGTGTCGGCAACATGGGCATCGACACTATCATCTTCGCTAAAGACCGCTGCGATACCGCCCTGGGCGAGCCAGGTCGATCCGGTTTGCAGCTGGTCTTTACTCAACAGGGCAACGCGATGGTCGGGGGCGAGGTGGAGGGCAAGCGTCATGCCTGCGGCACCGCTGCCGATGATTAGGATTTCGTATTGGTAGGTTTTTTTCACGACAAGGTTTTCACTGAGGGCTTTTTTATATTAAGACTATTAAATTAGAGGCGCAGCGTCTGGCGCGGCGACTACTGGAAGTTCGACATGATAGTATAGCGCTCGAAAAAAGCCCACTGGCATGATTGCTGGGTAAAAATTGATGGCGAACCTATTGCAACACTGGCGGTCAGCAAGAGGGGCAAGGAAATCTGTAACGAGCTGGAGAGAGAATGACGGCCAACAATGAGACTGATACCGATAAGCAACTGGTCGCCCGTGTGCAAAAGGGTGACAAACGCGCTTTCGATTTGTTGGTGATTAAATATCAGCACAAGGTGGCGGCCATCGTGAGTCGCTACATCTACGACCGCGAAGAGGTTAAAGATATTGTGCAGGAGGCTTTTATTAAAGCCTATCGTGCCATCGGTTCTTTCCGTGGCGACAGTCAGTTTTATACCTGGCTCTATCGCATCGCGGTCAATACCGCCAAAAACTTTCTGGTTTCGCGCAGTCGTCGCCCCCCAGCCAGCGATATTGAAATTGAGGATGCGGAGTACTTTTCCGGTGCCGATAATTTACGCGATGTGGCCTCCCCCGAGAATCTGGCTTTTCGCGATGAACTGCAGGTTGTGGTCGATGATGCGATTCAAACCCTGCCCGAAGATTTGCGCACAGCGGTAAGCTTGAGGGAGCTCGATGGTCTGAGTTACGAAGATATCGCCAACGTCATGGACTGCCCTGTGGGCACGGTGCGCTCGCGCATTTTTCGGGCTCGTGAGGCTATCGATAAGCAGGTGAAAAGCTTGTTTGAGGGTCGTCTATAAGTTAAGGGGTAAGGCGGGGGATCAGGTAGAGGGGAAGTCCCAAAAAAAGTGTAGAAAAAAGAGTCAAGCTGTTGCCATGAAGAGGGGAACCTTTTTACCCGGCCCTAGTCAGATTAGCTGTGATTACTCAGTCGCTGTGCGAATGACAGTTTAGCAAGTGGTCAATTTATTGGAAATGAGTTGCTTAATAATCAAAGAGTCATTGGAAGGTAGGGTCCTATGAATGAGCAAACGGGCAGTAAAAAACGTGAGACGCTATCGGCCTTAATGGATGACGAAGCCTCCGAACTAGAGCTGCATAGGGCGATGCGTGAGGTGGGGGAAGATGATTCCCTGAATGAAACCTGGTCGCGCTATCACCTCGCTGCCAGTGCCATGCGTAAAGAACTGCCCCTCGACTTTGTCGATTCCTCCGCTGAGTTGCGGGCTGCTATTAATATGGCGCTGGTCAGTGAACCGGTGCCACAACGCGCAGCGCAGTGGCCGCAGAGTCTGGGTCGGGTTGCGATCGCGGCGAGTGTCGCGGTACTGGCTATTTTCGGTGCCCAGCACTATCAGACCTTTGAGCCTGCTGCCGCAATGCCGCTGATTGCTCAGGGCGAAACACAGGGTCAACTACACCCAGGAGCCGCTGAGGCAGAGCTTGCTAGGCCCCTGTTTCAGTTGCCTTCTGGCTTTGACGTACCCAAGGCCAAGGCCCGCGCGGTGAGTACGGGAGCTTATAAGAACAGTCAAAGTTATGCTCGCCCCGCACATATTGAAGCTCAGCCACGCGCCGATAAGCTTAAGACCGAGCAACAAATTCAGGCATTTATGCAACGCTTAATGTTGCAACAGGCGGGGCGTAATTACCGTCATTCAAATTCAATTTTTCTACCCGCTGAGCATGGCTCCCAACAAACTATTGAGCCTTAGTCTGTCCAGAATAAGCCCTTCGGGTCACTGTTCATGGCGAGCAGATAAGCCCCCGCTACAGTTTTCTCACTGTCTAATACCCTGTCGCAGTACCTCTTGATCGAGGAAAACGTTCAAATTCTTAGTATTGAAAACGACTGTTTATGGGTCGAGGGCATTCAGCGCTCGGCCTGTCATACCTGCTCAGCCCAGCAGGGTTGTGGTCAGAGTTTGTTGGCCAAGTTGGCTGCCCAGCCCGTGCGCCTGAAAATCCCACTCGATGGTCGCGACGCCAGTTCTTTTCAGATCGGGCAAGATGTCACCATTGGCATTGCCGAGCACGTCATGGTGCGCGGCTCTCTGCTGATTTACCTACTCCCCTTATTGCTGCTTCTGTTGGGAATCTGGGCGGGTGACAGTGCTTTTAATCATGAGCTGGTGGCAGTGGTCTGCGGCTTGCTGGGTTTATTGGGCGGTGGTTTGCTGGTCGGAAAATTATCGGATGCCAGCGCCCATCGCTCGAAATTACAGGCACATTTACTGGATATCTGATTCTGCGAGCTGTCTTTAGTCAGCTCAGCTATAGTGCGTTCTGTAAAAGAATTAAAGCCAAAGAGGGACTATTAATGATGACGCGAGCGTTTATCGCATTTTATTGTTTGTTTGTCGGGGTCTTGACTGCCCACGCCCAGCTGCCCGATTTTACCCAGCTGATTGAAGAAAATTCTAAGGCTGTAGTGAAGATTACAGCGCTTGAAGCTAATTCAAGCCGGCGTCGCGAAGCCGTTCCCCAGGGCCAGATCCCCGATGCCTTGCGGGATTTGTTCAGTCAACGGCGCAGCCCCGAGCGCAAAGCGCGCTCCATGGGTTCCGGTTTCATTATTTCTGAGGACGGTTACATCCTCACCAATAATCACGTGGTGGGTAGCGCCAAACAAATTTCCGTGCGCTTGAACGACAGGCGAGAATATGAAGCCGAGATTATTGGCCTCGACCCCCGCTCAGATCTGGCCCTGTTGAAGATTGAAGAGAAGGATTTGCCGGTGGTCCACTTTGGGCACCCCGACAAACTCAAAGTGGGTGAATGGGTGGTGGCCATTGGCTCGCCCTTCGGCCTCGATTATTCGGCCAGTACCGGCATTGTTAGTGCCATTGGGCGCAGTATTCCCACGGCGCGGGGTGAGGACTACGTGCCCTTTATTCAAACCGATGTGGCTATTAATCCCGGTAATTCGGGGGGGCCGCTGTTTAATCTCGCCGGTGAAGTGGTGGGTATCAATTCGCAAATCTACACCCGTTCGGGTGGCTCTATCGGCCTGTCGTTCGCTATTCCGGTCAGTGTGGCTTTAGAGGTGGTTTCGCAGCTCAAGGAAAAGGGTCGTGTAGATAGGGGTTGGCTGGGCGTTTATATTCAGGATGTGGATAAAAACCTGGCCCAATCTCTGGGTTTGGAAAGACCCCAGGGCGCCTTGCTGGCACAGCTTGAGCCCGATGGCCCCGCCGATAAGGCTGGTCTTAAAGCGGGGGATGTGGTGGTTCGCTTTAATGACCAGCCGGTTGTCGATGCGAGTGATCTGCCGCATATTGTTGGGCTTTTGTCAGCCGGCAAAGAGGTCGACGCGACGATTATCCGCCGTGGTAAAGAAAGAGACCTTAGCGTCGAGATTGGCGCTCGTCCTGGCGATGGCGCGGTGGCCACGGGTGGTGGTGACGTTCTCGGCCTGGAGGTGGGCGAGCTGGATGCCGAGGCTCTGGAAAAGCGCCGCCTGCTGGGCGGTGTGGTGGTGGGCAAGGTTTTCCCCGATTCCGCGGCTACCGACGCGGGTTTGCAGGTGGGGGACGCACTGGTACAACTGGGCTATCAAACACTCAGCGATGTGGCTGATTACGAGGCGGTGTTGAAGCAGTTGCCAGTGGGTACGCCCGTGGCCCTGCGCTTTTTCCGACGCGGCCGTTCAATTTTCCGCACCATTGAGATCAAGTAATCGTGCGTGAAGATTTTTCTGGTAAGTAAGCATCGCCATGGAATGAGGTTCATAGCTTACGGGAGCTAAATACGCTAGAATTCGCGTCGCTCAAAATTCTCCTAAGCTATGGATCCTATAAGCCCTGTGTCAGACCTCAGTCATATTCGCAATTTCTCCATCATCGCCCATATCGATCACGGTAAATCGACCATTGCCGATCGCTTTATTCAGTTCTGTGGCGGCCTCAGTGAGCGAGAAATGGATAGCCAGGTGCTCGACTCGATGGATATTGAGCGCGAGCGCGGTATTACCATTAAAGCTCAAAGCGTTACATTGAATTACCAGGCTGGCGATGGCCGCACCTATCAACTGAATTTTATCGATACCCCGGGTCATGTGGATTTCAGTTACGAGGTGTCCCGCTCCCTTGCGGCTTGCGAAGGTGCTTTGTTGGTGGTCGATGCGGCGCAGGGTGTTGAGGCCCAGTCGGTAGCCAACTGCTATACGGCGATTGCCCAGGGCCTCGAAGTGATTCCCGTACTGAACAAAATGGACCTACCCCAGGCTGAGCCGGAGCGGGTCTGTCAGGAAATTGAAGATATTATCGGCATCGACGCCTCTGACGCTGTGCACTGCAGTGCCAAAAGTGGCCTTGGTATTGAAGATGTTCTGGAACAGTTGGTGGCCGAAATTCCAGCGCCGGAAGGTGATGTCGATGCCCCCTTGCAGGCCTTGATTATTGACTCCTGGTTTGACACTTATCTGGGTGTTGTCTCCTTGGTTCGGGTCAAGCAGGGCACCTTGCGCCGTCGTGACAAGGTCATCACCAAAAGTATTGGTAAGGCGCATGTTGCCGATAGCATCGGTATTTTCACACCCAAGCGCACAGAAACCGATGTGTTACGGGCCGGCGAAGTGGGCTTTGTGGTTGCCGGTATTAAGGATATTCACGGCGCGCCGGTTGGTGACACCATTACCCATGCCAGTAGTGCCGAGGTTGAGTCACTGCCGGGCTTTCTGAAAGTTAACCCCCAGGTTTATGCGGGCATGTTCCCGATAAATTCGGAAGACTTCGAAGATTTCCGTGAAGCATTGGCGAAACTGACCCTCAATGATGCCTCGCTTTTCTACGAGCCCGAAAGCTCGGATGCTCTCGGCTTTGGCTTTCGTTGTGGTTTCCTCGGCATGTTGCATATGGAAATTATTCAGGAGCGCCTGGAGCGCGAATACGACCTCGATTTAATCAGCACCGCGCCGACGGTTGTCTACGAGGTGCTGCACACTAATGGTGAGCTGCTGTATATCTCTAATCCCTCGAATCTTCCGGACCCCGGTAACATCGATGAAATGCGCGAGCCCCTGTGTGAAGCCAATATACTGGTGCCCAAGGATTATGTCGGTAATGTGATTTCCCTCTGTGTAGAAAAGCGCGGTATACAGAAAGACATGCAGTTTACCGGGGATCAAGTGTCACTCACCTATGAAATGCCCATGGCCGATGTGGTAATGGACTTTTTCGATCGACTTAAATCGGTGAGTCGTGGTTTCGCCTCGCTGGATTACAACTTTAAGCGTTTTCAGCCGGCTCCTCTGGTACGCCTAGACATCTTAATTAACGGCGATAAAGTCGATGCGCTGGCCCTGATTGTCCACCGTGATAACGCTCAGCAGAAAGGCCGTTTAATTACCGAAAAAATGAAGGAGTTAGTGCCTCGGCAGATGTTTGATGTGGCCATTCAAGCGGCGCTAGGTGGACATATTATTGCCCGTACTTCCGTTAAAGCACTGCGTAAAAATGTCACGGCTAAATGTTACGGTGGGGATATCTCACGTAAGAAAAAACTACTGGCGAAACAGAAAGCCGGTAAAAAACGTATGAAGCAGGTGGGTTCTGTGGAGATTCCCCAGGAAGCTTTCCTCGCAGTATTAAAAACGGATAATTAATAATGGATTTCGACTTTCCACTTATTTTAGTGGTACTCACTGCACTCGCGGGTTTTATGTGGTTGGCTGATCGCCTCTTCCTGTCGAAAAAACGTGAGGCTGATGCGGTTGCGCCCTGGTACGTTGAAGCGACGGCACCCTTTTTTCCAGTGCTGCTCGTGGTTCTAGTGCTGCGATCTTTTATCGTAGAACCCTTTCAGATTCCCTCTGGCTCAATGATTCCCACGCTGAAAATCGGCGATTTTATTCTTGTTAATAAGTTTGCCTACGGCCTTCGTTTGCCGGTGAGTGGTACCAAAGTGGTCTCGCTGGGCGAACCCGAGCGGGGTGATGTGATGGTGTTTTTCCCCCCCAATGACAAGCGTTATTTTATCAAGCGGGTGATTGGTCTGGCGGGCGATGAAATTCGTATTATCAATAATGTGCTGTTTGTGAATGGCGAGAAAATGCCGCAGTCGACACTCGAGACAGCCGACCCTTATTTTGTTGAAAAAAGTCGGGTAGAGTCCAGTTCACCCAGCCATGCACAGGTGATGATGGAAGACTTAGTTGGCGTTGACCATTTGATCCGTAAGCACAAGACACCGGGACGACTGGGGCGAAATTTCAGCACGGTGGTGCCGGAGGGGCACTATTTTATGATGGGTGATAATCGAGACAATAGTAGTGACAGTCGGGTTTGGGGGGCGGTGCCAGAAGAAAACATTGTCGGCCAGGCTTTTGCCGTCTGGATGCACTGGGAGAAAGTGCTAAGCATTCCCAGTTTTGATACAGTGGGCACAATACGTTAAAGCGGGCAGGGGAGAGAAGAATGAGGCAGAATAAACAACAGGGTTTATCAGCACTGGGCATTTTGGTTTTATTAGCTGTTGTCGGATTTTTTCTTACTATCGCAACACGCATTGGCCCGCTCTATCTTGATAACTCTTTTGTTGATGCTGCTTTACAGTCTTTAGCTGATGAGCCTATTCACAAGATGAGTGATGGGAAAATACGTAGGAAGTTACAAGCTGCTTTTACAGTCAATGCTGTTCGCGATGTGAATGTGAAAGATACGGTGATAGAACGAAAGAAAACTGCCACTACGGTTAGCCTCGACTATGAACGACGCGTACATCTCCTAGCCAACGTGGACGTTGTCGTTGTCTTTAAGAATACCTATGACACCTCTGCGCGCTAGTTACTCCGTCGACTTTATTCATCGGTGAATATTTCCCAGCGACGCTTTGTTAATCGCCTTGGTCACAGCTTTATTGACCCCGCTTTACTCGAGCAAGCCTTAACCCACCGCAGTTTTGGCGCGCTTAACAATGAGCGCCTCGAATTTCTCGGTGACGCCGTATTGGATATGGTCGTTAGCGAGCTGCTCTATCGTCACTTTCCCACCGCGACCGAAGGCGATTTAAGCCGCTTGCGGGCCGCTTTAGTTAAGGGCGAAGCCCTGGCCAAAATGGCACGGGCAATCGATCTTGGCGATCAACTGCGACTCGGTTCGGGTGAACTAAAGAGCGGTGGCTTTCGGCGCGACTCGATACTGGCTGGTGCCTATGAAGCGGTGATCGGCGCCATTTTACTCGACGGGGGGTTTGCTACCTGTCGGGCCTGTCTTGTCGCCTGGTTTGAACCCCTGTTACAAAACTTGTCACTGGCTGATGAACATAAGGATCCGAAATCTCGCTTGCAGGAATATTTACAGGGCAGGGGTGCGGCACTACCGGTGTACAAGTTGCTGACGGTCAGTGGCGAAGGCCATGCCCAGCACTTTGAGGTGCAATGTTACCTTGAAGGCGTGTCCGCCGATTACCGTGGTGAGGAAGGTAATAAAGTTGGCAAGGGGCGATAATCCGATGGTAGATGAGAAAATAGAACAACGGTGTGGCTATGTGGCTATTGTTGGCCGCCCGAATGTCGGCAAGTCGACCTTGCTGAATCACTTGCTCGGTTTAAAACTGAGCATTACCTCGCGGAAGCCGCAGACAACGCGCCACAATGTACTGGGTATTAAAACCGTTGAGGATTGTCAGCTTATTTTTGTCGATACTCCGGGTATTCATAGCGATCAGGATAAAGCGATTAACCGCTATATGAATAAGGCGGCACAAACAGCCATCCGCGATGTGGATGTGATTGTCTTTGTTGTCGATCGCCTATTGTGGACAGAAGCAGATAGAGCGGTTGCCGAGAAATTGGCCGATTCCAAGTCACCTATTATTGTTGCTATTAATAAAGTTGACCGAATCGAAGACACCGCTGAACTCCTGCCTCACATTGAGTACTTACAGCAACTAATGCCCAAAGCAGAAATCATTCCTGTTTCTGCATTACAGAAAAAAAACCTGGATGTACTGGAAGCACAAATAAGCCAGCATATCCCGCAAAGTGGCTTTCTCTTTCCCGAAGATCAAATCACCGATCGCTCCGAGCGCTTTTTAGCCGCCGAGCTGGTGCGCGAAAAAATCACCCGTCAACTGGGTGCCGAGCTACCCTATCAAATTGCCGTTGAGATTGAAGCCTTTGAAATGAAGGGCCGTATTCGCCATATCAACGCCCTAATTCTGGTTGAGCGCGAGGGACAAAAAAAAATAATAATTGGTGAAAAGGGCAAGCGCCTGAAAAGTATTGGCCAGGCAGCTCGCATTGATATGGAGCGTTTATTCGATAGCAAGGTCATGCTAACCCTGTGGGTGAAAGTACGCAGTGGCTGGTCCGATGATGAGCGAGCCTTACGCAGCCTCGGCTATCAAGATTAGGTTCTCGCTAATCACTGAGTAAAGCCGTAACTCGATAGGCCATTGCTGAAAAGAGTCTGCTTATTATTGCGGCTCAAAAAAGATTATGAACACGGAAAACGAAACAGCCTACGTGCTACACAAACGAAATTATCGCGAAAGCAGTCACTTAGTCGATCTGTTTTCCCGCGATTACGGTCGCCTGCGCGCTGTGTCGAAAGGCGCGCGCGGCAAGCGAAAACTCGGGGGGCAACAACTACAGGCTTTTACGTCTCTTTCAGTATCGTGGCGTGGCAAGGGTGAATTAAAAAGTTTGACCGGGGTAGAGGCCTCGGGGAGTCTTGCCACGTTACAGGGCGAAAGCTTGTACATCGGCTTATACCTCAATGAGTTGCTGGTTCGTTTGTTGCCGGAGTACGTGCCCCACGAAAATCTATTTGATCGCTACAGCGATCTTATTGCGCAATTGGGGGCGAACACTGACCCCGAGCCTCTATTGCGGCGCTTTGAATTACTATTGTTGGAGGAGATCGGCTACGGTTTTGATTTGAGCAGCGAGCTTGCCGAAAATCGCCCCATTGTCTCTGGTGAGACTTATTACTTTAGATCTGATCAGGGCTTGATTCGTGTTGATGCTGTTACAGAGCAGGGCGAAGAAAGCAGCTTTGAAGGTGAATATTTATTGGCGATGGCTGAGGATGATTTTCAATCAGTCGAGGTCAGGCGCTGTGCGAAACGTTTGCTGCGTAAGGCTCTGCAAGCACAGCTTGGAGAGCGTCCGCTGCTGAGCCGGCAATTATTTCGCCAGACACTTCTGCCAGCAGGGAGCGTGCACGGGGCCAGGGGCGAATAGAGGTGGGGCGGGGATGATAGTGGGTGTTGGCAGCGACCTGGTGCATATCAGCAGAATAGAGGCCGTATTAGGACGCCAGGGCGAAGCCTTTGCCAGGCGTATCTTACGTCCCGAGGAATTGGAAACTTTTTGCCAGAAAAACAAACCAAGACAGCAAGCCGCCTTTTTGGCGAAGCGCTTTGCTGCCAAAGAGGCGCTGAGCAAAGCCCTGAAAACAGGTATTGGCAAGGTTTCATGGCAGCATATACTGGTGAGCAATAGCCCCAGTGGGGCGCCTGAAATAAGCTTGTCAGATCAGGCCTTAACAGTTTTCAAAGCCCTGGGTGCTGAGAGTATTCATCTTAGCCTGTCCGATGAGCAGGACATGGCACTGGCCTTTGTGGTGTTAAGTGCCTAGCGAGTTTTTTGATTCTTCTGCTTAAGAGAATGAACAAGTATGTCCGTAAGGCCAGTTGATATGCCCAAGCCGTCTTAGGCATTGGCGCGATTCAATCGATAGTGGCGGCCAGCGGGCTTAAAATAGCAATTTTTTAGTGAGTACAACGCAAGTATGGAATATCCGACCATAGAGTCCTGTATTGGCAATACACCCCTGGTGAGATTACAGCGCCTTAGCGCCGGTCGTAACAATACGATACTGCTTAAACTCGAAGGTAATAACCCCGCAGGTTCAGTCAAAGACCGTCCGGCCCTGAGTATGATTGCCCATGCCGAAGCCAGAGGCACGATTAAGTCGGGTGATACGTTGATCGAGGCGACGAGCGGCAATACCGGCATCGCCCTGGCAATGGTGGCCGCCATTAAAGGTTACCGCATGATTTTGATTATGCCCGACCATATGACGGAAGAGCGTAAAGAGGCGATGCTGGCCTACGGGGCTGAACTGATTTTGGTCAGTCAGAAGGACGGCATGGAAGGGGCTCGCGATCTCGCCTTACAAATGCAGGAGGAGGGCAAGGGGCTAGTACTCGATCAATTTAATAATGCAGATAATCCTCTGGCGCATATTGAGGGGACTGGGCCGGAAATCTGGCAGCAAACGGCGGGAACAGTCACTCACTTCGTTGCCGCCATGGGCACTACAGGCACGATTATGGGTGTCTCCCAGGCGCTAAAAACCTGCAATGAAAGCATTGAAATTATCGGCCTGCAGCCCGCAGAAGGGGCGAGTATCCCCGGTATTCGGCGCTGGCCGACGGCCTATTTACCGGGTATATTCGATGCCGCGAGCATTGATCGTACCCTTGATATTGGTCAGCAGGAGGCCGAGGACACGATGCGCGATCTGGCCCGTAAAGAAGGTATTTTCTGTGGTGTTTCATCCGGTGGGGCTGTCGCGGGTGCCTTGCGACTAGCCGGTGAATTGGAAAATGCCACGATAGTGGTGTCGATCTCTGATCGCGGTGACCGCTATCTCTCCTCGGGACTTTTTAGTGCCTGATGTAAATACCCCCTTTGTTCTATTGGCTTAGGAGCTGTCCTTGGTACAAGTTCGCGAAATACATGCTGCCCCTGTCGAAGGTGCTGCCGATATTACTTTTTGGCTCGATAAAATCGCGGCTAAATGTGAACTGGATGAAGCCGCTAGAGAAAAGTTGACCCTGGCTGCTGAACAGGCGGGGCAGGCGGAAGAGAGCGCTCGACGGGCGGGGAAGTCACTTTTTCGCGGCAGTATTTTGCAAATGGGTCTGGAAATCGCGGATATTCTGTCCGACCTACGGATGGATTGTGAGGGCCTGCAGGCGGCCATTTTGTACCGCTCGGTGCGGGAAGAAAAGCTCAGCATAAATGCTGTTCGCGATATTTTCGGTGAGAGAGTGGCGACATTAATTAGCAATGTACTGCGCATGGCGGTAATCAGTGGATTGCGCAGCGATTCCGAGCAGCATGTGCTGGGTCAGGATGCTACTCAGCAAGCCAGCAAAGTGAGAGAAATGCTGGTGTCGGTGATTGATGATGTGCGGGTTGCGCTGATTAAACTGGCCGAGCGCACCTGTGCCATTCGCATGGTTAAAACAGCCCCGGAGGAAAAACGCAGGCAGGTTGCCCGAGAGGTTTTTGATGTTTATGCCCCCCTTGCCGACCGTCTGGGTATCGGCCAGTTAAAGTGGGAGCTGGAAGATCTCGCCTTTCGCTATCTCGAGGCCGATGAGTATCAGCAAATTGCCCGTTTACTCGATGAAAAACGTATTGATCGTCAGCAATATATTGAGACTGCCATTGCCACCATTAAAGACGAGCTGGATAAAATTGCCAAGCGCAGTGAGGTCACCGGGCGCGCCAAACATATTTACAGCATCTGGCGGAAAATGCACCGCAAAGATATTGGTTTCTCCCAAGTTTATGATATTCGCGCCATCCGGGTGCTAGTGCCCACCGTCAGTGATTGTTATGCCGTGTTGGGTATTGTCCACAGCAAGTGGCGCAATATTCCCAACGAATTCGATGATTATATTGCCTCACCTAAAGAAAATGGTTACCAATCATTGCACACGGCGGTCATTGGCCCGGGCCGGAAGGTGGTGGAAATTCAGATCCGCACCTACGAAATGCATGAAGAATCTGAGCTGGGTATTTGCGCGCATTGGCAGTACAAATCAGGGGAAAGCAATGCCGCGGGGGATAATTACGAAGGTAAAATTGCCTGGCTGAGGCAGGTACTGGAATGGCATGAAAACCTCGGCGATTTTATCGAGCTGGAAAGTGGCACTGACCAGGTTTATGTCTTTACGCCCGAGGGTCATATTATTGACCTGCCCATGGGTGCTACACCGGTCGACTTCGCTTATCGAGTGCACACCCAAATTGGCCATCGCTGTCGTGGAGCTAAAGTGAATGGCGACATCGTAGGCTTGAGTTCGACCTTGAAAACCGGTGACCAGATTGAAATTATTACCGGTAAAGCCGATGCACCGCGTCGCGACTGGTTAGTGAAATCTCTCGGCTATTTGCAGTCGACCCGGGCAAGGGCGAAAGTGCAGCAGTGGTTTCGCGCGCAAAACCGTGAACAAAATATTGAGGCAGGGCAGCGCATACTCGACCGCGAGTTTCGTCACCTGGGTATTGATCTGGCGCAGCTCGATAGTATCGCCAGCAAGTTTAATAAACATGGCGCTGAGGGTTTATACGCGGCTATCGGTGCCGGTGACATCAGTTCCACTCAAGTCATTAGCGCCACTCAGGGCAGCTTAAAAGTGGCGGGGCGCCCAGCGCCGTCGAAGCAGTCAAATGCCAGTCGTTATGCAGATTCCGGATTTTATATTTATGGTGTGGGTAATTTATTAACCCGCGTGGCACGCTGTTGCGCACCACAGCCGGGTGAAGACATTTGCGGCTATTTAACCGCTAACCATGGCGTGAGCATTCACCGTTCCGACTGCGGAGCTCTGTTGCGCCTACAGGTAGAAGAACCGCGCCGTGTGCTACAAGTTAGCTGGGGCGGAGCACCACAGCAGCGCTATCCGGTTAAAATTCAAATGAGCTCTTACGATAGAGCGGGCTTGTTACGCGACATTACGAATTTGATCGACACAGAAGGGCTTTTTATCGGCAACTTGAATAGTCTGGAATCCAAAGATGGTCTGATTGAGACGCATTTTTCAACGGAAGTTGTCAGCATGGAAGAACTGAGCCATCTACTCACCAAGCTATGTCAGATTGATAATGTTATCGATGCTTGCCGCCTCGTTGAAGAGGACTCGGCAGGTGAGCACTGATATAACAAGGCATTGTGTAGAGGATCTTCTGCATTTAATGGCGCGTTTGCGCAAAGCTGATACCGGTTGTCCCTGGGATATCAAGCAGGACTTTCAGAGTATTATTCCCCACACCCTGGAAGAAACCTATGAAGTTGTCGATGCCATCGAGCGGGGAGACTTTGCGCATTTACGGGAAGAGCTCGGAGATTTACTTTTCCAGGTGGTTTTTTATAGCCAGATGGCAAAAGAACAAAATTTGTTTGATTTTGACGAGATTATTGATGCCCTCACCGCCAAACTCTTAAAACGCCACCCCCATGTCTTCCCCGAGGGTACTTTGCACAGCGAGCGCAAAGCCGGTCATGTGCCGGAGCAGTCGGCGATCCGCGCTAACTGGGAGCAGCTAAAAGCCAAAGATCGATTGGATAAAGGGGCTGCGGGGCGCCTGGCCGATATTCCCCAGGCACTGCCTGCATTGAGTCGCTCACAAAAGCTCCAAAAACGCGCCGCCAACCATGGTTTCGACTGGCCAGATTATCGTCCGGTACTGGATAAAATTGACGAAGAGCTCGCTGAATTACGTGAAGCCATAGAGCTCAATAACGCTGAGCATATTGAAGAAGAGTTGGGTGATCTGATTTTCGCTTGCGTCAACCTGGGTCGCCACCGAGAGATTAACCTCGAGACCTGCTTGCGACGGGCCAATGAGAAATTTAGTGCTCGTTTCCGCGCAATGGAAGTAATAGCAGAAAAAAACAACCTTGATTTTGAAGCCCTGAGCCTCGAAGAAAAAAACAATTTGTGGCTGCAGGTAAAAGCCTCGGAATGATTGGCCGCCAGCTAGTCATGGGCTGTCATTTCAACGACTTGTAGAAAAGCCCTGTTCAGTGTAAGGTTCGGCCTTTTTTTTGGTGCCGTAATCCTTTATCGACTCACCTAATAGAGTGATGGCTGGCGAGCAATAATTGCCACTAAGTTACACTGTATTTTACTATTCGGTACCAGCCCGCAAATCGGAGAACAACAATGCGATTAATACTGCTAGGTCCACCCGGCGCTGGAAAAGGAACCCAGGCACAATTTATTTCAGAAAAGTACGGTATTCCCCAGATTTCTACGGGCGATATGCTTCGTGCGGCGGTGAAAGCGGGTACCGAACTGGGCTTGAAAGCCAAAGATATTATGGCTTCCGGCGGTCTGGTTTCAGATGATTTGATTATTGATTTGGTTAAAGAGCGTATTCTGCAGGCTGATTGCGTCAATGGTTTTCTGTTTGACGGTTTCCCACGTACCATCCCCCAGGCACAGGCACTTGTCGATGCTGATATTGCCATTGACGTGGTTCTGGAAATTCACGTTGCCGATAATGAAATCGTTTCGCGCCTGAGTGGCCGGCGGGTGCACGAAGGCTCTGGTCGGGTCTATCATATTGAACATAATCCACCAAAATCTGAAGGTGTTGACGATGTTAGCGGCGAAGCTTTGATTCAACGCGTCGACGACAGCGAAGAAACAGTACGCAATCGTTTAAATATTTATCACGAGCAAACCGAGCCCTTAGTTGCCTTTTATGAAGCACTGTTAAAGGATGACGCAAAGTCTGCAGCACGCAATGCCCGTGTCGATGGCATTGGTGCACTGGATGAAGTTCAGGGGCGAATTACTGAAGCCCTTGCCTAAGCGCATTACTTTTGCCTTATAAGCCCCCGGCTTTAGCTTCGTTGGTCACCGTTGATCAGAACTTGCTTAGCCTATACATCAGCCGGGGGATGAGTTTTTGTCTGTAGAAAAAGTCGGTGTTATCTTAGTTAATCTCGGCACACCCTCAGCGGCAAATCCTTTTTCTGTGGCTCGCTATTTACGCGAGTTTCTTTCCGATCCCCGTGTTGTTGAAGTACCCAGGCTACTTTGGTGGTTGCTCCTTAATTTTTTGATTGTGCCACTACGCTCGCGAAAAGTGAGTGCCAATTATCGCTCCATCTGGCTCGATGAAGGCTCGCCGCTGAAGGTGATGACAGAGAGGCAAGTGGCTGCCTTACAAGCTGTCTTGGACACTGAACGTACTGAAGAAAAAAGCTCTGGAGTGAGGGATGGCAAAGAGTTTATCTGTCGCTATGCCATGACTTATGGTGATCAGTCTCTTGCCAGCAGCATGCAGAGTTTGCGTGAGAATGGCGTCAAAAAAATAGTTATCCTGCCTTTATTCCCTCAATACTCCGCGAGCACCACGGCTGCGGTTTATGACCAACTTGCCGAGTTGGTGCAAAAATACCGCCATATACCCGATGTTCGAGTCGTTCACCATTACTACGACAGCCCTACTTATATTTCTGCACTCGCCCATTCGGTTCGCCAGCACTGGGGAAAAAATGGCCAGGCGGAGTGTTTGTTAATGTCTTTCCATGGTATTCCTAAAAAATATGTGGAGCAGGGCGATCCCTATTACACGCAGTGTCTGGAAACCGCTCAAGCCTTAGCCGAGAGTTTAGACCTGTCTTCTCAACAGTGGGCCTGCAGTTTTCAGTCACGCTTTGGGCGCCTGGAGTGGGTAAAACCTTATACCGATGTGGTCTTAGAAAAATGGGCCATGCGGGGTCTTGAAAGTGTTGAGGTCATTTGCCCCGCTTTCTCCAGTGACTGCCTGGAAACACTGGAGGAAATTGATCAGCTAAATCGCCAGTTATTTCTCCAGGCGGGCGGAAAAACCTTTGCGATGATCCCCTGTTTAAATGACTCACCTTTACATATCCAGTTGTTCAAAGAGCTGATTTACAAGCACCTATAAGTCGTTAAAATACTGTTTGATCTAATAGCTATAAGCCAGAGTGATTCATTTTCTCTAGGCCGGTGTTATTTTATTTGTGTCTTTTGTCTCAAAAAAAATAATAATTAAAAGTATAAGGCTCTATTGCCTTGTTTTAGCGGGCATTTTGTGGACAGTTAAATAGTTATCAACTAAAATTCGCGCACTTGGTACATGATCAAGTTTTTTAATTTACTGCTTTAAATTATTTTTCAGGAGCATTTATATGCCACGCCCTGCAAGCAAAAAGAAGACCGCCAAGCCGGTAGCAACAAGTACGACAGCCAGTGCCGGTTCCGCTGCGGATAAAGTATTGGAAAAAGCGCTGAAACAGCTGGATGCTCAAAGCGGAAAACTACGTATTGCCAGGGATAAGCTTCGTGAAAAAAGAGTGGCTGTTGCCAAAAAAGCAACAGCTGCTGGTACCGCTGCTTTAGATAAAGCCTATGCTGCAGTAACCACTCAATCTGTAGCGCTTTCCGAGTTGACTAATTCGGTTCGACTCGCCAAGGCTGATGTGCGAATAGAGACGGTTTTGAAAAAAACCCAGGATGCACAAGCTGCAGCTCAACTTAAACTTGAGAAAGCGGCGCTGACAATGGCCGCAAATTCAGCGGCAGAGCTGAAAGCGGCTGTGGAGAAGTTTGAACAGCGCTGGTTAAAGCAGCGTGAACAAGCCAATGCCAGAAAACTTAAGCTGGCCGCTGCGCGTTTGCGTGCAAAGACCAAAACTATTGAGAAAAAAGCGAATTCTGAAGCCTCAGCTATTCGCAAACGCGCCAACAAACTTAGCGCCAAGCCGGTTACCAAGCCTGGCCGCCCTGGGCGTCCCGCTGGTTCTGTGGCAAAAACCACTAAGGCTGGTGCTGCACCGAAGCGCAGAGGCCGTCCCGCTAAAGCTGTTGCGAAAGTGGTTGTTAGCACTGAGCCCAAGCGCAGAGGCCGCCCGCCAAAGGCTGCATCTGCTCCCGTAAAAAAAGCAGCAGGCAAAGCTCTTAAGAGTGCCGACGCGCCAAAAAGACGTGGCCGTCCACCCAAGGCCAAGCCTGCAGTGGCAGCAAAAGCACCTAAAGCGGTAAGCAAGGCTAAAACAGCTGTGAAGAAAAGCCCAACGGCTAGCAAGGCTGGTGCCCCGAAAAGACGTGGTCGTCCACCCAAGGTTGCAAAAGCTTAAGCCTGAACCGGCTTGATGAAAAAAATCCTCCTTTATTGGGGGATTTTTTTTGCCATATACTTTCCTCAAGCGAGGTAAACACTTGAGCAAGTGTTTATAATTGATGCGTGTTTTCTGTCGAGTTGATAGTCCTTCTCCCGGTCGCTATGGTAATTAGCCACCTTCATTCAGACTCCGGTTTTAAAAGTTACAAGACTATGGCCTCCATTCTTTCAATTGATACTTCTGGCACTTGTTGTTCCGTTGCTCTGGGGATTGATCATCAGCGCCTGGTCAGACGTTCTGACACTCCTCGAGAGCATGTTCGTTTGGTGTTGCCGATGGTCGATGAGCTTCTGGCCGAAGCTGGCATTAAACTGGCCGCCCTCGATGCGATCGCCTTTACCCATGGTCCCGGATCTTTTACCGGTTTGCGCATTGGTTTCGGCGTCGTGCAGGGTTTAGCCTTTGGCGTTGATTTACCGGTTATTGCCCTTTCCAGCCTGCAGGTGATGGCTCAAAGAGTTATGCAGCAACAAAACCTCACTAGCGATAGCCTTATTATTCCGGCTATTGATGCCCGCATGGGTGAACTCTACTGGGGTTTATACCGTCAGTGTGAGGGGTTCGCCAGGTCCCTTGTTGAGGATGCACTGTGCCCGCAGCAGGGAATATCACTACCCGCATTTGATACACCTCTTAGTGATTGTTCTCTTATCGGCGTTGGTGATGGCTGGCAGTACCAACCCGAATTTAGACGCGGCGCTGATGTCTTTAAGCCGAGTGCCATTTATCAGGATATTGGGCCGGATGCAGAAGATATACTGACTCTTGCTTTTGACGCTTTGCAGCAGGGGCGGGAGAGTGCCATTGAAAATGTTGAGCCCGTTTACTTGCGCAATACGATTACCTGGAAAAAGCGTCAACGCTTAAGATCTTAAGCCTTTTAATTTTTCTCAATAGCGGGTTAATGTATGGAAACAATCCAGGTATTTGTTTTGGCACTTATTCAGGGCCTGACGGAGTATTTGCCGATTTCTAGCTCCGCTCATTTAATATTGCCCTCGCAGTTACTCGGCTGGCCCGACCAGGGGCTGGCCTTTGATGTGGCGGTACATATTGGTTCACTGCTGGCCGTTTGCACTTATTTTCGACAGGAACTGCAAATTATCTTTGCCAGTTGCTGGATGCAGTTATTTCACGGCCAGGGTAATGAGCACAGTCGTCTGGGTTGGTTATTAATCTTTGGCACGATTCCCGTTGGCCTCGCCGGTCTCTTGTTCGATGATTTTATTGAGAACCATCTGCGTTCAATTTTGGTGATTGCCACAACGACCATTGTTTTTGGTTTATTACTGGGCCTTGCCGATAAAAAAGGCTCCCACCAACTGGCTATGGAGCAGATGGGGTGGCGCTCTGCCATGTTGATTGGGCTGTCACAGGCCCTGGCATTAATACCCGGCACCTCAAGATCGGGTATTACGATTACGGCAGCACTGGCACTGGGTTATGACCGACAAAGTGCGGCGCGCTTCTCCTTCCTGTTAGCCATTCCGGTGATTATTCTCAGTGGCGGATACAAGGGGCTACAACTTATTGGTGAGGCTAACGCTGTTGCCTGGGGCGATATTTTTCTTGGTATTGGGCTCTCTGCGGTGACTGCCTTTGCCTGTATTCACTTTTTCCTCGCCCTAGTTAATCGCATCGGTATGATGCCTTTTGTTTGGTATCGACTTATCCTCGGTGGATATTTATGTACTTTGTTAGTCAATGGGAGTTAAAACCATGCAGCAAAAAATAGCCTTCCTCGGCCTTGGTGTTATGGGTTATCCCATGGCCGGTCATTTAAGCAGCCAAGGTTTTGCGGTGACGGTTTACAACCGAACAGCGGCACGGGCCGAAGACTGGATTAAGGACTTCTCTGGTCAAATGGCGACCACGCCTGCCGATGCCGCATCCGATGCCGATATTATTTTTGCCTGTGTCGGTCAGGATGAGGATGTGCGAGCCGTAACCATCGGCGAGCAGGGTGCCTTTGAAACATTAAACAAAGACGCTATTTTTGTTGACCACACGACAGCCTCGGCGGCACTGGCTCGGGAGTTGGCAGAGCATTCTCAGCAGCGTGGCTTTCACTTTATTGATGCACCGGTTTCCGGTGGTCAGCAGGGTGCGGAAAATGGCCGCTTAACCGTGATGTGCGGTGGCGAAGAGTCGGCTTTTACCCGAGTTGCCCCCATTATTGAAAGCTATGCGCAAACCGTAAAATTATTGGGCCCCTCGGGTAGTGGGCAACTGTGTAAAATGGTTAATCAGGTTTGTATCGCCGGTTTAGTGCAAGGTCTTGCCGAAGGATTGCATTTCGCCCAGGCCGCCGGACTCGATGCTAATGAAGTGATTGATGTAATCTCCAAAGGTGCTGCACAATCCTGGCAAATGGAAAACCGTCATAAAACCATGTTGGCCAATGAGTTTGAACACGGTTTTGCCGTCGACTGGATGCGTAAAGATCTCGATATTGTCTTGCAGGAAGCGCGACGCAATGGATCACAATTGCCGGTTACGGCGCTGGTCGATCAATTCTACGCCGATGTACAGGCAGCGGGAGGCGGGCGTTGGGATACCTCCAGCCTATTGACGCGATTAAAAACCAAATCAAAAGCTGATTAGGCCGCTACACTTTTCAACCCGGATTAACCCCGAATAATTTAATTGTGCATAATTTAAAGTAATAATAAACAGGCTTAGGTGGTATGGCAGTGAATAATCAGGACAGTTTTAACGATCAACTCCTCGCTTTTTTAAAGGCTGCCCCAAGCCCCTTCCACGCCGTTGAGCAAATGGCCCAAAGGCTTGACGAGGCCGGTTTCGAATATTTGTCTGAGCAAGAAAGCTGGTCAATAGAAGCTGGGGGGCGTTACTACACCACCCGCAATGACTCATCGATCATCGCCTTTAGCACCGGTGATTTTAGTCGGGGCATACGCATGGTCGGTGCCCATACCGACAGCCCCTGCCTAATGGTTAAACCCCAGCCGGAAAAAACCAAGAATTACCTGCAAGTCGGGGTGGAAGTTTACGGTGGGGCTCTATTAAATCCCTGGTTTGACCGAGACCTGTCGTTGGCAGGACGGGTGATTTATCGCGACAAGGCCAGCGGTGAACTCAAACAATGCCTGCTCGACTTTGCACGGGCGATAGCGACCATCCCCAGTTTGGCGATTCACCTCGATCGCGAAGCGAATAAAAATCGCACGGTGAACCCGCAAACCGATATTCCACCACTATTGTGTACCCTGCACGAGCAGCGCAGCCGCGATTTCCGTGAATTATTGGCAACGGAATTATTGGCGCAAAACCCCCAGCTTGGCAGCGATACTGAAAGTATCAGTGTGCTCGATTACGAACTGTGTTTTTACGATACCCAGCCCCCGGCCATTATTGGCCTGCACAATGATTTCATCGCCTCGGCGCGGCTCGATAACCTGCTCAGCTGTTTTGCCGGTTTACAGGCCCTACTGTCTGCCGATACTCAGCAGCCTTGCTTGCTCGTCTGTAGCGATCACGAAGAGGTGGGCAGTGCTTCTGCTTGCGGTGCCCAGGGGCCAATGTTGGCATCCGTGCTTGAACGCTTGTTGCCGGATGTCGGTGAGCGCAGTCGCTGTATTGCCCGTTCATTGATGGTCTCAGCCGATAATGCCCACGGCATACATCCCAATTACGCCAGTAAGCACGATGCCAACCACGGCCCCTTATTAAATGGCGGCCCGGTAATAAAGATTAACGCCAATCAACGCTATGCCACCAACAGCGTCACGGCGGCACTGTTTCGCGACTTATGCCAACAGGCCGATGTGCCCGTGCAAAGCTTTGTCACCCGTACCGATCTTGGTTGTGGCAGTACCATTGGCCCGATTACGGCAAGCGAAACTGGTGTGCCAACTCTCGATGTCGGCGTGCCGACCTTCGCCATGCATTCGATTCGAGAGCTTGCCGGCAGCGACGATGCCTGGTCGTTGTTTAAAGTACTGCGCACACTTTATGAGCAAACAGAGGCGCCCTGTATTTAATCGCTCAAGACTTCACTGTTTACCACCATCTTAAATTTTCATTAATAAAATAAGGATAAAAACATGCGATTAGCAGGAAAAGTAGCGCTTATAACGGGTGCCGGTGGCCCCATGGGTATGGGCGTGGCCAAACGCTTTGCCGAAGAGGGTGCCTCTCTCATTATGAGCGATATCTCGGGCACCCGCCTGGCACAAGGGGTGGAAGAAGTAGAGCCTTCATTGGTCCCTGGTGCTTCAATTTTTTCACAAAAAGGCAGCGTATTGGTTGAGGCCGATGTTGACGCACTGCTAGAGGGTGCCCTCAAACAATTCAAACAGGTCGACATCATTATTAACGTGGTGGGCGGTCTGTTTCTCGATGCCCGCTATACACCGGTGCTGGAAGTCCAGGAAGAGCGCTGGGATATGTGCTTTACCGTGAATATGAAAGGTATTTTCTACCTCACCCGTAAATTGGCGCCGGGTATGCTCGAACGTAACTACGGAAAAATTGTCAATGTCTCCTCCGTTGAATACTGCGGTGCAGCGGGCCATGCCGATTACGCGGCAGCCAAAGCGGGCGTCACCTCATTAACACGCAGTCTGGCCGAAGAGCTGGCACCGAATATCAATGTTAACTGCATTGCCCCCGGCATTATCCGTACCCTCGCCATTCGCGACGTGGGTGAAGATGTGGCGAAGGAGTTTGCCGAGAAAAACCTGCTCAAGCGCATGGGCGAGCCGGAAGATATTGCCAATACCGCGCTGTTTCTTGCCAGTGATGAGTCCAGCTATATCACCGGCGTGACGATTCCTGTGTCTGGTGGGCTTTGGCCGGCACTATAACTTAGCGCTTTAACTAATATGTAGCTTTATCGAATAGACCTTTCATGGGTCTTCGATAAGGCTATTTCAATTTTTGAAGGTTTATAAGCTTGCCCTTTCTAGGCCTCCCCTCATTGCCCGGCACAATTGGCATTTATTACTTTCAATAAAGTAGTGCCGACGCAGCAATTTCGTTAAAATACGCCGTTTTTAGGCGATGTCATCCGATGCTTGAAGTGAACCCCATCAGAAATACTCTGGCCGACCTGCAAGCGCGAACCGACGTGCTCAGGGGGTATCTTTGACTATGTCGAAAAGAAAGACCGCCTCACCGAAGTCGAATTAGAACTCGCAGTCCCGGAAGTATGGAATGAGCCTGCCCGCGCCCAGGCTTTAGGCAAGGAGCGTGCGGCCCTCGAGCTAGTCGTTGAGACCATTGAATCCCTTGACAGCGGCGTCGCCGAGAATAGCGAACTGTTAGAAATGGCGGCGGAAGAGGATGACACGGATACCCTGGCCGACGTTGAATCCGACATTGCCGATTTGACTGCACGCCTCGAAATACTGGAGTTTCGCCGTATGTTCTCCGGCGCAATGGACCCCAATAGCGCCTACCTCGATATCCAGGCCGGTTCCGGTGGCACCGAAGCCCAGGACTGGGCCGAAATGCTACTGCGCATGTACCTGCGCTGGGGCGATCAAAAAGGCTTTAAAGTCGAACTCATTGAAGCCTCTGCCGGTGATGTCGCCGGTATTAAAAGCGCCACTGTGCACTTTCAGGGTGATTATGCTTTTGGTTGGCTCCGCACCGAAACCGGCGTCCACCGCTTGGTGCGCAAATCACCCTTTGACTCGGGTAGTCGGCGCCACACCTCATTTTCAGCGGTCTTTGTTTCCCCGGAAATTGATGATGATATTGAAATTGAAGTCAGTAAAAGTGATGTCCGTGAAGATACCTACCGCGCCAGTGGTGCCGGTGGTCAGCACGTCAACAAAACGGATTCGGCCGTACGTTTAACCCACCTGCCCACGGGCACGGTGGTGCAGTGCCAAAACCAGCGTTCACAGCATCAAAACCGCGATAATTGCTGGAAGATGCTTAAAGCTAAGCTCTATGAGCTGGAAGAGTTGCGTCGTAAAGAAAGTGCTCAAGTGGTTGAAGACAATAAATCCGACATCGGTTGGGGCAGTCAAATTCGCTCCTATGTACTCGATGACTCGCGTATTAAAGATCTGCGCACCAATATTGAAACCCACAATACCCAGCAAATGCTCGATGGCGACCTCGATATGTTTATCGAAGCCAGTTTGAAAGCAGGGCTTTAAGCTGCTGTTTATAATTATTTCCACTAACTATTAGCTTCAACACGTACTACCAGACCCCGGAATATTCCCATGAGTAAAGAACAGTCCCAGCCCGTCGATGAAAACAAGCTGATTGCCGAGCGCCGTAGCAAACTTGCCGCCATCCGTGAAAAAGGTCAGGCTTTTCCCAATGAATTTCGCCGTGAGGCTTTGGCCAATAAACTGCAGGAAGAGTTTAGCGAGCAGAGTAAGGACGAGCTGGAAACTCTGGGCCACCAAACCAGTGTCGCCGGTCGCATAATGGCCAAGCGCGGCCCCTTTATGGTGCTACAGGATGTCTCCGGTACGATTCAGCTTTACGCCGATAAAACCACGCAGAAGGATATTCGCGAGCGTTGGGGTAACTGGGATGTCGGTGACCTGGTGGGTGTGCGCGGCACACTACACCGATCCGGGCGCGGCGATCTTTACGTTAACCTTGAAGACTATGACTTGCTCACCAAGTCCCTGCGCCCGCTGCCGGAAAAATTCCACGGCCTGGCCGATCAGGAAATACGCTATCGACAGCGCTATGTGGATTTAATCGTTAATGAAGACTCGCGTAATGTCTTTCGTCTGCGCTCCAAGATTGTCGATTTTATTCGCCACTATTTAAACCAGCGTGACTTTATGGAAGTCGAAACGCCGATGATGCAGCTCATCCCCGGCGGTGCCACGGCTCGACCCTTTGAGACTTTTCACAATGCCCTCGACCAGCCCATGTTCTTGCGTGTGGCGCCGGAGTTATATTTGAAGCGCCTGGTCGTCGGTGGTTTTGAGCGGGTGTTTGAAATCAACCGCAACTTCCGTAATGAAGGCCTGTCGACACGGCACAACCCGGAATTCACCATGCTCGAGTTCTACCAGGCCTACGCCGATTTCCGCGACCTGATGGATTTAACCGAAGATATGCTGCGCCACTTATGTGAAGAAGTACTGGGCACCAGCAAAGTGACCTATCAGGGCAGTGAGTTTGATTTCGCGAAGCCTTTCGACCGCTATACCGTAGTTGAATCTATTTTGCACTTTAACCCCAACCTATCCTTACGCGATATTGATAGCCTTGAGAGTGCGACTAAAATCGCCGAGGGCTTAGACATTCCCCTTAAAGAAATTTGGGGCCTGGGTAAAATTCAAATAGAGATTTTTGAAAAAACCGTTGAGCACCGCCTCGACAATCCGACCTTTATTACCGCCTACCCGACCGAAGTTTCACCACTGGCACGGCGCAATAACGACGATCCTTTTGTTACCGATCGCTTTGAGTTTTTTGTCGGCGGGCGAGAAATTGCCAATGGTTTTTCGGAATTAAATGATTCCGAAGATCAGGCAGAACGCTTCCTCGAGCAGGTGAAAGAAAAAGATTCCGGCGATGACGAAGCCATGCACTACGATGCCGACTATGTGCGGGCACTGGAGTACGGTTTGCCACCGACGGCGGGCGAGGGCATCGGCATTGACCGTTTAGTGATGCTGCTGACCGATGCACCATCGATTCGCGATGTACTGCTCTTCCCTCATATGCGTGCCGAATAGCTCACTGATTCAATGTCTTTTCTAGCTAATAAAAAGGGAGGTGTTCAACTGGATGCCTCCTGGTCAGCGGTATTGGGTGAGGAGTTTGATAAGCCCTATATAAACAGTCTGCAAGACTTTCTTGTTGACGAAAAAGCCAAGGGCAAAGAGATTTTTCCCGCCAGTTCCCTCTGGTTTGCAGCCTTTGATAGTACGCCGTTTGACAAGGTTAAAGTCGTGATTCTCGGGCAGGATCCTTATCACGGCCCAGAGCAGGCTCACGGTTTATGCTTTTCAGTGCCACCAGAGATTAAAATCCCACCCTCGCTGGTGAATGTTTATAAAGAGCTGGCGACAGATCTCAATATTCCTCTATCGACCAATGGCTGCCTTGAGTACTGGGCAGAGCAGGGCGTATTGCTACTGAATGCAACATTGACTGTTGAAAATGCACAGGCGGGTTCCCACCAAAACAAAGGTTGGGAAACGTTTACTGATAAGGCGATTCAGGTATTAAACGAACAGCGTGAAGGCCTGGTTTTTATTTTATGGGGGACTTACGCGCAAAAAAAAGGCGCTTTTATTGATGGCCAGCGCCATTTGGTGATTAAGTCACCACACCCTTCGCCGCTATCGGCCTACCGAGGTTTTTTCGGTAGTCGGCCCTTTTCACAAGCCAATACTTATTTAAAATCTAACAACAAAAAAGCCATCGACTGGCAGATTAACTGACAATCGATGGCTTTAATTCTGAGCTTTTAAACGATAAAGGTTTTACGCTTTGATGGCGCCAGCCGCTTTTAATGCGGCAACTTTATCGGCACTAATACCCCAGTCTGCCAGAACTTCATCGGTGTGAACGCCGGTGGGGGGCGTTGGCGATTTAATCGACGAAGGCGTGGCACTAAAACGTGGCGCCGGTGCAGGGTGTTGAACACCGTCGATTTCAACGAAGGAGCCGCGTTCTTTATTGTGGGCGTAATCAGGCGCTTCGGCCAGGCTGAGTACCGGCGCAAAGCAGATGTCGGTGTTTTCCATCAGGGCGCACCACTCGTCGCGCGTCTTGGTAAGGAAGATTTCCTTAAACTTCTCTTTCATCGCAGGCCAGCTTTCACGCTCCATTTGAGGGGGCAGCGTGTCGGGGTCAATCCCCATTTTGTCGAGCAGTATGGCGTAAAACTTGGTTTCGATAGAACCAATGGAGACGTACTTGCCGTCGCGAGTTTCGTAAACATTGTAAAAGTGCGCGCCACTGTCGAGAATATTACTGGCTCGCTCGTCGCTCTGACCACCGCCCGCGTGCATGCCGTAGATAGAGGTCATTAACGACAGGGCACCGTCGACCATGCCAGCATCAACCACCTGACCTTTACCGGAGTTTTTTACTTCGTGCAGTGCGGCGAGTATGCCGACCACAATAAACATGGTGCCGCCGCCGAAATCACCGACCAGGTTTAGGGGTGGAGTGGGTGGCTCATCATTGCTGCGGCCGATGGCGTGCAGAGCACCCGACAGGGCAATGTAGTTAAGATCGTGGCCAGCACTTTTTGACAGTGGACCTTCCTGTCCCCAGCCGGTAACCCGACCGTAGACCAGCTTCGGATTGCGCTCCAGACAAACATCGGGACCCATGCCCAAACGCTCCATCACACCGGGGCGGAAGCCTTCAATAACGATATCGGCCTTATCAATCAGGTCGAGCAAGGTTTCAATGCCCGCGGGGTTCTTCAGATCGACGGCAATCGACTTACGGCCGCGACCGAGAAAATTAAACTTCTTCGGCATCGGAATACCCAGGCCAGAGGCGGTGAGCCGGTCAACTCTAATGACCTCGGCACCCATGTCAGACAGCATCATTGCCGCCATTGGTGCGGGGCCAATGCCCGCGAGCTCGATCACTTTTAAACCCGTTAATGGACCACTCATTTGCTTTTCTCCTATTGCTGGCGAGTCACTGGACTCGATTGTTGTGGTGATAAAAAGTCATTTAGCCGCCCAAGGTATAGCGAAAGCCCAGGCGTTGCAATCATGTCGATGCAATTGCAGTAATAAGGGCCTCAGGCAGGGGTGAGAGAGGCCAAATCACTCGTCGTCAGCGCTCGATTACTGGGTCATGAGAATGCTCTCGATCAAGCGAGCCAAGGAAATAGACCGGGACTTTTTAGCCGCCAGAATGTAAAGTAAGTGACTGAATTTTAATCGCTATAGCAATACTTAACGCAACCACTGGAGGCTATTATGGATTTCGATTATTCCGACAAAGTACGGGATCTGCAGCTGCGGGTTCAGGACTTTATGGACCGCGTCATCTATCCCAACGAAGAACTTTTTTATCAGCAGCTCGAAGACGGTGGCCGTTGGTGCAAGCCGGCCATACTGGAAGAAATGAAGGATCAGGCCAAGAAAGAGGGTCTATGGAACCTGTT
>MAAC01018565.1_pt1 | contig 51990 bp, 53 predicted proteins | sample 1115981 | NCBI WGS metagenome assembly MAAC01 (sample SAMN04961126, study PRJNA320927) | seawater metagenome | isolation source: sample BD02T64 sea water enriched with oil for 64 days | place: USA:Gulf of Mexico | collected 2013-07-27 | reverse complement strand
AACCATAAGTAATAATTCAGCGACTAGCGGGGGGGGGGTATATTCTATCGCTTTTTCTTCTACTTCTTCTGTAACAGTAGGGAGTTCGATAATTGATGGGAGTAGTATTTATAACGGAGGAGCTAATTCAATTACTTCTTTAGGGTTTAATGTTTTTAGTGATTTCCCAACTGGCGCCACAGTTACTGGGGACCAAGTTAATCAAGTATTAAACCTACAAGATTTAGCCTTTAATGGAGGTGCTACCCAAACCATGTTGCCAGCAGTTGGTAGGATTGCAATTGATGCGGGAGATCCTTTAGATCTGAGTGCCGCACAAAACCGTACCATTTCTGGAGGAAGAAGAGACGTAGGTGCTGCAGAAACAGCCTGTACAACTACCGCAGGTACGTACACCGAAACCGTTTGTTTTGGAGATAGTATTGTGGTGAATGGAACAACCTATAAAACATCAGTTACTGGAGCTACAGAAGTGTTTACCAATATTGGTGCTAATATGTGCGATAGTACGGTAACCATTAATTTAACAGTAGAAAATACCATAGACACTTCAACAACGATTATTGGGTTAACAATAACAGCAAACGCCACTAGCGCAACATACAATTGGATAGATTGTAATACAGGAAATCCTATTACACCAGCGGAAACAAATGTAAATTATACAGCTACAGCAAATGGAGATTATGCCGTTGTGGTAACTGTAGGAAATTGTTCAGATACCTCAGCTTGTGTAAATATTAGTACTGTTGGCATAGAGGCACAAACGAGTAACATCAATTTATCTATACACCCTAACCCAGCAACAAATAAATTAACTATTGAAAATAAAGAATTGAAAATTAAGTCCATTTCAATTTTAAATATCACAGGGGGAATTGTAAAAAAAATAACTGAAAACACTAAGACCATTGATGTTTCTAATTTGACAAAAGGCATTTACCTTTTACAAATCCACACAGATAAAGGGTTGGTAAACAAAAAATTTATTAAAGAATAATAATTAGTAACAAGAACGTGTAAACTCCGTTTTCAGAAAAAGGCTATCAATACTTGATAGCCTTTTTCTTTGAATATATAAATAAAAAGAAAACGTTGGGTAACATCATCTATATTTTTTGGGGCGGTTGGCAGTAATTTAAAATAGCAAAGCAATTAATAAGCACCGCCAAATCGTTAGATTAGCCGATAGGGAAATATTCTAAAATTTGGTTTTTAAGAAAAAATAAATCACAAAAAATTCAACGTTTTGGCTCGGGGCATATACGGAGCTCTTGTGCTGATCGGGAGCCGAAGTAGGGTAGCTTTGTGCGTCCTTAGGAAAAATGGATATGGATATAAAAAAAGCAATAGAAATAATCAGTAATCAGTATTCTCTATTAACCTCTGAATGTAAATCCGAGTTATTAAATAATTCTAAAATTTTAGTGTTAGAAAAAGGCACAACTCTGGTAAGAGAAGGACAATATTCTGATAAAACTTTTTTCATTATAAATGGATGCGCAAGAGCCTTTTATTTGAAGGATGGAAAGGACATTTCTGATTGGTTTGCTTTTGAAAATGATTTTATAAGTTCCATAAATAGTTTTTTTCTTAATATTCCTAGCCCCCATTATATTGAACTACTTGAAGATTCCGTATTATTAGAAATATCCAGAGAAAATGTGGAGAAATTGGCGAATACATATCGTGACTTTGAGCGATTAAGTAAAGTGATCGTTATAAAAACAATGCTCATGCAACAAGAAAGGATTTCATCTATGCAATTTCATTCTGCAGAACAAAAATATGAAAATGTTTTATCCATTCATCCGAATATTAGTCAACGAATTTCATTAACACATATCGCTTCCTATATTGGTATTACACTTGAAACATTAAGTAGGATAAGAAAACGCCAAAGCCGAATTTGATTTAGATCAAATGATAACTCACCTTTTAAAGTCATCTTCGCAAAAAAAGATGAAACGAATTCATTATCTCTCAGGAATAACGATAACAATTTTCGTGGTTTTACACCTGTCTAATCATGTATATAGCCTTTTTGGACCAAACGCTCACCTTGACCTGATGAACGATTTAAGAGTTGTTTATAGAAATATAATTGCTGAAACTATATTGCTTTTTGCCGTTGCAATTCAAATTATTTCAGGAATAAGATTCGTTTTAAAAAAACGGAACTCCAAATCTGATTTTTTTGGGAAATTACAAATTTGGACAGGTTTATACCTGGCCTTTTTTTTGTTAATTCATGTAAGTGCTGTTTTATCTGGGAGATTAATTTTGAATTTAGATACTAACTTTTACTTTGGTGTTGCTGGATTAAATACTTTTCCCTTAAACTTATTTTTCATGCCCTATTATGGCCTTGCTATTATTTCATTTTCCGGGCATATTTCAGCAGTTCATTCGAAAAAAATGAAAAGTAAATTATTCGGAATGGGATCGATTGAACAATCCTATGGAATTTCTATTATCGGAATAATTTTGACTTTAGTAATACTTTACGGGTTGACAAACGGATTCCATGGAGTGGAAATACCAAAAGAATATGATATAATCACTGGGAAATAAAAAATACCTTCCCCCTATAATTATTGCCATGCAGAGGCTAGGCTCTGGAGCATTTAAAAATGTAAATGGTATAGCTCCATAACTTTTGCTAGGTGGTTATCCGAAACCAAAATATCTTATATCCATGCCAGAGAGATTCGGATTCAGTCATCTTTATTAGGCTCAGCGCAAGGCTTAGCTCCGCAAAAGTTAGTAGTTTAGCAGTAATTATTAAGTTACCCGAAACTTACCATATGTGTACTGAGCTTTTACCAAAGTAGGGTAGTGTGGTGTGGAATTCCCCTCTTTTGGGACTGACAATAAGATCCTTCAGACAACGTTTTTGTTGTTGGAAAAAAAATATGAAAAACTCAATATTATTAACGCTCTTACTTTTCATAATTATTTCTTCTTGTAAGAAAGAGTTAACCAAAGAAGAGGACACTCAAAATTTAATGGAAATTTTTGGGGACATTCAAAGTATGGCACAAAGTATAGATTGTACAAATTCTGGAGAGTGGACATTTACTAGTTATGGAAGCAAAGCTTGTGGAGGTCCAAAAGGCTATATACCGTATTCGTTAAATATGGATGTACTAACATTCCTGCAATTAATCGAAACCCATAGAAGAAAAGAAAGGGAATTCAATGATAAATGGGGGGCAATTAGTGATTGCATGATGGCTATTCAACCCACTGGAGTTCATTGTAAAGATGGAAACCCGGTTTTAGAATATTAAAAAACTACACTCAATAATCCATATAGTTAATGCCGTGCAAAGGCTAGGTTCTGGGGTATTTAAAAAGGTAAATGGTATAGTTCCATAAGTTTTACTCTAGATTATCTGATACAAAAATGCCACGTTGCATTCCATGCTAGGGAGATTAGGATTCTGTAATCTTAAATTGTCTCAGGCCAAGGCTAAGCTCCGTAAAAATTAGTAGTTTAGCAGTATTAATTTAATTACCCAGTACTGACCATGCTTGTACGGAGTTGCTTGCACTGATTGTAGGGAGTACTTCGGTAGGTTTAGCAGAATTCGTAGCTATAGTGCACAGCGGTCGAAATGCCGAAGCAAGGTAGTGTGGTCGGTTATGAAAGAAATATGACGAAGAAAATACTTGTACCTATAGACATAAATGATCCTCAGGGGAAGATTAATGACTTCTTATTTCCTGATCCAACAGACAAAAAAATGGTTCTAAAGGGAATAAATACTGGAAAAGTATGGGGCTTTGGGATGGTGATTTTGACAAGTGAAATCAGTGAGAATGATCTTTTTAAAAGGATTATTGATAGCGGTAATAAAATTGAATCCGTACAATCACTTTTAAATGCGCTTAAGGAATATGTAATAGAGATGCCAAAATATAAGATTGGAAATATTTTAAAATTGAACGACAATAAATCAAATGTTGATTTCGTAATTGAATATCAACGATTGACGAAAAAATAATAAACGACCGACAATAATGGGTATAAAATATTTTGATGAAATAGATTCAAATAAACTTGTAGACTACTATTCAAAAAAAATTGAACTAGACTCCGTAAGAATTGATGTTGATTTAAATTTTGAATCTCAAAGTTTATCTTATGAAGAAGCTGAAAATCTGAATACCTGTTTAAAGGAATTACCAAATATTATTAAGAATTCATGGCAATGGATAATGAGTGATTACAAAAATGGAGAAGATGTAAGTGAATACATATCATTTCATTTGGACGATTTTTTTGAAGATGACCCAGAAGAAATATTAAAAGGAACGGACTCTAATCTTGACAATAAAGACAGATTTCTTCAAACATTGAGAGTGAATCGAATTGGGGTCTATCCCGACTCACCAGAAAATTATTTAGTCATTGACTGGATGACTGATCCAGAATTATCTAACTACAAATTGGTCGTTAATTGCAACCAGAATTTTGAATTGGAATATATCACTGTGGAAAGTTAAAATAATAAACAACTGCCATAAATGGCTATAAAGCATAGGGCCGAACCAACCAAATCATTCCGTTGGTTCATAACTGGAACTTTTGGCTTAATCACACATGAAAAATATAGAAATGACAAGAAAAGATCATCTGAAATTTTGCGAAATTTGTCATCATAGATCATTGAATTTTAGAAAAGGATTAATCTGTTCAAAAACGAATGAAATTGCCGATTTTAACATTGAATGTGACTCTTTTGAAAAAGATGACATAGAGAAAGAAAGACTTTTTGAAAAAAGACTATCCAGTGCAAATGACACAAATTCAGGAGACCCAATTGATTTTAAAAAAAACAAAGAAAATGGGATACTTGCCATGGTAATAGGAATTGGCATTCTTTTCCTAACGCTATTTGCGGAGAGTATCCCTTTGATTATTATTCCTTCAGGAGCAATGATATGGGGATGGACCGTTTATAAGAAAGGCGTAAAACAAGAACAAATCCACGCAGAAAATAAAGAAAATTAAGCCTATCAATCGCAATATTTAATGCTTGAAAAATGGGCTTAAGAACGTCTGTCGCTCGTGCTCCGTCAAAATAAATAGTAGGCAGTTGAAAAATGAAGCTGGGGATGCGATGTTTTAGGGAATGCCGTTAATCAAGAAAATACCCAAATGAAAAGAGCATCCTAATAAAAACATTAAACGAGTTGATGAAACCTTTAGAACGATCAAATTATGAAAGAATATTTGGAGTGATAACCACTTTGAATGTTCTATTGCCCTTAACTGTTTCTATTATTCATTCTCAATGACCTTTATGGGAACACTTCGGTTTCGTATAATGCATGGGGACAATTCTTTCTATTTGAAAGTACTACAATGCTCATTATTTCCTTATTCGGTTTTACGATTTAATCAGAATTTCGAAAAAAGCAAAACGAATAATAATTTGGATCTATATTTTGCTGGACCACTTGCCATTGATAATAATAACTGGGTGGGAAAATTTAGGGTGTCTTCAGACATTCTTCACATCCACAATGACTGTTTTTTGGGTAGGGAATCTAAAAAAAAAACAATAATAAGAAACATTTAATCGCAAGTTCAATATGGTTAGGAATAAACCTATTGATACCGACAATGCCATTTTGGTGAAAAATAAATAATAATAACTTAAACAAATCCTTCATGTATAGAATTCTGATACTCCTATTCACTTTAGGGGTAAGTACTGGCTATGGGCAATCAAAAAAAACGGTAAAACATTTCGATAAAGGATTGACTTTTTCAGAAAATAAGGAATATAAAAAAGCTATTTCTGCTTATTTAGATTGTATTGAAGAAGACCCAACGCAGTCTTCGTGTTACTTAAATGCAGGCATTGATTATTCTTCTATTGGAGAATACGAACGTTCTATTGAAATGCTTGAAAAAGCGATGAATATTGATCCGGCCAGTTATAAAATATGTACAAGTTTGGGAAATTCATTTTCGCATGTGGGAGCCTATAAAAAAGCCATATATTACCTGGGACAAGCGATTGATTTAAAAGAAGATGGTTTGGATACCCTCTATTTTAATATCGGGAATAACTATATGCGTTGGGGTAAATTGGATAGTGCTGTTTGGTATTATGAAAAAGGGCTGGATCTAAATCCTGAGTCGGGAGTAATTCGAACCAATCTAGCTTATGTTTTGATTTTACAAGAGGATTATTTAGCCGCTAAACCAGAACTTAAAATCCTAATAAAGGATTTTCCTAAAGTGGCAAATAATTACAATAATCTGGGGTATGTGTTTTATCAATTGAATGAATTAAAATCTGCGGAGTATTATGTCAATAAATCCCTTGAAATTGATGATGAAAATTCATGGTGTTATAGAAATCTAGGGTTGATTTATAAAAAGAAAGGAGAACAAAAAAAGGCGTGTAAATATCTAAACAGAGCTTTAGATCTTGATTTTGTCAAAATTTGGGGAGAGGATGAGATTAAGGACCTTATTAAATATTGTCCCTAATTCAAGATAAGAAATGACAGGTTTTTTTACCGGAACTTCAAAAAAATGCAAACCAAATATCGGAAGTGTATTCCAATTTTAATGCTGTTTTCTATATTCCTTTCCTTCTTTATGGCCAAAGTGAAAATAGAGAAATATTTGGTTATTTAATGCGTAATGAAATTTTCAAATACCGATAGGTAGATGTACCAAAGGTGGTGGGAACGTTTGCGAAGTAGCGTATCGTTAGTTGTTAGTGTCATGGATGGTAATCAACGCGTTGAGGAAGTTTTAGATGTTCAAGTGGCTTATTGAAATAAAACATTCCCGCTCTTTTATCTGGTATGATTTTAACTTATTTTGCACTTAATTTCCGGGTTATTATCTGATAGTTGGATTTGTAATTATTATCGTTTAATCCTGACTTCAAAGTAAATTGCCGCCATAATGGGTGTGCCCTATATTTTTCACCTGAATGTTAACCTGAGTACCACAAAAATCAAATTATGAAAAACCAAGTATTAAGCCTCCTATTTATTATGATATCCGTCTCTTTTGGATTTAGTCAATCTGGAGATTTAGAAAAACGCTTAAAAAAAGTAGACGGTTTAATAGAAAAAAATAAACTTGAAAAGGCAGGGGAGCGTCTAGAAGGAATCCTAGTAGATTATTCCTACTATGGGAAAGGATGGGACCTATTATCGAAAATAAGACGGAAAGAATGGCAGGATAGTCAAAGTATGGATTCGTTTATGAAGGGCGCATTTACGGTTACCGTTGAAGGTGGAGGGGATAAGGAATCCGATGAATTAGCGAATAGCTTGGTCTCTCTTCTAAATGAAATGAGACCTTCATTAGTGGCTTACGATACGTATATTTATACATTAAGAATGGCAACCCTTAAGTCTAATACGGCTTATTACTCGGCTATATTATTAAGAAATGAAAAAGTAGTGGTTGTGGTGGATACCAATTTAACGGAGAAGGCTTCGGCATACTTTGAGGAGGGAGAAAAAGCGTTTCATAATAAAAACTACCACAAAGCTGCTTTGAATTATCAGAAAGCAGTGGAAGAACAACCTAACTTTTATAAAGCAAGGTTATATTTAGGGGACTCCTATTATTTTACGGGGGATTACATGGAGGCGATAGAAAAGTTTAAATTAGCGAAAGATCAATTTCCAAATATGCTTGAGCCCAGAAAGTATTTAGTGGATGCCTATGCAAAGGAGGGGCTGTATCCAAATTGTTTAGAAGAAGCTATTCGTGCCTTTACTGTTTATCCGGATATATCCATGTACGCTAAACTAAAAGATGCGGCTGTACTTAGCGGTAAAAATATTGAATTAGAATGGACTCAAAGAGCCTGTTTTCCTAACACCATGAAAAGTACGCATTCACAAATATTAATTGAGGATGAAAAAAGTGCGTGGTTTTATTACCAATCCTCTAAAGTTAAACTTAAGGAGTATTGTGATGAAAATGGGAAAGTTTCGAAAGAAAACGGATGGACCAAAGCGAAATATTTAGAAGTATTTAGTTGGGAGCAAATGATTGAACATAGTGCGGAAGATGAATTGTTAGAAGCTAAAAAAATGCAAGAATTGGGGTACTTGGATTGTTATGTTTTGGTAACCTGTTTTCATCAGGATTTTTATAACCAGTATACAGATTTTGCAGTCAATAACGAAGAAAAGATCATTGAATACTTTAACGCATTTATTAAATAAAACCTATATTAGGTATAGATGTAAAGTTAATCAGGTCGATGAAAATGGCCTGTCTGATGTGTCCCAAGGCTTCGAGCTATCGAACTAGTACTACGCACAGCCAAAGGTTGACAACACTAAAAATCAATTAAAAAATGGACGAATTAATAAACGAAAACGTTAATGATATTGAAGCACCCATACTTTACCCCGGGTTAATAGATCGATTAAAGGCTGTTTTTACGGATTACCTTTTAATTATAATTTTCATGTGGATCGTATCTTCCCTTTTTTCAAAATTTGATAATGTACCAAATCTCGTTAAAATAGGGACTTTCGTTTTCATATTTGGGTTATATGACCCTGTTTTTATTAGCCTTTTTGGTGGCACTTTGGGGCATAAGGCAGTGGGCTTAATTGTTAAACAACAACAAAATAATAACCAGAACCTGAACCTACCTATAGCCATAGTCCGAAATTTTTTAAAAATAATTTTGGGATGGATTTCTCTACTTACCATAGGAAGTAGCAAAAGGAAACTAGCAGTCCATGATATGGCGGTAGGGTCTGTTGTATTATTTAAAGCAAAAAAAGTAGAAAGTTAAGGTTCCCAGCACGCCTAATAATTAATGCCGTATAGAGGCTGGGCTCTGGGGAATCTAAAAAAGTAATGGGTTTGGTTCCATAACCTTTGCTCACGGGTATTTGACCCCAAAATGCCAAGCTGATTCTTAACGGTTAAGTTTAGCGTTGGTCATCTCAATAAGGCGCAGCGTTTGCGTTAAACTCTGTGGAAATTATTAGTTTAGCGCTTATGAATTAAACGACCCGGCACAAAACATACGTGTACGGTGCTTTTGAACAAGTATATTGGCACGTAGTGCTTCGGTAGGCTCACCAGAGTCCGGAGCCGAAGTAATCCGAAGCATAGAAGTAGGGTAAGGTAGTGCACAAAAAGAAAAAAACATTCGAAAAATGAAGAAAACGCTTTATGATTTAACAAAAGAGGATTGGAACACTCTTTTTCCAATCGAATTGGTGGACCATAATCCGGAGTGGAAAAATATATATGAAAACGAAAAAGACCGAATAATTGAAAAGGTCGGGGGCGAAATAATAGTACGAATCGAACACTTCGGTAGCACTTCTATACCCGGTATCAAATCAAAGCCATATATTGATTTGATGATTGAAATTCCAACGCCTCTTTTGTTTGACGAAAATTTAATCTCCAAATTTACCGAATTGGGTTATTCTCATTTTGTAGTTCCAAAAAGAGAAAATTTTGAAGCATTCTCCTCCTTTGGAAAGGGATACAATCTTAATGGAGTAAAAGAACAGATTTTTCATATTCATATGGGTCCTAAAGAAAATATAATGTGGGAACAAATTAATTTTCGGGACTTTTTAATCTCGCATCCGGACCGTGCAAAACAATACGAAATCTTAAAAATAGATTTAGCAACGAAATTCAAAACCGATAGAGGTTCTTATATGCTTGGGAAAACTGATTTTGTGAATGAAACTTTAAAAAGCTTTGGTTAAAAAGCCAGTGCAAAACAATTTTAATAGTTTAAACGACTGAGCGCCTGGTGCTGCGTTCTTAGGTAGGTGTATCAGAGTCCGGAGCAGAAGTAAGTCGAAGTTGACCGAAGTGTCGAAGTATCTTGTTATCGAAGAGGGAACGATATCTCATGGAAAAATCTAATAATTTCTTTTTACACGTAATGATTCCGTATTTTTGCACGTAAATGAAGCGTTATGGACACAAAACTCACATTAAGCTTGGATAAACTAATAATTGAACAAGCCAAAGTATATGCTAAATCCAATAAGGTGAGCTTATCAAAGCTTATTGAATCTTATTTAGCAACCTTAACAAATCGAAATAAAAGCGAAATAGAAATTACTCCTCTGGTTAAAAGCTTAAGTGGGGTCATATCTATGGACGAAAATAGGGACATCAAAGATGATTATACCGACTTCCTAATTGAAAAACACAAATGAGTAGGTTGCTAATCGACACGAATATTGTCATTGATCTATTGGCAAAACGACAAGAATTTTATCCAGAAGCAGCTATCCTGTTTTCTCTTGCCGACAAGGGGGATTTGACCTTAACAGTTTCCTCTTTAACCTTTGCGAATACCCATTATATTTTATCCAAAATAAGGTCAGAAAAAGAAGCTAGAATCATCTTAAGAAAATTTAAGGTCCTGGTAGAAACTTTGTCTTTGGATGACAAAATTACGGAACTCGCACTTAGTGATATTCAGTTTTCCGATTTTGAGGATGGACTTCAATATTATTCTGCAATTGAAAATCAAATTGATGTAATTATCACGAGAAATACGAAAGATTTCAAAAACTCAAAAATACCAGTAATGAACGCTAAAGAATATTTAGCTAAAAACATTGCCCATGGTTCACACTCCCTATAGTTAAAGACCTTAGCCTAACAAAATTTAAATTTGTAGTATGAAACGAAGATTAATGAACGAATTGAAATTTGTAAATGCAGGTGACCTCCGTATTGCTTATGAATGCAACGGAAACACAAATGGAATTCCTATAATTCTTTTACATGGTTTTCCTTACGATGTTCGAGCCTACGATAACGTGACAAAGCTTTTGTCCACAGGAAATTATTGGGTTATCGTTCCATACTTGCGTGGATTTGGGGCTACTCGATTCTTATCAGATAGTACATTTCGCTCCGGACAACAAGCCGCTTTAGCGTATGATCTAATCGCATTAATGGATGAGCTTTCGATAGAAAAAGCCATAATTACGGGCTATGATTGGGGGGGGCGTGTAGCTTGTATTGTTTCTGCAATTTATCCAAATCGAGTATTTGGACTGCTATCCGCTTCTGGATATTGCATTCAAGATATTGCAAAATCAATCGAACCAATTGATCCGGAAATTGAAAAATTATATTGGTATCAATATTACTTTCATACGGAGAGAGGACGGGTCGGGTTATCCAAAAATAGGAAAGAATTATGTAAGACTTTATGGAGCGACTGGTCTCCAACTTGGGAATTTGACGATGACACTTTTGAAGAATCTGCCTTATCATTCGAGAATCCTGATTTTGTAGAAATTGTCATCCATTCGTACCGACATCGATTTGGATTAGTCAATGGAGATCCAAAATTTGATGAGATGGAACAAAAATTATCTATACAGCCAAAAATAAAGGTACCTACCATTGTACTCGAAGCTGATTCTGATGGAGTGGTTCCTTTTAGTGAAATAGATAAGGATGCGGTTTTTTTTACGGGAGATTACGAAAGAAGAATTGTGAAGGGTGTTGGGCATAACTTACCCCAGGAAGCTCCGGAAGAATTTACGGAAGCCATTATCTCCTTAATAAATAAAATAGGCTGAAAAACGACAGATTTGAGGTAAACAAAAGAGGCGAATAGAGAGAGTGCCCTTGAAAATAGGAGCGACTACTCCAAAATATTTAGGTTTATACCTTAAATATTTCGACTCCTTTTTATAGTGCATTTTTGTACCCCTCCATGAAAGGAGGAATAGTTTAACGAAGTGTAAAAACGAATGCAAACAACAAAACTCAGTACTCAAAGTATATTGCCATTAACATGCTCCCGATCTGGATCCTGCTGTTTTGGGAAAGCGGTAATGCTCAATCCTTGGGAGTTGTTAAGGTTCAGTAAAGAAAAAAAAATTACAGCCAAAGAATTCCGTGATCTGTATTGTGAATTTGGTGGTATTCGATTACGGTTTAACGGAAAACCAGATAAAAAAGGACAGCAAGCATGCAGTCAATATGTAGATAATGTGGGGTGTAGCGTCCACCAAGGGCGCCCATTAGCGTGTCGTCTTTATCCATTAGGTCGTCAAATCCAATTTGATAAAGCACACTATATTTACCAAGGAGATAAATTCCCGTGTTTGACGGATTGTGCGGAAGTTTTAGAATTACCCCAACTTAGTGTCGGTGAATATCTTAAAGGACAGGAAGTAGATCCGTTTGAAAAGGCACAAGATGAGTATTTAATGGTGATGCAAAATATAGCTGATATCGCTTTTGAGTTACTTCTAGATTCGGGATTAGCTGCATCTGGAGACACCAAAACACTACGTGTATGGCGCGAAATAGGAATCGAGAATCCAGAGGTATTGGCTCAGAGAATCGGCCCGGAGTGGTTAGATTGCTTAATGATACCCGCAATAAGCGATGAGACGGAAGATCCAATAACTTTTGTTCAAAAACACAATGACTTACTACTATTAAAAGCGCAAGAGGAGTTTGGAACTGTGCAAACACTTGAAGAGCTTCATCAAGCTTCTGTTTTAATAATGGGGGTCGCATTACATTTATCTAGAGGTTTAGGAGCAGATACCAAGGGGATTTCTGAACTTTGGATAGAAACGGCAAAGAGCCATGGGGCCAAGGAATAGTGACTGAGGGAATCCGTTTACTTAATTCTGATGGATAAATCACAAGATATAAAGGCCTGGAATGGAATCGGATTGGTAATTCGAATTTGATTCAAAAAGAGACAAAATATTCGGGGTTTAATCCCTATTTTTACTTTTAAATACGTTCTAACAATGATTTGGATTATCGTAATATTTCCGCTAATATTTGTGTTTGTTAATTGGAGTGGTAAGGTGAGATTTTACCAGATGAAAAGGGGGGAAGGCATGTATAAAGCCGTAGTTATGGAATATAGGAAAGAAAGGATGTCGATGAATAGCGATGAGACAAAAATTCCATACCCTTATGTTCAAATTGAAGGCTTCAACTCCCCTTTAACCAAATTGAAATATGCCAGTAGTGGATCTAAACCCTTTGAAATTGGGGAACGCATTGATGTGTTTTTTAATGAGGGTGTTTTGTATTACTGGAATGCCTATGAAAACGGATGGCTTAAGTTTCTTCCCGCAAAATGGGATTTTTGGAATAAAAATAAATCGATTAATGCGTAATTAATTTTAATAGATGAAAAGTACTCCAGTAAATCATACCGGTCACTAATGAAATTCTAGGGGGAGTAATCCATGTCAAACTAGCCATAGAAAATTAATCGGGCTATTTTTGTATCACAAAACAAAACACATGTCAATAAGCAATGAGTCCGAACTCATCGGAATCAAGGAAATTAGCGAAATTGTTGGACTTACCCTCAAACGAATGAGGGAATACGCTAAAGTAGGAATGTCTACCCAAGAATTAGATGAATATGGTGGCGAAATACTAAAGAGTTATGGCGCTAAATCGGCCCCGTATGAAACTTATGGTTTTCCTGGTTATTCGTGCATTAGTGTAAACAAAGAAGCGGCTCACGGAATTCCTTGTTCCAAGAAAATTTTAAAAGAAGGGGATTTGATCAATATTGATGTTTCTGCCGAATTGAATGGGTTTTGGTCTGATAACGGTGGGTCTTTTGTGATGGGTAAGGATATTCATAAACACCAACCTTTGATAGATGCCTCGAAACAAATTTTACATAAAGCCATTCACAAAATAAAAGGAGGCGTAAAAATAGCCGATATCGGTCATTTAATCGAAACGGAAGCCAAAAAATCGGGATTCAAAGTCATCAAAAACTTGGCCGGCCATGGGGTAGGTAGAAGCTTGCATGAGAAGCCCGAGAATATTTTGAATTACCGAGTTAAAAGCAATCGGGAACGCTTTAGAAAAAATACCACCGTGGCTATTGAAACGTTTATTTCTACCCATTCCAATCAAGCCATTGAATTAAGTGATGGTTGGACTTTAGTAGGTAACAGAGGTGGTTTTGTTACCCAACATGAACACACCATTTTAATTACCGATGGTGCTCCAGTAATTCTTACCCAAGCGAACGAGATCTGGAAATAAATAGAAAGATAAAACAGTGTTAATGATCTGTTTTTCAGTTATTTTAATAGGTGTTAGTTGAAGGTTTTGTTTGGCTTGTTTAATATAAGATGTCTTTGTGATTACTTCGTGTAAGTTTTAAAATATCCCCTATTGTTTCCATTCATTTTAAAGTAACGGAGTATTGCAAATGGCCTAAAAAAAATCTACCAAATGAAAAGCACATTCCCAAAACGAGTTCTTTTTTTGTCTCTTGCTATCCTGTACTTCGTACCCATGGGGAGTAAAGCAAAGGAGAACATGCGCCCTCTGGTTTCGATGGAGTCACAATTGGAAAATAGGCAAGATACCGTGACACAGTTAACCAACTCTCGAGCTATTGGGTATATGGATACCTATGAACAACTACCGGTATTAGAATTCAAGGATTCAGATCAATCTGAATTTGAAAGTGCTCCAGCCCCTATAAAAAGTAAAGTTACCTCGGTAGATAGTTCGAGTTCCTATTATTACTTCACTACCGCTACGGAGGTTATTAAAATGAAAATGTACAATTCGGAAGCGGGAGTCTTGTTAACCGATTTTTACGCTAATACACACTGGCATGTGTTTACCAGTCATTCCTACTCGGATGGTTTTAGCTTTGGTTGGTTAAATATTGTAGATAGTCTGACCTCCTTAAATTATGGAATTGTGTCTATCACAGACTGGAGTGTGGAAACACCTTGCTTTTCTCCGGATGGGAAATACCTGGTTTATTTTGATAACTATACGTATGACAACAAGGATTGCTTTATTGGGGTATTGAAAGTAAATGAAAAGGAAAGGTTCCATCCGAAAAAGTACTTGACCGAATTCCGTAGTTACCGATCTTACCACTGGGCAATTGAGGAATTACGTTGGCTGAATGCTAACACTATTGTGATTAAGGGCTACGAGCAAATATATAGAAATAAAAAATGGATAAAAGAGTTTACCTATATTAAAACTAGGATATTATAAATTAGTAGAACCCTTATTAAGTAAAGCCATTAGGTACTTTCTTTATGGGAATCCAAAAAGTGTTTTTGTTCGAGGTAATTTCTAATTTCAATGGGAACCATATATCGAGGGTGTTAATATATGAGTGAGATTTGGTTTAAAAGCTAACCATATTTTAGATCTAAAATTATTTCACCATTTGAAAACCCGTTTTACAGATGATCGAAATAAACGGTTGTTTTGGGTTTTGTCCTGGTAGGAAGGGAAAAAAACAATCCATTATTTAAATAGGTACTTCCAATTCAATGGGGGGGCTTTTCAAAAGTCTGTTTATTACCCAACATTAATCAGTATTTGTTCCCATTCAACCCGGTAATTTTGAGCCATGCAAAACAAAAAAGCAAATTCAAATCCCCTAGGTGTAGTAAACCACTACGGCTTCCTTCTTTTGGGAAGTATATTCCTAGCCCTTGGAATGGTCGGCTTTCTAGCTCCTAATCACATTGCTACAGGCGGTACAGCCGGATTGGCCATTGTATTGAACCAGCTCACTCATTGGCCTATCGGGATTTTGATGTTGCTGGTTAATATTCCGCTATTAGTAGGGAGTATAAAGTTTTTAGGCCGATCGTTTGCTTTCAAATCCATATTTGCCATAAGCAGTACGACCGTTCTTATTGACTTCTTAGCGGAGTTCTTACATCTCCCACCTTGGAGTAAGGACCCCTTATTAGCTACGTTGTATGGGGGTATTTCTGTAGGGGTAGGATTAGGGTGTATCTTCAAGGGCGGAGGTTCAGCAGGAGGAGGGACCATAATTGCGCGAATCATTGCACAGAAAACAGATTTTAAAATAGGGCAAGTAATTCTATTTATTGATGCTATTGTAGTCGTTTCTGCAGGGGTGGTATTTCAAAGTGTGGAGCTCGCCTTGTGGAGTATGATTAGCATTTTTGTGGCCTCTAAGGTAGTCGACCTAATTTTAACGGGACATCCTTCCGAAAAGATTGTACATATTTCATCTTCCAAAAACTTGGATGTATTGAGTAAAGAAATCATAACCACCTTCGGAGTGGGTGGGACTTTGCTTTCGGGTAGGGATTTAACCGTTAACGAAAAGAAAGATGTCATTTTTATCACTATTCAGCGAAACCGATTATCAGCCTTGAAAGACTTGGTGTACAAATGGGATGCACATGCCCGATTGGTGGTGATGGAAGCGGCTGAATTATTGGGGGATAATCGGATTTTGTAATCGGTTCAGTTTCTGTATAAGATTAATTAATAATAGTAATCAATATTGTAATTGTATAAATTTTATTAATACGTAAAAACGATGCACCTTTGGGTAACGAAAACGAAAAATAACACACTATGAATAATATAGGATTAAACAAAGAGAAGTCTGTTGAGTTGTCAAACCAGTTAAATGATTTGTTAGCCAACTATCAAATATTTTATATGAACGTACGAGGATTTCATTGGAATATTAAAGGAAACAAATTCTTTGAACTGCATGGGAAGTTTGAAGAATTGTACACGGATTTGCAATTAAAGATTGATGAAATTGCGGAAAGAGTTTTGACTTTGGGAGAAACGCCAATGCATAGTTTTTCAGACTATTTAGCCCAATCAGACATAGCGCCAGTAACCTCTATTACCGATAGCGAAGGAACGGTAAATTCAGTATTAGAATCGTTTAAAACCGTAATCGTTAAACAACGTGCATTATTGCGTGCCAGTGGAGATGCGGATGATGAAGGAACCAACTCCTTAATGAGCGATTACATTGGCGAACAAGAAAAATTAGTTTGGATGTATTCTGCGTATTCTGGCTAAGATAAAATGGAAATAACGTAAGGAATCCCGTCAGTTATGACGGGATTTTTTTATTTTAAACGAATCGTATTCGAATCAATAAATACAAATGTACCTCGGATATATTTATTCTGACTCAATATTTGATCGAACAAATGGCCTTTATCAGCCGAGTATTCAATGTTGATTTCATCCATGTAACGATAGGTAGAATCATTGATAAATCTGAAATTGTTGATTTGATCTGCACCCTCGCCTAAATACAAATCCCGTGAAAGTCCCATTTTAAAAGTGTAATCTGGCGATACAGCCGTTTTTGAAACTACTTCTAGTAGTTCATATTCATAACTAGAGCCATCCATGGGTGGGTTCTCCAAATGGGTTTCTTTAATTCGTAAGGTGTAGGTAAATCCCCATTCATAATCAAACGCGTGCAAATATTGCACATAACACTCCGGTGAGGAGAGTACAATCACTTGAAAGAAGGCGCCATTAGTGACGGTTTTGTAGGGAAGTAGCGTGATTTCCATTTCCTTAGAAACGTCCTGAGCCATTGCCTGTACCGAAAAGAATAATAAGATGTTAATTAGCCGTATTTTCATGGGGTAAATTGAATTTGTATTTATCATTGAATCGCATATAAAATTAATGGTGCTATAAATTCTGTAAAACAAAAACGGTTGAATGTAAGCACTTACTGGTGTTACTTTGAACAAATCAATCGGTCCAAATTTAAACATGTCGCAACACATTAAACGTAAAGGTTTCACTTTTTCGAGTTATCAAGCTCCAGAAAGCACTCCATTTGAACGATTGTTTGATATTTTCAAGGAATTGATTACCCATACTTCAGGCGATTTTGAGGAAGCTATAGATTGGTTACAGGAACTGGATAAAGAATATTCGCTCACGACTACGGATTATACCTTGGACGATTTTATTGCCGAACTCAAAGAAAAAGGATTTATCCAAGATAAATTGAAACCCGATGGGTCACAGGGTTCAGCTATTACTTCAAAAACCGAACGTGCCATTCGAAAGGGAGCGATGGATCAGATTTTTGGTAAAATAAAAAAGAAGGGTTCTGGGAACCACACTTCCAAAATTACCGGTCAAGGAGATGAGCATACGGGCGATTTACGGAGTTTCCAATTCGGAGATCCTTTAGAAAACATCTCGATGACCGAGAGCCTGAAAAATGCACAAATCAATCATGGTTTTGATTCGTTCAAACTAACCGAGAATGATTTGGTAGTGGAGGATACCCACCATAAATCGCAAATGAGTACGGTTTTAATGATCGATATTAGCCATAGTATGATATTGTATGGCGAAGATCGAATTACACCGGCCAAAAAAGTGGCTATGGCTTTGGTCGAACTGATTACCACTAGGTATCCGAAAGACACGATTGATATCTTGGTTTTTGGGAACGATGCATGGACCATTTCTGTCAAAGAATTACCGTACTTGAAAGTCGGCCCGTATCATACCAATACAGTAGCGGGTTTGCAATTAGCGATGGATTTACTCCGTAGAAAACGAAATACCAATAAACAGATTTTTATGATCACCGATGGCAAACCCAGTTGTTTGAAATTGCCAGATGGGACCTACTATAAAAATAGTAATGGCTTGGATAAACATATTGTAGAGAAGTGTTACAATATGGCGGCCCAAGCTCGAAAACTACATATCCCCATTACCACATTTATGATTGCTCAGGATCCGTACTTACAGTCATTTGTAGATCAGTTTACAGCATCCAATAGAGGCAAAGCATTTTACACTGGACTAGAGGGTCTGGGCGAAATGATTTTTCATGATTACGAAACGAACCGAAAGAAAAGAATTAAATAATGAGTGAATTATTGACCATTACCACCTTGGGGGAATTAAAGAAAGCGAAGTATGTTTCTAAAAGCATTAAGCAAGAGCTTCGTGATAATTTGATTGATAACCTACGAAAGGATATCCCCTCTTTTGAAGGTATTCATGGATATGAAAATACCGTTATTCCTGAATTAGAACGAGCCATTTTATCGCAACATAATATCAATTTACTGGGATTAAGAGGACAGGCCAAAACACGATTGGCGCGGTTAATGTTGAATTTACTGGATGCATACATTCCCGTGATTGAAGGGTCGGAAATTAACGATGATCCGTTGAATCCTATTAGTTTATTTGGGAGAGAAACCGTAGAGAAAATGGGGGATAAAACACCCGTTTCATGGATGCATCGTTCGGAAAGATTCTATGAAAAATTAGCCACACCTGATGTAACTATTTCTGACTTAATTGGTGATATTGATCCGATTAAAGCCGCTAACTTGAAGTTGAGTTATGCCAATGAACGTGTCATTCACTTTGGGATGATACCACGTGCCAACCGTTGCATTTTTGTGATCAATGAATTACCCGATTTGCAAGCGCGTATTCAAGTGGCTTTATTTAATATATTGGAAGAAGGTGATATTCAAATTAGAGGTTTCAAATTAAGAATGCCGCTAGATTTACAATTTGTTTTTACGGCCAATCCAGAAGATTACACCAATAGAGGAAGTATAGTAACCCCTTTGAAGGATAGAATTGGGTCGCAAATTTTGACACATTATCCCGAAACTGTAGCGATTGCACAAACCATTACAGCGCAAGAAGCAGGATTACAAGATAATCGAGTAGTGGACGTCTATGTGCCCAATTTGGCCAAAGAACTGGTGGAGCAAATTGGCTTTGAAGCCCGTTTAAGCGAATACATCGACTTGAAAAGTGGAATTAGTGCCCGTATGAGTATCACGGCCTACGAAAACTTAATGAGTACGGCCGAGCGTAGGGCCATTGGAAACGGTGAAAAGGCAACCACCGTACGCTTTGGTGACTTGATGGGTATGATTCCAAGTATTACCGGTAAAGTAGAGTTGGTTTACGAAGGCGAGCAAGAAGGTGCCGTAATGGTAGCCCAAACATTACTGGGGATGGCTTCTAAAACATTGTTTTTAAGTCGCTTTCCTAAAATTCAGAAACTGACCAAAGAAAATGAGAAAACCCCTTACGATGAAGTGATCCATTGGTTTTTACAGGAGTCTAATTTTGAATTATTGGATGAGTTTACCGAAGAAGAATATCACCTGCAAATGGATCGAATCATCCCATTAAATCAACTCTTAGAAAGATACCATCCAGAAATGATAGAGCAGGATAAAAACTTCTTAAAAGAATTGGTTCTATGGGCTTTAGTAGAGTTTAAAAAACTTTCCAAGAAACGGTTTGCAGAAGGCTTTACCTTTAATGATTTAGTCAATGGTTATTGGTCGGATGTGAATTAGAACCACGAGTAGTAAATGTCAGTTAAATGACGTTTAGGGCTGGTGTCATGCCTGGCATTCGGTTATGTATACTGGCTTACAGTTTCCATCGGGATAACCATAGTACGTTTGTAGCATCAAAACAAACTAGATGAACAAAATAGATTTAGACATACAAAAAGCGGCTCGGTATTTTTCATATTCAGCGTATAAAGAGGTAGTAGTTCGTTTATTTGAACAGGATAAAGTAACAGGGCCGAACCAAATCCCTTCCTTATTGGAGAGTACCAAAATGAGTATTCAACGCATGAAAAAATGGGACAAGATATTTAAGGTCTCGGGGGAGATGCTGACCCATTTAAATCAGCTAGAAGACCATTGGACCTGGTATATGATTACCGAAGGGTGGTGTGGAGATGCCTCTCAAATTTTACCGGTTGTTGCCAAAATTGCCGGTCACACCGATCGCATAGAACTAAAGCTGTTATTACGGGATGAAAACACAGAAATCATGGGTAAATACCTAACGAATGGCGGTATGGCTATTCCAGTTCTGGTGGCAGTAAATAATAGAACAGGTGAGGAATTACCGCATTGGGGGCCTCGACCAGAAGGAATAAAGTTACGGTTAGAAAATTTGAAGAAGGAAAGTCCTGAGATTTCAAAATCAGAACTTTCCAAACAACTGCACCTGTGGTATGCAAAGGACAAGGGAATATCAACGCAACATGACATCCTCCAATTGGTTAAACAATACATGGTACCCCAAAAAACAGAATTGCATAAAGTGAGTTAAATAGGGCGTAGATGGCTGAATCCTTAATAGGAGGAGGCCAATGCGACTAAATTGATAAACTCCTTTCTGGAGCCATCCTCATCGTTTCCTGTATTGGCCTGTGCCAATTTTAGTACCTCTTTATACCCATAGTTTTCTCCTTCTAAAGCTCCTCTTAGTAACATTCCGAACGAGGCTACTGAACTAGAGAATTGGCAATTAGTGGAGGCGTGTTCAAACGGTACAGATTGGTTTTCCATTGCATGGGTAATCAAAATGGATTCCGTTCCTTTTGGTTTTTTGTAACGAAATTTCACGGTCAGTACTTCATCCGTGTTTGCAAATACCACCTCTTTTTCAGATTGATACTTCAAGTCATCTATGAGCCCAAATTCTTCATCGGAGTTTGCTGGAATGATTTCATACATCATGGTAACGCTGTGTCCAGAGCCAATTTCACCTGCGTCTTTTTTATCATCATTAAAATCCTCGTTCGAAAGTTTTCTGTTTACGTAGCCAATTAATTTGTAGCCTTTTACAATACTTGGGTTAAACTCTACTTGAACCTTTACGTCTTTGGCAATGGTAATTAAATTGGCGCCTAATTCGGTTACAAAAACTTTTCGGGCTTCTAACGCATTGTCAATGTAATTGTAATTTCCATTGCCTTTATTGGCTAATTGTTCCATGTTCGCATCATTCAAATTCCCATGTCCAAAACCTAATGTGGTTAGAAAAATGTCTTTGTCCCTTTTGGTTTCAATGAATTTGATGAGTTGGTCCGTACTCGAAATTCCTACATTGAAATCACCGTCCGAAGCCAAAATAATGCGATTGTTTCCATTTTTAATCAGGTTTTGTTCCGCTATTTGATAGGCCAACTCAATTCCTGCGCCCCCCGCAGTAGAACCTCCAGCTTGCAATTGATTTAAGGCATCTTTAATCAGGTCCTTATGTTTTCCCGAAGTAGAAGGAAGTACCACTCCAGCGGCACCGGCATACACCACAATGGCTACGTGATCTTCAGGTCGCATTTGATCAATTAAGAGATGGAGTCCCACTTTGACCAAGCCTAATTTGTTTTGCGAATTCATAGATCCCGAAACATCTAATAAGAAAACAAGGTTATTAGGTGGTGCACTTTCCATTTCTATTTCTTGCCCTTGAATAGCAATATGAACCAGTTTATGGTTTGAATCCCACGGACAATCCGTGTATTCGGTAGAAATTGAAAACGGATGTTCGCCTTTAGGTTGTGGGTAATCGTACTTGAAATAATTGACCATTTCTTCAATACGAACGGCATCCTGAGGGGGTAAATAACCTTGCGACAAATACCTTCGAACATTGGTATAAGACGCTTTATCTACATCTACACTAAAAGTGGATAAAGGTTCTTGGGATACTTTTACAAAAGTGTGGTCTTGGATAGGAGCATAATTCTCGTTTGGATTTGGTGGATTGGAACCCAGAACCTTCATTCCATCAATGTAATGGTAAGTGGCATCGGCTCTAGATCCTCGGATGTTTAAATTAGAACCGTCATCAGAAGAATAAACACCGGCTGTGTTTTTAGCTGTATTAGAAGCGGATCGAACCGCCATGTTTTGAAAGTCTTCTGAAGTTACGGTTCTCTTTACCACAGTATTTCCTTTATCTATCAGTTTGTTTCGATACCTTGAAATAACAACTTCGTTCATTTGAATACTGGAAGTGGTCATGGTTAATTTAATGATTTTTGTTTCGTTCAACTTAATTAGAATTCCGGTTACCTGAATAGGTTGAAACCCTACAAAACTTGCTTTGATGCTGTATTCACCCGGTTTTAAGTTGGAGAACTGAAAGTTTCCGTCAAAGTCAGTCGGGGTGGTTTGTGGCGTTTGATTTTTTAAATGAAGTGTGATATTTACAAATGGTAAAGATTCTCCAGTTTCCCTATCCCTGACCGTACCTTGAAGGATGCTGGCAATGGAATAGCTTGAAAAAAGTAGAAAGGTAAGTAGCAGTAAACCGTGTGTTTGTAATCGTCTCATATTGCAGTTATTAAAAAGTGAATATTAAGCGGGTTATCAATTAAAAACACGAGAAAAGATTCTAAATGGTTAGGTTCTTGGGTTAAATGAGCTGGGAAAGGGATGTTTATTTATGGAAAAACACGCCATGTAAATCGCTGTATAATAATTAAATAGAATGGGGATGAAAATAATTAAAAATCTGCTGCTACTTGAATTCCCTGTCGTTTCCCAGAAATAGGGTGATCGAATGCGAGATACTCGGCATGCAAATAGAGACGGTCGTTCTTTTTCCCATACAATGAATCTCCCATAATTGGTGTGTTTAATCCTAGATGATGTGCGGCATGCATGCGTAATTGATGGGTGCGTCCCGTTACCGGATGGAAGTAAATTCGGGTCGTATTTTCCGTACGAGAAATAACCTCAAAATTTGTTCTCGCACTTTTCCCATATTCGTAACAAACCAGTTGGTGCGGACGATTTTCTAAATCTACTCGTAATGGTAAATCTATCGTCCCCGAATCAGATTCTATTAACCCGGCTAGAACTGCAATGTATCGTTTCTGAATGCTTCGTTTGATGAATTGTTTCTGCAAGGCATCATGAATTTCCAATGATTTGGCAATAAGCATCAACCCCGAAGTAGGCATGTCCAATCGATGAACAATCAATGGCCCAGTAGCTTCTGGGTATTTCAGCTTCATCCGGGAAGCGACCGAATCGTGGATCGCTTTACCTGGAACCGAGAGTAAACCCGAAGGTTTATTAATAACGACTAAATATGCATCTTCATAAACAGTTTCGATGTTCAAATGAGCCATAGTGCCGGTAGTCATCGGGTTGGCATCCACATCTAATCCGTGTAACATATGACTTAAAATGGGTTGGCATTTCCCGGTACAAGCGGGGTAGTAATTTTCATGAATTTTAATCTCCGATTTTGGGGATTGTCCCCACCAAAACTCTGCCATACAAATAGGTTTGTATCCCATTTTGTAAGCGTACTGAATCAATTTAGGAGCAGCACAGTCACCTGCACCTGCTGGAGGTTGGTGCACACCCAGTTGATTAAATATTTGCAATAAATTTTGAACTTGGCCCTTTGAATTAAGAAACTCGTAATGTTCAAATATCTGCCGTTGCAAACCCATAGAACCTGATTTTCGGCTTGCTTTTAACTGCTCATACTCCCTATAAAATGCATCGGTTTCTTGCTGGGCTTTCGCTACTTTTTCTTCCCAATGTTCGGTGAGGTGTTTGAGGTAAAATTTCTTTTGAACGCTTTCTTGGTTTAACCGACTACTCAGTTGTTCAAATGCCGCGGTTTCTAAAATGGATTTCTGCTCTTTTCGTAGGTGGTTTCGCTCTTTTTTAGCTTCTGCTATCGATTGGGTAACTTCCTCTAAATCCACTTGAGACCGAAGTTTTAAGTCTTTCAGTTCTTGCTTTTTAAGGCTGAATTCTGAATGCTTTTCAAAGACGCCAATTTTTGCGGTAATGGCATTTATTTTTTGCATCCCTACCTCAAAAAAGTTTTTCCCAGGTAATAAATCATATACGTGAGGAACAAAACCCTCCGGACGGGGTGTATCTGCTAATTTCCCGGAAAACCCTTTTAGAAAACCCAATTCTCCCATGGCATTTTCAACCACCAAAACACCAAACATTTTTCCGGAGTCGATAGTATCCGATTCTACCAGTCCAAAATCATGATTCCATTGCGTTTGGGTACGTAATTCCTCTTGAAGTTGATGGGAAGCGAGCGCACTAAGTGCGTGGGGTTCGTAGTAAAATGGAAAGGTGAATTTCTTGGGCAATTCTATTCCGCTTAGATCGGCATTAAATGCCACGAAACATGAATCCCTATCTTGATTTTTACTCCCCATAATTATCCTCTGAAATTGGGCGGCAAAAGTAAAGCATCTGGCACCTAATATTTAGGTCTTTAAAGATCTAAGATATCCTCTATTTGTTGGATTTTGATTTTTTCTTTTTTGTAAAAGAAAAAATCAAAGAGGTGTCCACTAGTTAGGATGACTACTAAGGGAATAATAAGGAATTCAGAATTCGTTTTTGGTGTAGAGCTAAAAAAGGATAAGGAGTAAATAAATAAGCCTAATGGAGTAAAGCTAGCTATCCAGAAGAAAGTTTTGTTAACGTGATGAATCTGCCTAAAATCCTGAAACGCCATATATAGTTGATATGAGCCGTATACAATAGGGAGGGTAGCTCCGGTTAAGGATCCACTGTTATACAAAAAACTCAGTTCTAAATTCAAGGAATTTATTTGATCGATAAAACTAAAAATAGAGGAAAAGAATAGGATTCCTCCCAAAACTAGTCGAATAATTGCTCTGAAAATATGCATGAGATTGGTCTTTAAAAATCTAAAACATCTTCAATTTCAATTAGTTGCTTTTTCTTAGGTCGCCTATAGAAGAAAAAATCAAAAACATGAAGGGCTACCAGTCCAACCAATAATAAGAGTGCAAATACGTGGCTTATTTCCAAGGAACTAAATGAACTTCCGAAATCATAAAAACCATAAATCATAAAGAAGAGCGGAGTGACGCTTGTACTCCAATACAATATTTTGTTTCGTATATGATTCTTTACAAAGTCATTAAAACTCATGTGAAATTCGTAAATAGCATAAAGAATAATCCAAAAAGTGGTGAAAACAATACCGAAAATGGAGGTGTTAGCATCACTTTTAAACGCATCGTATTTTTCAAAAAGCATTTCTGCTCCTACATAAAAGAAGAAACATCCAATTAATAAACGGTAAATAGCTCTTGAAATTCGCATGGTGCTAAGTGTCATGGTTTAATTTCTCCAAATATACGCTTTAGGTTTGCAGAAAGGTTAAATTCGTAGGACGACTGTATTTATGAATAAACTGATCTATTACGTACTTCCGATTAGCCTGATTTTAAACTCCGTTATCCTTCCTGCTCAAAAGAAGGATTCTCTACAAACTCCGGTGGAGGGGAAGTTGTATTTAACAGCTTTACCCATTATTTCTTACAACCCCGCATTTGGAGTGATGGTGGGCGCAGCGGCATCTGCCGGTATGTATTTAGGAAACCCTAAAACCACATTGATGTCCAATGGGTCTAGTACAGCTACCTATACCAGCAAGAATCAATTAATGTTTACGCTCAAACCCAATATTTATACGGAAGATAACGAATGGTATATTACGGGGGATGGCAGATTGTTTTTCTCTTCTCAACCTACCTATGGTTTAGGAACAGGGCCACAGTCTAATTATTCCATTTCAGATAGTTCAATTGTTCGTATACCGTATGAAAACGGGATTCCAACAGGTGAAATGATGGAGTTTGACCTTATTCGTTTGTACGCCACTACATTTAAAAAAATAGCTTCTCATTTGTATTTGGGATTGGGTTACCATTTAGATTTTTATACCCAAATGGTGGATCTCGGAAATGATACCACGGCTAGACCTCCACAGTTTTCAAATCATTGGTTGTACAGTCAAAAACATGATTTCGACCCCACTAAATACACCAACTCTGGAATTTCATTTAACGCCATGTATGACAGTCGAGACAATATGGCAAATGCGTATAGTGGTTGGTTTGCCCGAATTGACTACCGTGTTTTATCCACCGTTTTGGGGAGTTCAAAAAATGCGTCTTTAGTAAGCTTTGATGTCCGTAAATTTTTTAGTGTTTCTAAACGGAAACCTCGTAAAGTACTAGCCTTTTGGTCGTACGGGCAATTTACACCTACGGGTACCTTGCCTTATATGGGCTTGCCCGCTTTAGGTTATGATCAATTGGGCCGTTCGGGTAGAGCGTATCCCCAAGGACGGTTTAGAGGCAATAACTTGTTTTATTTTGAAACCGAATATCGGTTCCCAATTCCAGTATTGAAAAAGTACCCTGACCTTTTTGGTGGAGTGGTTTTTACCAATATTACAACCGCTTCTTCTCAGGATAATGAGGTCAATTTATTTGAATATATGAAACCTGCTTTGGGGTGTGGCTTACGGATTATGGTAAAGAAAGAAGCTCGGGCTAATATTGTGATCGATTACGGATGGGGAGTAGATGGGGCAGGTGCTTTTTACATTAATATAAACGAGACTTTTTAGCCAAAAAAAAAGCCGATTGCATGCAATCGGCTTTATAAATGAATTGTTACTACTTAGTATTCCCAAGTCACATTCAGTTCAAATTCAAATTTACTACTAGCAAATGAAATGGTGTTTTCCCCATTTACATGTCGTGATAAAGGAGTGAACCCGAGACTACCCATAAAATCATCCGCTTTGTTGGGGTCCAAATCATACCATTCAATGTATAATTGTTCTTCCATATTAGTGATTTTAAGGGGCAGACCTGAGGTAGTACTAAATAAATAAGGCGTTCCAGTTACCGGGTTTTGATAGGTTTCCGTACTTAAATACAGATACCGATTGGCATTGGTGATTTTTGGAAATAAATCGGGTGTTGTTCCGTCCGTATCCCACGGGTTTCCGTTATCCGTTTCGGGCCATTTGGTAATCGTAATGGAGTTTAGGGTCATTCTTATAGGAGGAGAACTATCAATAATAAGAGTTCGGGTATACGAATCCGTTTTCTCGTCATTATCCACCACTAATGTCACCTGATAAGTACCTTGGTTTTGATAGGTATGCTCTGGACTTCGGGTATGGGAGGTTTCTCCGTCTCCAAAAGACCAAGTAGCTCCAGAATAATTCTTTGAACAATTGGTAAATGCAACTGTTTCATTCGCGTTTGTTTGATGCGTGTAATTAAAACAGGCTTCTGGTTTTTGATCTTCTTTTTTGCAACTGAATTGAAATAGAATAGTGGTCAGTAAAGAAGCTGTAATTAGGGAGTTGAATTTTAAAAATTTCATTATTGAAAATAAGGATTTTGATGTGTAATTAAAGATAGGGGTTAACAAAATTTAGGCCAGTATTAATAATAACAAATACACGTGCTCTCCCAAAAGAGAAAGAGCACGTGTTTATTAGGCCTTCTTGACGAATTCTGATTTCAGTTCCATAGATCCAAAACCATCAATTCTACATTTAATGTTATGATCGCCCTCGGTTAAACGAATGTTTTTAACCTTGGTTCCCGACTTAATAGGTTTAGGCATTCCCTTTACCGGTAAATTTTTTATTACAGTGACTGAATCTCCATCTATGAGTAAGTTCCCGTTAGAATCCTTGACCACTAAACCTGTCTCTTTTTCATCGTCTGGGTTCCATTCATGCGCGCATTCTGGGCAAACCATTAAAGAGTCCATAGGATAGGTAAATTCCGATTTGCATTCCGGACACGGAGGTAATACGTCTTCAGCCATTTTGAGTTGTTTTGATTTTGCGCAAATGTAAGTTTTAATAGGGGTTGACTATAAACGTTTCCGGGGTAATAATAAAGGGTATCCCATATTTTAAGTAGGTGAAATGAATCCGTTTATCTAAATTTCCCAATTCATATGAAAGATGCTCAGCGTTTAGTTTTAATTCATGTTCACCTAGAATTGGAAGGAAATAAACAGAACATGATCTGAATTTAAAAAAAAATGAAAGGGCTGCTTTAATTGAAAAAGGGGAGTACATGCCGATAGAGTTAAGCTTGATTTGGAAGGAGGCTTCAAGTGCATTTATAGACATTCAACGAGTGGTGAATATTCAAAATTACCTGACCCAAATTGTGGTCGAATGAACGCCTTAGGCCGTTTTTAAATGGGAGTATTTGTTGTGATATTGATCATTTGGTGTGGGGAAAGGTATTTGTTTTAGATTTTAACCAAGTGTTTTACAGGAGATTAACTTCGATGTAAAATAAATAAGGGTAAACCCTTGTTTTTTAGAAAAAAGGAATGGTAGATTTGCAGCACAAATTTACTCTGAGTCGAATTTAAATTTCAAAGGAGAACAAGTTATGTTAGTTTACAAAAAAAATAGCGCCAAAGTAATCGGGAACGTTTAGATTCAAAATCTAAATGTTAGAGGTAATCCTGATTCATCCGATCAGGTTTTTTTATGCCTTTTCGAATCCTAAATTCCATTTTATTATTTTTTTTTACTTCCGTTTATCGGTAGGTATTCCCACTGGGTTTCTATGTGTTTACATAGCCTCCTCCAGTATTTAACTTGTATTGCCATGGGCTCCACAAAAATGAAGGCTAAACACCTTAAATCATTAAATTTTACCACACATACATCCCGTAGCTTAGCGCTATCGGTGATTAATCATAAAAACTATAAACATGTAACTATTGATCAAAAATTAGAATTATTACAACAGATCACCCTTCAACCCAAAGATTATTTGACGGATGAAATCCTTAAAAAATTAGCGGAAGAATTAATGGGTGTCGTGAAAGAAAAGCTTTTTGAAAGCTTCGAATTGAAAGCCCAGCCAGAGCCGTATAAAGTATACGGGAAACCATTTATTTCGTCCAATACCTTAAAGCAAATGGATGTGGCGATGCAATTACCCGTAGCGGTGAAAGGCGCCCTGATGCCGGATGCTCATGTGGGATACGGTTTACCAATAGGAGGAGTTTAGGCAACCAAAAATGAAGTTATTCCGTATGGTATTGGTTTAAATATTGGTTGCCGAATGTCGTTATCCATTTATCCCGTTCCGACTGAATTCATGAAACGAAACAGTTTTCAATTAAAAAGAACCTTGCAGGAACACACCCATTTTGGAATTGGACAAATGCAAGATACCTATGAAGAACATGAAGTTCTGGATCGAAATGAATTTTATGAAATCGACATATTACGTAAGTTTCACGGAAAGGCCAAAGGCCAAATTGGTACCTCGGGTTCCGGAAATCATTTTGTAGAGTTCGGGAAAGTCGTTCTAAATGCAGGAAATCCTATGGGTATGGATGCAGGAGAATACATGGGGGTACTGGCCCATTCGGGTTCTCGAGGTTTGGGTGCTGCGATTGCCAATTATTACATACGTGTAGCCATGGATACGTGTAAGTTACCCAAAGGAGCTCAGCATTTGGCTTGGTTGGATTTAAATACCCAAGCGGGTCAAGAGTATTGGATGGCGATGAATTTAGCGGGCGATTATGCCCAAGCATGCCATGAAGTGATTCATCGAAAAATTAGTCGTGCCCTCGGAGTGAAACCCCATATTAAGGTGGAAAACCATCACAATTTTGCATGGAAAGAAATGCAACGAAATGGGGAAGAACTGATTGTTCATCGAAAAGGAGCTACTCCGGCTCAATCCGGACAATTGGGGATTATTCCAGCAACCATGCAAGATCCGGGGTATATCGTATCCGGACGTGGCAACGCGGATTCTTTATTTTCTGCCTCGCATGGAGCAGGAAGGAAAGTAAGTCGAGGCCAAGCCAAAAGTTCCTGGACTAAAAGTGAAATGAATAAATCTTTGAAATCAAACAAAATCACCTTGATAGGTGGCGGAGTAGATGAGTCGCCTTTGGCGTACAAAAACATAGAACAGGTAATGGCTAGTCAAACCGAACTAGTCAAAGTGGAAGGAATGTTTTTTCCGCAAATTGTTCGAATGGATAAAAACTAAAACCATGAATAAAATTATACAAATAACCTCCGGGAGAGGTCCCGCAGAATGCAATTGGGTAGTCGCTAAGTTGTTAAAGTTGTTTCTTGCTGAGTTGGTGCAATCGTCTATTAATCATAGTGTTTTACATCAAGTTAAAGGGGGTGTGAATACTACTATATCTTCGGTATCCATACAGATAGAAGGAGAAGCAAAGCCATTAGAAACCTTTCTTAAAAGTTGGTTGGGAACCATTCAATGGATTGGTGAAAGTGAGTTTCGGAAAAATCACAAACGTAAAAACTGGTTTGTTGGCGTGAATGAAATCCATTTATCAGGGGCTGAATTCACCATTTCCGATAAGGATATTGTTTATGAGGCTACCCGTGCGGGTGGACCTGGAGGCCAGCATGTTAATAAAGTAAGTACTGCAGTGAGAGCTACACATGTACCTTCTGGTTTGCAGGTTTTGGCTTCCAATCAACGCTCACAACTTCAAAACAAAAAAATAGCGAAAGAGCGCCTGTTGAATCGGTTGAAGATCCAACAACTAGAAAATAAGAAAAATGCGATCCAGTGCAATTGGCAGAACCACAACGAATTGCAACGTGGCAATCCTATTCGTGTGTTTAGAGGGAGCAATTTTAAATCGGAGTTCGTTTCCAAAAAACATAAGTCGGATCGACAAAAACGAAAGAATGAGCTTCGAAAAATAAATTTAAACGACTAATTATGGCTATTTCATTAGCAGATCAATACTATATCAAGGCTTTGGATGATTATCCGTATAACTTAGAAGAAGCCATTGAAAACATCCATTATGCCTTGAGTTACGATGCGGATCATACGGGTGCTTTATTTTTAATGGGGAGTTTCTGTATGGAACACCTTCAAGATTACCCACAGGCTGAATCTTACTTTTTAAATGCCCTGGCGGTAAATCCGAATGTGATGAAAACCAATTGTAAGTATGCCGAATTATTAATGATGATCGGGGAGTACGAGAAATCTGAGAAGTTGATTGCCTATACCAAAACCATTAAAGGATGTGATTTGGGATACCTATTTTACATCGAAGGATTTTTGCACGAATATCAACAGCAATTTGAATGGTCGGTACAATGCTTTCAAAAGGCGGGTATGCATAGCTATAATTCCGATTTTATGGAGCTCACTGAGAAATGTATCGAACGGGTAAAAACTAAAATCAAACAAATTCAGCCGGTGATTTGGAGTTATAACACCGGTTGATAGGCGCTTATCTCTTCGTTGAATGTATCGATATTTGAAAAAAATGGTATGCAAGCACAATAAAATTAGTTGATTTGTGGTTTATATAACCTCTCTTAAACAGTTTCATTTATCCTTTAATACCTATGAAAATTAATTACTCGATTGCTTATAGTGTATGCTCGTTTTTATTCATGGTCTCTTCGTGGGTGGTGGGGCAAGAATCCTTTGTATTAAAAGGAGATAGTATCCTCTTGAGATCCGAACTAATTTTGGAAACGACTGAGTTGAATTTAAACAATTTGGGAATGACAAAATTACCCGTAAATCTCCATGAATTTGAGAATTTAAAATCAATTTCGCTACAAAACAACGCATTGATCGCTATCGATGGTTTGAGTCAATTGCTTCGCTTGGAAGAAATTGATCTCAGTAAGAATCCGGAATTACACATCGGTCAAGTGGCTACGGAATTGGTTCAAATAAAGTCATTGGCTTATTTGGATCTAAGTGGATGTGGATTAGTGTATTTACCGCATGCCTTGTTTCAAAATCAAGAGTTAAAACATTTAGACTTAAGTAGGAATGAATTATCCATTTTACCTAATGAGATTAAAGAGCTTCATGAATTGACTTGGTTGGATTTGAGTTTCAATTCATTGGAAGTGGTCAAGCCGGGTATCAAAAACTTGAGTAAGCTTACCGATCTAAACTTAGGGAATAATCAAATTCGCAATTATGAGTTCTTATTGGTTCAATTATCCGTAATAAATGGACTTCATACCTTAACGATGGATGGGGCCGGAAGTATGGAATATGAAGCTTTGAAGCTGTATCAAATCCGGAAATTGATTTTAACAAATTTGGAAATAAATAAGTCCTTACCCGTAGGCTCTCTATTTCCAAATCTAAGCTCAATGGAGATCCGAGTGGAGGTTACTGGAGATTATGCCGCGTATTTGAAGGGGTTTTATACGTTAGAAAAACTGAATGAATTAACCATTAAAGATGATGATTTAACGGTTTTAACCCATGAGTTAACTAAAATTAAGTCCTTAAAATCCATTTCCATTTATGGATTTCAGTTTACTGATTTTCCAGCAAGTTTAAGTCGATTAAGTCAATTAAAATCCCTTCGTGTTTCGGGATCAAATTCCGTGAATCAAAGCGCTTTATTCTTGAAGTTATCCCGGCTCCAAAGTTTAGAGAATCTTGAAATCATTAATTGCGATTTAGTTGAAATTGACGAATCGGTGAAACGCTTACATCTATTGAAAAGGATCGATTTTTCCGGGAATTCGCTGACCCATTTACCCATTTCATTAGGGGAGTTAGAGTCGCTAGAATTACTTCAAGTAAATAATAATCAAGTGATACAGGAAGATATCCTGGTTATAGAAGTTTTAAACCCCGATTTGAAAATCGAGTACAATCAATCCATAAAAAGAATTGATTTGGTAGTGATTCCTCCCGTACCCAGTATAAACGTGCTTCCGGAGTTATTTAATGTTTCGGCTCAAAGCAGCCAACGAATAGAAACAGCTTCTGGCACCCGAATTCGTATTCCTGAAAATGCATTTTTATATGCCAATGGTGAAATCGTTACCGGTCGTGTAGAGGTAAGCTATCGAGAGTTTAGTGATCCTTTGGATATGGCGTTTGCGGGAATTCCCATGACTTTTGAGAAAAACGGAGAATTTAATTATTTTTCTTCCGCAGGAATGATGGCGTTTAATGCTTCTCAAAAAGGAGAGGCTGTCTTTTATAATCCGGAAAGCGTGATAGAGGTGGATTTAGTAAGTAACAATCCAGACCCCGAAATGGATTTGTTTTATTTAGATGCCAATCAACAAGAATGGGTAAATATTGGAAAGGATCGAATTTCGAGTCGTGCACCGGATTCGGTGGATAGGCCGGAAATGATTCTACCTGAATTTCCGGCACTACCGGTTTATCCAAAATTTCCCTATAAAAAGGAGTCGATATACCTCTCTGTAAAAGGAAATAAAAAATCGGCTCGATACGAGATTACGGTACTTTCCCGTAATACGGGTAGCGTAAAACCGGGGAAAAGAAGTGCCACTCATCAAGTGTATTCGGAATTAAAAGTGCTAAATAAGTCCAAATGGATGATAGATGGCAGTAAGAAGAACCGAAAAATATGGGCAAAAAAAATAGATAGTATTCAAAAAGAAATTGGGCAGTTTAAGGTCCTAAATAATCGTTCGAATCGAGCGGTGAGAATTAGTGATTCGGCTCTAAGCAATGCGGGGGTTGATATCCGTAAAGTGGTAAACAAGGAACCCAATTACTTACTAGAAGATGTGTGGATTGAACCGAATAAAAAGAAGGATAACTTCTCCTTATGTCTGGATTTATCTGGGGTAATTGTGAAAATCCCCGTTTTACCTAAAAGAAGTTACGGGAGTCCCCAAAGTGTCCAAAAAAGGTTTGCCTCTACCTACACCAATTATTCTAGGCGCCTAAAAGAACGAAGAGAAGATTGGGCGATTGTGGAACAAAAATCGGCCGAATACCTATTGGAATATGAGACACTAATGGATATGTATTCTTTGGAAAGCAAAAATTATTCGAAAATGCTTGCCTTATACCGGGCGAATGAAAATAAAATTTTAGCCAATTCTCAAGTAACCCTATCAAATATTACCCGATCCTTTAGAATAAGTGGTTTCGGTTATTACAATTGTGACCGAATCTTTAGGATGGAAAATCCTGAGCCATTGATCGCTAGGCTTAAAGGGAGTGAGGATGAACGAATGGACCCAACGAGTTATGTCGTTCTGGATAATACAAAAAATACTATTTTTTATTACGGTTCTCAATCGAAAATTAGATATGAAAAGGGGCATGCCAATAGTTTATTGCTCTTTCTTCCTGATGACAAGGTGGCTGTGTTTTGTGGGACTCAAGGCTTCTCGTTTGTGGATCAACGTAATGCACCCATGTATCTTACGGTGTATGATTTAAAGGGAATGACTTTACAAGAATTAAAGGTAAAAACGGGATTAATATGGTGAGAAATGCTTGGATAACGCTATGCATTTTTTGTTGGTTTTCGGCTCAGGCTCAAAAAAAATATGTCCAATCGCTAGATACGAGTCAGGTATATTTGAATCCCTATATGGACCCCTTAGATTATTCGCAATTTTCAGGGATTCATTTATTGCACGCAAAAGTAGAGGTGGGCCGTTTAAATGTAGCCCTTTTAGAAGCCAGTGTTTTTTTCTATTTGAACCAATGGCGGACAAAATCCCATCGATATGAATTTCAGATAGAAAATAAACTACAGGTTATATCTCGGGGTTATGTAGAGCGGTACAGTAAGGGGAGATTTGAAAAAAACAGAAGCAATTACGGTCGGTTAAATACTTTTGTACACAAGGTTCCTAAATATATAACCTTGGATTTCAGTTATATTCAAGCGGCATCCGGATTGGTGAACCTGGCGCATCACAAACGAGGTAAGTACTATTACTCGAAGGCGTACGGAACGTCTGAAATTGATCTGTACTCCGGTTCCAGATCTAGAATTGATTCGATGCATTCCGCTATTCCGATCCATTTAAAAACCTATGGTGAGTTGGCACAAGAAGTTGTTTTTAAGGTAACTAGGGGACAAAGTGCTCGTTATTTCAGGTCTAAAGCGTATGAAATAGTGGGTATCTCTATTCAAGCTACATCTATTCATTCCAGAAGAGTCAATCAATTAAAATACGTAGTGATTTTAGGAGGTTACCGTATCCGGTTTATGGAATAGTCCGTGTTTTCCAATTTCAAATTGAAGATTAATTCGTGCTTGCTCTTCCAGTTTTTGATGAAAAAAATCCGTTAAAAAAATGCGCTTTTGTTTAAGTGTGTTTTTTAGAAATCGCTTCCGACCAAAGGAGTAGATGGTTGATGGAATGTTTTTATGCTCTTGGCGTATGGCATTTTGATAGTGCTCATAATCTTTTGGTGGGGAGCCTAAAATAGACATATCCATATCTAAAAACAATTGGACTAATGGATCCGTTGATTGATGTTTTTCAGTGGCTAAAATGATTTCGGTAACGTACTGAATAATGGAAGGTGGCTTTTTTAACTGCAATAGAACCTGTTGGGCATAAACAGCGCTATCTTTTTCGTTGGTGGAACTTCCTGGTTTGTAGATGACGTCATGAAAAATAGCCGCATGAATTAGTATTTCACGTTCTGTAAGTTGGAGGTTTTGTAAATCAATTAATCCTAAAATTTGTTCAATATGATTCCAGTTATGATAATGTCTGTGCGGCTCTGAATGATGATTTTTTATTTCGCTAAAGGCAATATCTATTTGTAGTTCATTCGAAGTATCAAAATATTCTGTCCAAATGTGTTTAAACTGATCTTGGTCCATAAGGCAAATTTGTATAATCTCATGGATTGAGATCACCTTGAATGCCGTTTTGTCTCTTTTATTTTCCCTGTGTTACACATACAGAAAAAAAGGCGGGAGAAATAGGTCGGTTAATTTTTCTGTAAACCTTTGCGTATTAATAGTTTTGGATCCCGCAGGTTCTTCTTTACGTGCTTTTACCTAAGTCCTCATTTTAGGTGATTTCTACCTAGTAATTCAACTCAAACCTTTCGTTCTTGTAGTCAGTTTTAGAGGTGTTTGTGAATTGAAATAATAGCGCATGAAATTTCAGTTCGGTTAGATAAAACATTTCGGTTCAAACCTGGTCAGAAACCTTCTAATAGGGAATTAAAAAGGTGGTTTTAGGAGTTGCTGATTCAAGTATTCTAAAAACAGAATCTAAGTATTAATCATAAAATAATTGACAATGAACAAACTTACGGAACAAGAGAAGAGTGCCGCCATTGCAAAATGGAACTTAATTAGAGAAGATTATTCTGTGCTGAAGGGGTTGATTTCCTTTAACACTAGTTTTTCCTTTTCTAAGGATGCATGTGACCTGATAGATAATGAGGCCAATTTATTTGTGCAAATGTTTATGGGGATATTGGATGAAGGTACAAATCAACTGGTTTTCATTTTACCCATTAAAGAAAGTGAGATCGAATTGGGATCTCTAGAAAAGTATTTTTATGTAACCGGGGAACCGCTAGCAAGTGATTTAGTTTTTAAGGAAGAAAGAAAAACAATTACGATCAATAAAATAACGCTAAATACTAATTTGGAGGTGATAAAAAATATGGAAACGAAGGACTTACCTTTCGAAAACGTACCATCCATTTCCTCTGAAAAGGCAATTTTAGAAATTCAAGCCTGGAGAAATAGTTATTTAGATTGGATGTTTATGAATAGTGCGGATAGTAAAATGTTTAATTCCTTTTTTGTTCCTACTAAGGATTTAACGCTTCAGGAGACCTCTCAAATGGAGTTGAAATGTGTTTTTGCGATGAGAGAATCTATTTTATTGAATACCGCTGTGCCTACCTTGGTTTTTGTAACCGTTGTGGATGAAGCGCTCGAGCCAGAAGATACAGGCGGTCAAAACGCACTAAATGTGGTGTTAAATAATACCGGTAATTTTGCCAGTCCATGTCCTCCTTTTTGTAGAATGGACCCAACACCTTCGTCTATAATCATGGCCATGAATTAAATATGACTCTTTATTATGGGGTAACCATTTTTTCTTTTGTGTCCCTTGTTATCTCTGTGATAATAGGTATTTTAATATTCTCTAAATTGCCCAAAGACCAAAAATGGTTTTTTGGTTATTTGGGGTTTATTTTAATCGTAGAAATTACCGCTAAGGTCCTCATTCTTTTAGGAGAGAAAAATTGGGTCGTTTACCCCATTTATTTGCTAGGTGAATTTTTATTGTTGGCGTTCATGTGTTCAGAGGCATTAAAATGGTCTGCTAAATTAAACTCGGTTTGGATCGGGATTTCCGTTCTTCTACTATTTGAATGCTTGGTTTTATGGGGGGTGAATTCCAATGTGGTTGGTGGACTAGGGAAAATAGTTTCACACTTCATAATAATCGGACTGACCGGAATTTATTTGATACAAAAATTAAAAGAAGAGGATAGGTTACAGGAAAATCGTTTTATGGTCACCTATGCATCTCTGTTTTTTTATTACACCATTTCGTTATTCCTGTTTTTAATTTTGGAACAGTTACCCGGAATAGGAGATGAACAAGCAGCCATGGTATGGAGTTTAAATAATTTGTTTTCCGCCCTTTTGTATGGTATTTCTGGTCACACCTTTTTTAAAATATGGAAATCAACATAACCCTAACCTTCTTTGTGGCCTCCGTATTAGTTCTCGCACTTATGGTAGGTTTTTCATTATTGGCATATCGGGTCTTCATGAATCGGTTACTTAAGGAAAAACAACTTCAGTATCAAAAAGAGATAGCGTATCAGAAAAAATTGTTGCAACAAAATATTGAAATTCAGGAAAAAGAAAGAGAAAGAATAGCTGTGTTGTTACACGATGAAGTAGGGAATAAGCTCAATGTATTGTCTATCTGGTTAACCAATCCAGAGGCGTGGGGGACAGATCGGTTAAAGGAAGTGGTTTCTAAGCAATTTCCAAGTCTGATAGAATCTACTCGCACCATTTCTCATCGCTTGTATCCTGTTAATTTTGAGGCGTTTGGTTTAATACTCTCTCTGGAGAATTTAATTCATAATATAGATGATTCTCTAGCTGTTAATCTGATAATCAAGCATGTTTATAATCCAAGAGAGTTGGCGTTTGAAGTTCAGGTGTATCGAATTGTACAGGAGTTCCTAAGTAATGTATTGAAGCATTCGGGTGCCAGCCAGTTTGATATTCATATCAAAGATGAGAAATACGGTTTAGCGCTTCTTTTAGCGGATAATGGTAGCGGAATTGATTTGGATAAAATTGAACGAGGGATGGGGCTCCGAAATATTGAGCTTAGATTAAAATCTTTAAATGCTCATTTTAAATGGAAAAGCCAACCCAATAAAGGAGTTCGGCTGATAATTTTATTGCCGAAAAAATGAAGGATACGATAAAAATTGCTTTGGTAGATGATGAATGCCTATTTCAAGAAGGGATGGAGTTGTTGTTTCGTAGTCATCCGATGATTTCGGTGGTTGTCAAAGCGACTGATGGTATAGCGTTTCTTGAGAAATTGAAGGGGATCGATTCGAGTCAGTTTCCCGATATCGCACTCATTGATATTCAGATGAAGCCCATGGATGGTTTTGAATTGGTGGAGCAATTAAAAGAGTATTCGGATTTGAAAGTTATCATTCTTTCTTCTCATTATAAAGATGCCATGTTTGGACATATGATTAAGCTGGGAGTATCCGCTTTTTTACCCAAAAACTCCACCAAAGAATTGCTTGTCGAAGCCATCGAAACCATTTACGAAAAGGGGGTGTTCTTTACCGAAAAGGATCATCAAATGTTGCGCACCTACGTAAAAAACAAATCGAAACAACGGAATTTTGATCTCTTGGATGCACTTACAGAACGAGAAATTGAAGTGGTGAAATTAATCTGTTTGCAACAGACCAATCAGGAAATTGCCGATCAATTGTTTTTGAGTAGACGTACCGTTGAAAGCCATCGGCAACGGATATTGGAAAAAATAGGTGCTAAAAATACCGTGGGATTGGTGATTTATGCCATCTCTAGAGAACTCTTTTTTCCATTCAAAGACGTTGTTGCTCCGTATTAATACGGAATCCTAAAATTGCCATTTATTACGTACGCATCCATCTAGATAACTCTGTTCCTTTGAGTTAGTCAATGGTTAATGCATAAGAGCTTGGTTTAATTGAAAAACCTCTGCAGGGGTAGGAAGTCTATTTCTTAAACGATTTAAATCCAACACACGTTCCTGGTATTTAAAATGCCAAAGTTTAGGAATAGATACGTTGATGTTGCATGATTAAGCGTTTGAAATTTAATTATTTAAGGATTGCTAATGTTTGCCGGTAGTGTTGAAATAGACGTATGGGAAGCTACCATAAGTTAACATGAATAGGAAAGATTGAGAAAATACAAACGGACCTGTTTTTTTGTAATTCTAAAGGAAATAGCCAATACATTCCTTTCTTGGTTAAAAGGAGTTCTCTTATTAAGTATTGATACTTAATAAAGTCTACTAGAAAATCTAATGGCCGTGAAAAGTTATTGGGATAATTAGGAAGATTTATAGGTTGAATTAATTATTTATAAAAAAAATTATGGAAGTTAAAGAACAAGAAGTAGCAACGGAAACAGTTTCAAAAGGGTTGCCATCAAAAAATGTAGCCATTAGAATAACCAATAATACGGGAGAAGTATTGATTTTAACGGACTCGAATATTAATCATGGTAAATGGCGAGATGGGTCTCCTTTACAAATGATACCCAATGGTTCTGTAGGATTGATTGAAGCAGGAAGAAAAACAGGCGCAACTATAGGGCCAGAAGGTGATGTGACCTATAGTAATCCAGAAGGAAATATAGCTTTTACACTTTTCTTTCATAACCCATATTCGGGGGATAATACCGCAAAAATAGATACTGTTGGTGCGTATGAGTCATCTGATTTTGATTGGAATCTTAAACATTCACCACTAAATATTTCGGTGACCATTACAAAATCGTAAGTAATAGGTATCTGGATAGAGGATAAGGTTAGTCTGTTCGGTATATCATATCCATTCACGCAAATTACAATAATGGCTAAAGTCTGTTAAAAGCGGACTTTAGCCCAATTGTAATGGGTTTTTAAAGAATCCCCCCTTTTTTAACGCCTAACTGCTGCGATAGAAATAGGTGTCGCCTTAAGAGGTGACGCCTATTTTGCTTTTAAAAAGTATGCAAGAACAAAAAAAAACACGTTATAATATTTTACCCCCCGAATGCATTCCATCGTAAAATAAGCTCTTAATGGATTTCATTATTTGATCTTCAAAAAGATTATTTGGGTAAGAGCCAAACTTGATCTCCCCGTGTTTTTAGTTATTTTTAAAAATCCCAATCTTATTTTAGATCACTACAGTCCCTTTTTGGCTATTCCTTAACGGCTAGTTTAATAAGAACTTCTTTCATCTGTCCCTCTAATTCCATCACACGATGTTCCAGTTGCTTTTTTGTGGTGTAAGGAACATTGCCTTCGTTCAAATTTGTGACTCCCGCCTCTTGATTTCCAAAGAGCAGGGTTTTGGGGTCCAATTTTAAATATTCAGCGATATCAAGGACCGTGTTTACCCGGATATTTTCTTTCACAAACCATTTTCGGTACCCCTGAGGAGTGAATCCTAGATCGGTCGACATTTTCTGGGTGGAAATGCCCATTTCTGATAATCTAGCCGTAATAGTTCCTTTTATTTTTTTATAATTCATATTAAATCTTTAATTATTCGGGTGTTAACGAAAACATTGTTATATTTGATTGCGAAACAAATGGTTCTAAACCGAATCATTCATGATGTTTCAGTATTCCGAAACTGAATCCAATCACTGAATTCAATCACTGAATTCGGAAACAAATATAACACTATGAAGAATAAATCCGCTTTTCAAATCTTGGTCCAATTGAATAAGGAAAAAGACATGTATAAATATGGTATTCGGTCTATCTACAAAAAACTGAACCCCGAGGCTAAGAGAGTTTTCAATATTCAATGTGCCAAAAACCGAATCGGTAGATCTACTTTTTCTGCCTACATGGATATAAAACTGAATCAGGTTCAGGATATTCCCACCCAAAAACTAGATGTCATTGCTTTTTTATTAGGAGTAGAGCTGGCGTTTTTAAAAAATTACGATATATCAAAAATAATAGAAGAACAAAGCTCCGTACGTAAGGAATAGGAGTATCGTTCCAAAATGCATGTAAGAACCTTTAAAATGAGAAATAAAAACTTCTTGAATTTTACAAATTGGTTTTTTTGTTTTCGTCCCAAACGCAAAGAACTTTCAAAAGTGGATGTGTTCCTCTTGTCCACAGTGATCACCCTTGTATTTATCTGTTTGATATTATGGTATGAAATTATGGTTTTGGCCTATATGATTTCATTCCCAAATACAGAGTTACCATCCATCATTAAGAGTTACGCAATACGAGGGTAGTCTTTTATTAGATATCCTACTCTCCTAAATTTCAAAATGCATTCCATCATTCTTTAAACGATCATAGGCATTCTTATTGAATTGAAATAAGTTACCCGGTCTTCCGGCACCTGTACGTGGGGCTTTTTCATCCAATTCCTCTAATATCCCCAGTTTTATTACCTTCTTTTTGAAATTTCGTCTATCCACTGGTCTATCCAGTAGGGTAGAGTAGAGGTCTTCTAATTCAGAAAACGCAAACCGTTGATTCAATAACTCAAATCCTATCGGTTCGTAGGTCATCTTATTGCGAAGTCTTTCAATGGCCATCGTTAGTATTTGCCGATGGTCAAAAGCGAGGATTGGAAGGTTCTTAATCGGAAACCATTCTGCATCAACCGCATCGGTGTTGGCTTGTAATTTTTGGAATTTCCCCGCATTTACAATCCCAAAATAGGCGACCGAAATAGTCCGGTTCCTAGGATCACGATTTGGTTTTCCAAACGTATACAGTTGTTCGAGGTAGTCAATTTTTACTCCTGTTTCCTCTTTGAGCTCTCGTTCAACAGCGAATTCTAAGGACTCCTTTTCTTTCACAAATCCACCTGGAATTGCCCACTTTCCTTTGAAGGGAGCGTACTTCCTTTTGATCAATAAAATGGAGACCCCTTGATCCTTTTGATAGCCAAATACGATGGCGTCTACAGCGACTGAAATATTTTGTGTTGTTTTCACGCAATAAAAGTAAGGCTATAATTCGGTTGGGAAATAGGGTTTTGAAAAACATTCATCAAACCATTCGTAATCCATTGGCAATTAGCACGAGAATATAATTAGTGTGAAATAAACACAAATACATGTGTGTGCCTGTGGTTTCGTTTATATATTTGCGTCATTATTACGCAAATAAGAAATATATATCCTGAAATATGAACGCTTTATTATTAACGGACGGATACAAAACCGGACATCATCAACAGTACCCGGAAGGGACGGAAATAGTGTATGCTAACTGGACGCCAAGAAGTACGAAGTACGCTCCAAAAGGATCGGAAAAAATCGTATCCTTTGGTCAGCAATATGTGATGAAGTGGTTGCATGAATATTTTCAATTGCACTTCTTTTCACAACCCAAATCAAAAGTGTGCTCTGAAATAAAAGAAGAGTTGTCTTTGTATTTAGGAGTAGATTACGATGGGAGTCATTTTGAAAAATTGCATGCGTTACAGTTTTTACCCATACAAGTAAAATCTCTCCCAGAAGGAGAAGAAGTTTCTGTTAGAGTACCCATGTTGACGGTGGTAAATACGGACAAGGAATTTTATTGGGTGACTAATTTTTTAGAAACCATAATATCCACCATGTTGTGGCAGCCGATGACTTCGGCTACCATTGCCTTAAATTTTAAACGAATATTTAAAAAATGGGCATTAAAAACGGATGAAGATCAAATCGGGTTTATAGATTTCCAAGGGCACGATTTCTCCATGCGGGGTATGGGAGGTATGGAAAGTGTATTAGCTTCCGGCATGGGGCATGCATGCGTTTTTCATAGCTCTGATACCTTGCCTGTCATTAGTGGGATGCGCCATTATTACCATGCGAAAGGTTTTGTGGTAGGATCTGTAAACGCCACGGAGCATTCGGTGATGTGTGCTGGAACAAAAGAAGATGAGCTTGGAACCTTTAAAAGACTAATGGAAACATATCCTTCAGGAGTTCTATCGGTAGTGAGTGATACTTGGGATTTGTGGAAGGTATTAACCCAATATCTGCCTCTACTAAAAGAAGAAGTTCTCGCTAGAAATGGTAAACTAGTCATTCGTCCCGATAGCGGGGACCCCGTGGATATTATTTGTGGTGCATTAGAAGAAGAATGGAAAGGCTCTGTCCAAGGTCGTGGAGTGATAGAGGCGTTATGGGATGTTTTTGGAGGTACGGTAAATGCACAAGGTTTTAAAGTGCTAGATGCACATATTGGAGCCATTTACGGTGATAGTATAACCACAGAAAGAGCGGAGCAAATTTGCCAAAGACTACATGATAAAGGATTTGCAAGCACCAATGTGGTACTCGGTATCGGGTCATTTACCTATCAATACAATACGCGCGATACTTTTGGTTTTGCCATGAAAGCGACATCGGTGGTGGTTAATGGGGAACGGAGAGAAATCTATAAAGACCCAATTACGGATGATGGCGTTAAGAAATCTGCGAAGGGATTGATTCGTGTAGATAAAGTAAACGGAGAGTTTGTGTGGGTTGATCAGGTTTCTGAAGAACAAGAGGCCTTGGGAGCGTTAAAAACCATGTATAAAAATGGGCAGTTTGTGAATGAAATAAACTTAACGACCATTCGTCAAAGAATTAATAATTGTCTTTAACTTAGCATATTATGATTTACAAGGTAAATAAATTCCGGGATGGACAAATTTCTTCTAAGATTACCGAAGAAGGGAATTTGAATGTAAAACTACGAGGCAATTCATACGAAGATTTGTTTAAAGCGGCTTCCATAAAAGAGGCATGGGATGCTGCAAATTCATTTAACAAAATGGCTACCGCTACTTTAACGCTCTATTGTTTGATTGGTCAACGGTCGGATAGGAGGTTTCATGCCGGGGAATCATTCGATTTAAAAGTAATTACCCATTTCATTAATAGTATGAATTATGACCAGGTTCGTGTTTTGCATCCGCATAGTTCTGTTTCCTTGGCCTTGATCACAAATGCTATTGAGATTTCGCATTTTAAGTACGTTCAGATGGCTTATCATGAATTAGGGAGCCCAGTTCTGGTGAGTCCTGATGCGGGCGCTTATAAAGCCACGTACGTCATTGCAGAAAAATTAGGGGCCGACTTAGTCCCATCCAATAAAGTACGCGTTAATAATGAGCCTGTTATTCGAGTACAAGGAGACGTAGATGGAAGGGAGTGTTTGATTGTGGATGACTTGGCCGATGGGGGGCGAACATTTATCAATCTAGCAAAAGCACTAAAGTCGCAAGGCGCACCTAAAGTATTTTTATACGTCACTCATGGCCAATTTAATTCTGGTTTTGAGGAAGTGGCTGGGGCGGTGGATCATATTTATTGTACCAATAGCTATCGAGATATAGTGGATTCTTCCGTTACCCAATACACGGTTTTGTAGATGTGCTTCTGTTAGGGGGATTGAAATCATTCCCAAATAAAGGGCCGCTACAATTCCTTACATTTGAAACCATCTAAAATCAATAACCACCTAATAATCTTACCATGAAAATAGCATTAATTGGAGCGTATGGCTTTACCGGAACACTAATCAGCGAAGAGCTGCAAAAAGCGAATTTAGAATTTTCAGCGTACGGCCGAAGTATCGAAAAACTGGTTGCGCTTCAATCCGAATATTCGGTGCTAAAAAGCATTACCGCCATAGATTTAAGAAAGCGGGAAGATATTCAAATGATTATTGCGAAATCTGACTTGGTCATTAACTGTGCCGGTCCCTTTACTGAAGAGTCGGCTCTTATGTTGTCTGAAATGGCTAAAAGTGGAAAAGTGTACTTGGATATTACAGGCGAAGTAGGATTTGTCCGTGCTTCTAAAGAGCGCTATCATGAATCGGCTCAAAAACATAAATCCTTAATCATTCACGGATGTGCCTTTGAAAGTCTTATTGCTGATTTGGGTACCGCGTATTTGAGTGCTCAGGTTGGTGCTATTAAATCTATAGATACCTTTTATCAATTTGATCAATTGCGGGCTTCTCCGGGCACAAAAATGACCATGAAGCTATCCAAGTATAGAGATTCACTTAGGGTCCAGAATAATGCGTGGGGAGTAAGTAGTTTCCAGGATAATCAATACCAGGTCACCACTCACTTAAATGAAAATCAGGTAGCTATTCCTTATCCCTTACCGGAAATTGCCTATAATTACTGGAACCACAAGGTGGAGTCGGCCGGAAGTTATTTGGTGCTTGGAGAAAAGCAGGCCGCTCGCTTGGGTAACAATACGGAGGTGGAAGGAGATTCCCTAGAGACCCTTGATGTCATCCGATTACGAAAAAGAAAAGGTCCAAATGCAGAAGAGCGAGCCGACCAAAAAAGTAATTTGACTATTCGTGTTACCGACTCTAACGATCGCCCCTATATCTTACTCATGCAATCTACAGATATGTATTTAATCACCGCAAAAGCAATGGTTATTTCGGTGCAAGTAATTATCCAAAACGGATGGAACCTGTATGGAGTTAGGAGTCCTGCGCAACTTTTTAAAGGGCGTGAGGAAGAGGTTTTGGCGCAATTAAATGTGACGCTGATTAAAGATTCCACGTTTGATATCCGAAGGAAATAACGCTTTAACTTTATCCCCTAATTCGTAATCATTTAGGTATTAATACGTAGAGAATTCTGTGTGAACTTCCCTAGTTTAGACGTTCATATCGATGGTAATAACACGAATTAAAACACCTAAAAAAAATGAAAGACGCAAATGCCTTAATTACGGAGTTAAAAGAAAAATTAACACGTATTGGAGATCCTGAAATTCTGGAAGATTGCACCGATTCGAAAGAGTATGCGCAATCTCGATTAGTATTTAATCGAAAATTTGAATTCCGACCTTCCTTGATTGTTTACATAGAGAGTACCGATCAGGTGAAGGCGATTATTTGTTTCGCTAATGATCATCCCACAGAGATTATTTTACGGTTTCGATCGGGTGGGCATGATCATGAAGGAGAATGTTCAGGTACCAATACGGTGCTTTTAGATTTTTCAAAACTATCGGGTATTGTCATTGAAGAAGCACAAGTGTTTGAGCCGACTAAAGAGGTTTACAAAAAGCTAACGGTTGGTCCCGGAGCACGATTTAATAAAATCAAGCCGGTAATGGATGCTGCTGGAGTGGGAATACCCCATGGCACGTGTCAAACAGTGGCTATTGGTGGATTTACCTTTGGGGGAGGTTGGGGTCCTTGGACGCGTTTGCATGGAATGGCATGCGAAAGTTTAATTGGAGCGACTATTGTTTTGGGGAACGGGGAGTGTCATAAATTATGGTATACAGATGATCCAGAAAGCCAAAAGGGACGTTTGCTTTGGGCGCTTCGAGGGGGTGGAGGAATGAGTTACGGTGTGGTGACCGAGCTTGTTTTTAAAACCTTTGAGCTCCCGGATGTTTCTTTTAGTTTTAATATTAAGTTTAATCAACCGTATTCCTTGCCTTTCCAAGAGGGAAATAAAATAAAGATGGAGGCTCCCATTGAAATGAAGGCGGTGGAAGTTGTGAAGCTATGGGAAAAAGCCATTGCTCCCCATGCATTTCCCAATTTGATTGGTACCAATTTAAAAGTGGAAACGGCTCATCTGGAAGCGGGGGATCGTCCGGATCCTAATGCCTTTTTAAAATGTCAAATCAATGGGTATTTCGGAGGGACAGAAATAGAATTAAGAAGTTTTATTGAGGAGATTCTTGGGCCAAAAGCATTGAAATCTTTAACCCTTAAACAAGATAGAATTACGGAGGTTAATGGTGAAGTTCGTAATTTCTCCCCAGCCTATGATTGGCATTTTGAATCGTGGGATAGAAAGGTCATTAATGAAGAGCAGAATGATGAAAAAGGAATGAATGAAATAAAGCTGGACCCAGATGGACCGGCCCCACATAAAATTACTTCCCGATTTGTAGATGCTATTTGTGAACACCGCACGGATAATTGGAGCGATGCCAGTAGAGAAGCGTTGATTTGTTCCTTGCAATCCAATAAAATTCCGGTGACTAAAGATGCCGAAATGAAACATGGTCTACATACTTACATCACCCTAGGGGCTATTTCTGGTAAGTTTTACAGCGATTACCTCGAGGGGGAAGAGGCTATTGGAAGTGCGTTTCCATATAAAAAACGGCCATTTACCATTCAGTATCAGGCGTGGTGGAATCAGTTTTTAGATCTGGATGAAAAATATTGTTTGACCGATGAACAAGTGGAAAAAGAAATGTTGATCAATAGACCATTTGTAAATAGAGCGCAAGATTGGATAGAAGCGAGTCGTGATTATACCATTCCACATACCAGTGGTGCATTTATCAGTTTTAAAGATTCATCCATTCCTACATCTACCTATTTTTCTACTAGTTACGATGCTTTAATTGATGTGAAAGTTAAGTGTAGTAAAGATCCTAATTTGTTATTCAGAACCCGAAAAACGATTTTGTAAGGAATAATTTCAGATGCCTTTTTACCGGTATTTTGAAATGTTGAATCCATTTTCGGTCCTTTTACGGAAAGCCATGGAACCTTATTCTGTGGCTTTTTTTTGGACCCGTACCCGCTATCCATACCTAATCTAATATTTAGGTAAGAATACGCATTGTATTACCCGAAGTTCAAATCTAATTTCGGAAGAAATAAAAGCATCACACCCGGCTAAAATTACAGCCTTAAATTTAAATAGAATCTCAAACTCAATAAACATGTCAGAAGAAAAAATAACATCCGTAGGCATTTACCCTCCTATAGGAATAGCTCGAATTGGAAACTCCAAAGAATACTTTTTAGCCACCGAAATCCCTGGGCAGGCAGAGGTCCCAGAAGGGGAGTACAAGGATAAAAAAGGACGGATTAAAAAAGAAGTGGCTCGTTTTAGGTTGTATGGTTTTAACGCCAAAGGAAAACCGGTTAAAGAGATTACTGCGAATGACGCAACCATTGAATGGCGAGCCGAAGTAGCCAATGTAAAAGGGGCGTGGTACCAATTTCAAAATGCCTTGGATCTGAATAAAAAATATGCCATTCCCACTACGCATAGAAATAGAACGGTGGTGGGTGGATACCGCGAACAATTAGCCATTCGGCCAAGTATTCAAACCATCTCCGGTAAAAACAAGAATAGCAAAGGGAACAACCATCATTTTGACGATGGTAAATTCTTTGATCTGTCCGTTGATTTAGGGCATTTGCAAACCGACCCGGAAGGTCGCTTGTTGTTTTTCCCTGGAAGTGGGGGAGCAGCGTCCTATCAGGATGTGCCCATTACCACTTTTGCCAATAACGATGGTTGGCACGATGATACCTGCGATGGGGTTATTCGAGCTACCGTAAAAATGGGTGGAAAAACGTTCGAGGCCACCCCGGCAATGGTAGCCGTAACGCCACCTAATTTTGGACAAGGACTTTACGGTGTGGTTACCATGAATGATGTGGTACAAAACTTATTTATTGAAGAAATGGGCTATCGTAACCCATCCAAAGATGGGGTCGTGTTTTACCGGGATATTTATCCAATTTTGGAACGTATGACCCAAACCCAATGGGTGAATGTGGGTTTCAATATGCTGTTTGGTAAAAATTCACCGTCCGATTTTACAAATCCGGAAGTTGTCCAAACCTTGTGTAGCCCAGATGAATCAACCAAACATGCCCGAAACCGGGTATTTGAATGGTTTCGGGATCCGGAATCAAAAGAATACACCCCCGCAAAAGTACCGCCATTTTATGGGGATGGATTTAATGATTATCAGAAAATTTCGCTAGACGACCTTCCTATAACCATTACCCAATATCAGCGTTTAAAGCTTTGGATGAAAGGGGAGTTTACCACCGGTAAACCATTACCAAAATTAGACTTTAATACACTTTCACTCACCGAACAACTAGATGCATTAAATCAAGCCAGTTTGGAAGATTGTTTGGGTGGTCCGTTTCATCCCGGGATTGAATTAACATGGGTGATGCGTGTTAAACATATGTGGGATAAACCCTACCGATTAAAAGTATTACCCGAAGGAGAAGCAATAAATTTAAATTTCGGGGATGTTTTAACCCATGAAATTGCCATTGCTCCAAACGGTCCCTGTGGTGTAAATGGTCCTGGATCTCTTACCCGTTGGATGGGAACTCCTTGGCAAACCGATGAAGCCAGTTGTTTGTCGGGTTATAATGTATCGCAATATTTACCCTTACCTTCCTTTTGGGCAGCTAGAGTGCCCAATCAGATTTTAAGTGAAGATGGTTACCAAAGAATGCAAGCGGGAAATGTCAATATAGGTCAACGTTTAAAACACCTTTATTACCGTCAAGATTGGTTACGTGATATTGAAGCGGATCATTTGGACCGACTCCAAAAGATGGTAGATGAATGGGAGCATCTCGGAATTGTAACGAAACAGGTAAGCCCGATCCCAAACAATAAAGCAGGTCTGCTTCCAGAGGTGTGTTGGGTTGAAAAAGGACGCCATTTTGATAAAGAAGATAAGGATGTAACCCTTGCGCAAGTTTTATTTGCTGAAGGCGATAAAAGATGTGCGGTGCAAGAAAAGATTAAGCTAAAAGCAACGGATATTGGTTTGAAAACCTTGGTATCCACCCTTAAGGAAGCGGATGAGAAGGTTTCGGAAATTCAGAAAGACCTGCACCGACCAGGGCGTAAACGAAGAGTTTTAAGACGTGATGAACGCTAAGAATCATTTTCAGGTAATTATTATTGGAGGTGGACCAGCGGGAATGGCCACCTCCATTACTTTAACGGCAAGAGGGATTTCCAATTGCATAGTGGAAGGGAATGTGGTATCTAAAAATAAAGCAGGGGAGGCCTTGCCTCCCAATGTCAAACCATTGTTAAAGAAACTGGGGATCTCCTACTTATTAGAGGATGAAGCGCATATGCCTTATTATGGAAACCGAAGCTCTTGGGGGACCGAAGCCCTGGAGCAAAAGGAATTTATCCGTTCTATTTATGGAAGTGGGTATTTATTGGATCGCATACATTTTGAAAAGCAATTAAGATCTCATCTAAAAAATAACCACGGTGTGTTTTACGAAGGGTATCATTTCAAAAAGATAGAGATGAATCCTCACGGGCTTGAAATTGCAATTTCAAATGGACGTCAAAAAATCAAATTAACAGGTTCGTTTGTGGTAGATGCAACCGGACGTAAAGCTTCTGTATGTAGCCAGTTAGGTTATGTTAAGACAGAATTGGATTCGCAATTTGCTTATGTATTTTCCGCAAAATCCATGTCCAATGTACCGCAGCAAATATATGTAGAGGCTGTTAAAAATGGGTGGTGGTATGTAGCTCCTCAAAAAGAGAATCAGCTGACACTCATGTTTTTTACTTTAAAGGAATTAATGCCAGGTAAATCGAAACAATCCGAGTTCTTAAGATCCAACTTCCAGACAAGTAAACACCTGCCTCAAATTATCTTAGACCAGGAATTGCAGGTGGATTCCGTTAAAATAATGCCCACAGGAACAAGTCGGTTGGATATTCCTTTTGGACATAGATGGATAGCCGTAGGGGATGCTGCGTTTTCTTACGATCCCATTTCATCCTTTGGTATTTCATCTGCTTTATCCTCTGGCTATTTCGCTGGAAATGCTATTTCCAGTTATTTTAAAAAGGAAACGGATGCATTTATCACGTATAGATTCCTGATGGAAACCGTCTTTGAAGCCTATATGAAAAAAGTATATGCGCAGTATGCATTAGAAAACAGATGGTCAGAAAGTACCTTCTGGAAAGAGAGGTTTGAAAAGGAATTCCTTTCTAGTGTTTAAGTTTTGAGGGCAAAAAAAAATCTCCGTACGGAAATAGGTACGGAGATTAATAAATATGTTTTGACAGCGAATTAAAAGGGGGTATCGGTACTCAATGAGTTCATGACCGAGAAGTTAAAGGATTGACCATCCCATTTCTTTTGAACTGTTTTGTTATGGATGAGTTGAAACTGAGGATAAATTTGGCTTGAAAATTCCTCGTATAAAGCCAAGGGTAAAACCGTGTAATTTATTTTTAATTCGGCAATTTCCAAAAAGTATTCTGCGCCTTCGTGATTTCCTTGAAAGCAAATGAATACCTCTGGAAAATCAGGATATCTCTTTTGGGCCACGGCAATTTTACGAGCAGATCGTACACAAAAGGGACACGAGGTACTGTAAAAACAAATCAGAGCTTCTCCTGCGGTGAGCTCTTGAATGTAGGTATTGTCAATGAGTTCTGATTTAAAAGCGTAATGGAGTTCCTCCGTTTCATCGGATAAATCGGCTGGGAAAATAGCGTTTAGGATAAACGGTGTGATGACACATGCGAGTAGCGGGATGTACTTGATCCACGAATACGATAAATCCGAGTATTTCTTTACCTTAAAAAGGTAGATGCCAAAAGCAGCTAGAAGCATTAATAGCGACATGACTACCATTATTGGGAATTGGTCGAAAACGGAATAGTTCTCAATAATCATGGGGGTGGAACCCAGGTC
>MAAC01010456.1_pt1 | contig 52048 bp, 48 predicted proteins | sample 1115981 | NCBI WGS metagenome assembly MAAC01 (sample SAMN04961126, study PRJNA320927) | seawater metagenome | isolation source: sample BD02T64 sea water enriched with oil for 64 days | place: USA:Gulf of Mexico | collected 2013-07-27 | reverse complement strand
GGTCGCGGTGAACGCGCTGAAACACTTGCCGGAACCATGAAACAACAGGGGTCGGTCTACATACTGCTACCAAAGCTTTAACAACAACTACATAGCCGCTCGCCCCTGCAGTGGCTTGTACTTTAGACACCTGAAATCTGAAATATCAATGTTGCTTCGGTGCTATCAAAGGCGCGACCTTCATACCGCGCAGATGCTTTTTTTCGGTCGCGCAGAGCGCGCTGAAATGCTTTCCGTAGCCATGAAACAACATGGCTCGATCTGCATATTACTGCCAAGGCTATAACTCTCGCGTACAAGTACCATTTCTAAAGCTAATTGCCTACTCCTAATCTCTGGTGTAACAGCCCTGTGTATGTAGCCATTAATTGACCTGTTGAGGTAGCTGTTCCCTATCGCCTACAGCTGTTATGCCGTTGCTATTATTGTATTAATGCTCCACGGCGCAGCAATTAGGTCCTTTATTTTCCAGCACTTTATACTATTCTTTATATAAGCTTATGACTCTGCCTCACATTCATAACGAGTGGCAGAGCAGTCAGACAATTAAATTAACTAATCATGGGGTTTACATGAGGAAAATACTGGCGTTTTTATTCACTAGCATAGCGTTGTGTTTCAGCGGCCCGACGATGGCCACTGGGGAAACAATCCTCATCTACAGTTATCACAACCACCCGCCTTTTGTAACAGGCTCATATACAGGTCTGACCTATGATTTGGCTGATGCATTGAACAAACAAGCAGCGGGTCGCTATAATTTTCAAGTCAGTATAGTTCCGCGCAGCCGACTCAATTATTACCTGAAAAATTGGATTGATGGTAAGTGCCCAAATGATGTCTGTGAGCAGAATTGGATCGTTCCCTGGGTAAACCCCAATTGGGGCTTTATTAGAGGAGATCGCGACAACTACCTGTGGCACCCGCTGTTTACTGACAGCAATGTCATCGTCTCGCTGGTCACTGACTCTTTCATCTACAACAACCCGGAATCATTAAAGGGCCGAGTATTAGCTGGCATGCGCGGTCATCGATACGTAGGGATAGATGAATTAGTAACCAGTGGCGACATTACTCGCATCGATGGCAACCGCGAGCGCGACAATATTATGAAGGTATTAGTCAATCGAGTCACTGCTACATTACTACCGAACTCAACCATGCAGTATTTGTTAGAAAACGATAAGGAAATAAAAGCCAAGGCAGAGCAATTAAAGCTTGGAGATGAAAAACACCAAATTTACGTCCGGCATTTAATGCTCCCTGAAACCCGCACAGATTTAATGCAACTGATTGAAAATATTCCAGTGCAACAGCTGGTCAATATAAAACTAAATAATTAATAGATTATGGACTATCAAAAAGTACCTCTGACTCAATCCATTGGGGTTGAACTGCTGAAAAAAATATTTGGCGTCTATTGTATTGCCGCCATTGTTATAACAGCTTACCAGGGCTGGCTTGAATACTCTCAAACCAAACAGCGAGTAGTGCAAACCATGATTGAGCACCAGCCATTAGTTGAAGATGGGCTGGCCAATGCGCTATGGCATTTAGATCAGCCGTTAATGGACAGTTTGATCAAAGGCATCTTATCCCAGAGCACCATAATAGGTGTCAGTGTCATTAATGAGAGAGGCGCGATTTTGGCACAAGGTGGTGAAACTCGAAATGCTACTAATCCTAAGATATCCCCTGAAAAACCATCCAAACAGACTAGTACTGACCAATATAGACACCAGTTTGCGTTATTTGATCCTAACAAGTTGACCGCTAGCCCTATAGGACAGGCGGTCTTTTATACGGGTAATGATGTTGTTATAGAAGAGGTCAAACCGACCTTAATTTCTCTATTGAGCGCTGCTGTGTTGAAAACAATGATACTCTGGATGGTTTTCATCTACTTCGGACAAAAGCTGTTAAGTCGGCCACTCAATCAATTAATGGCTCTGGTACGCAAATTGCCTATGGATGGCGATGGCAAAAGCGACGGGGTAAAAAAACATAAACTCAATGAATTGCAACTGTTTGAATTTGCCTTAACAGATATCACACAGAAGTTACGTCACACCTTGCGCTCACTACGATCCTCGAATGATCAGTTAAGCAAAATCAATTTACATTTGCTGCGTGCTGTAGAGCAGAGCCCTACTCTCTCTACCATTCTTTCAGCTGAAGGCAAAGTGATTTATGCAACACCTAGCCTGGCGGAATTAACCGGTTTTGACCCACAGGAGATTCAAACATTATTTGATCAGAATTTTGTTAAAGCTGTGCCTTTTCAATCGCTGGTCAACAGGTCCGCTAATAAAAATACTAAAACACGAAAGTGGATCGGTGAAGTTCAAATAAGCGACAAGGATGGACAGAGCATATATTTGCAGGCCAGTTTGTCCCCGGTATATTCAGAACAGGGGCAAATCGAAGACTATCTGTTTTCAGCCAACAACATCACTGAGTTGAAGAAGCTGGAACTGGAATTAATGGAAAAGAACATTGAACAACAACAGAACATAATTCGACTGCAAGACACTAAGAACCAACTGTTACAATCTGAGAAAATGGCCTCTATCGGCCAATTGGCTGCAGGTGTAGCCCATGAAATAAATAACCCGGTTGGGTTTATTAATGCCAATGTTCATACTCTTGATAACTACCTACAAGATCTGTTTAGATTAATAGAACTGTACCAACAGCAATTTGCATCTTCCCAAATTGATAGCCAGTGCATAACTGATCTAAGCGCGGACATCGATCTGGAATTCCTGCGCTCTGATATACCAGAAATGATAAATGAAACTCAGGAAGGATTGCAGAGGGTCAAAAAAATTGTTACCGACTTAATGCTTTTTTCTCGTACCAATGAATCTGGATTTGAGAGTTTCGATGTTCGTTTAGGTCTGGAAAGTACCTTGAATATTGCCTGGCATGAACTCAAATATAAGGCTGAAATTAATAACCAATTAAGTGATATTCCGCAAATCGAATGCATCCCTTCACAATTAAACCAAGTTTTTATGAATTTACTGATCAACGCCAGTCAGGCAATATCTGAACGCGGCACTATCACGTTACGGACTCAAAGGGATGGCGATTGGGTCATTATTGAAATTGAAGACAATGGCTGCGGTATCGCCGCTGAAGATATCAGCCGTTTGTTCGATCCCTTCTACACCACTAAAGAGGTAGGTTTTGGTACAGGTTTAGGGCTTTCAGTGTCTTATAGCATTATTCAAAAGCATTCAGGGCAGATTACTGTTCAGAGTAAGCTTGGCAGCGGTAGCTGTTTTTCTATCAGGCTGCCAATAAAACAACCTGAGAGCGTTCAACCGCCGCTGGACAGCGATACATAATCTTCCTAGATTTAGTCTACCAGTTCAATGTCGAATCCCTCTAATAACCTAACCGCTTCAAAGCGGCTAAATTTGGCGCCTTTTATATTGTTATTCTCAATATCTATCCGATAGTTGCTGGCTTCACTAAAATCAACGCCGCTGAGGTTAGTTCTGCTGAAGAGGCTGCCGCTGAGATCTGAGTGACTAAAACTACCTGCATTAAAGTCTCCTTGAGTAAAATCTACATCCTTGCAGCGACACTCAATAATTTTTAAACCCTGCAATTGCAACGCAAAAAAACTACTATCGTTAAGTACTGATTGCTCAAACACCACTTGCGAATCTAGTGCAATACTCGGCCAACGCACCCTCGTCCAGTCGATACCCAACAATTTACACTGTTTAAAAACAACCTCATTTAAACGACAGTCCTGCAGTGACACTAGGCTTAGATTACAATTTGAAAAGTCACATTCCAAAAAATGACAATTGCTAAAAAGCGACTCACTAAAGTCACAATTCTCAAAGCTGCAATCTTCAAAGCTGATATCACTAAACTCTTTTTCCGTTTGTGTTAATTGTTTGAAATGCTCACCATAATAGGCTTTTTCGGTAAATTCAAAGGGCATAGTTGATCTCGAATTTGCAGATAGGGATGGAGGTTTTAAAATAATTATTCTGCTTTGATACTACGTTTTTCGAACACCAGCGGCATTCGCTGTTGATACCAACTCTGTATACCGCCGCGCATATTATAGACTTTAGCAAAGCCGAGTTTGCGCATCAATACAAGTGTCTTGGCACTTCTCACTCCGGTCCGACAATACAACAGATAGGTTTTATCCCTGTCTAATCTCGCCACATTCGCAGCGAAGTCAGCTGAGTAAAAGTCCAGTTTGTGACTACCCTTTATATGTGCCTGTGTATATTCCTGATCGGTTCGCACATCCAGAAGATAAAAATCGCTACTCTCAGCCTGGGTTGAAATCATCAGCTGCGCATCGCGCGCAGTTAGATTTATAAACTCTGCCTGCGCAACAGCGGGCGATACACTGCAAGCAAAGAGTATAACTAAGATTAAGTTACGCATGAGTACCACAGAAAAGACTTTCCTTTTAATTTGTTAGCAATACAAATAGACCACCATTGGATTATAAGTTCCTGTTAAACAGTGCGTCAACTTGAATATAAAAGCGGCCTAAAGACCGCATGATCAGAAAACTATCAGATTACAAATAAATCCATAAACGCGTTCACTGGAGTGCTCTCAAGCCTTGCCTGATCTGTACACAACTGGTAAATACTCTGTGCGCGGGCAGCCGGAAATCGGGTTGCTAAATTAGCCTGGAATTTTTTCTCCAGTAGAGGTATGCCCTGTGCTCGTCGACGGCGATGACCGATTGGGTACTCCACTGCCACTTCTTCAGTGGCTGTGCCATCGGTAAAGAAAATTTGAATCGCATTGGCGATTGAACGCTTATCTGGATCATAATAATCATCACAGTACTGAGGCACTTCTTCGATCTGCATTTTCTCTCGCAGCTGATCGATAAGCACATTGGCATGATGAAAATCGTCTTCGTAGTGTTCTGCTACCAAATCGCCAAAAATCAAAGGCACCGCAATCATATATTGAAGGCAGTGATCGCGATCTGCAGGATTGGCCAGCGGTCCCTCTTTGCAAATAATTCGCACCGCTGAATCGTGCGTGCGGATTACTATTTTGTCTATTTCAGAGAACCTCTCTAGCACTTGTGGATGCAACTGAACCGCTGCTTCACAGGCTGTTTGCGCGTGGAACTCGGCGGGAAAAGAAATTTTAAACAAGACGTTTTCCATCACATAAGTGCCGTAATTCTGTGGAAAACTAAAGGCGCGTTTATCCGCAGTTTTTAACTGCTGATCCGCAACCGTTTTGCAAAAAGAGACATCGTAAAAGCCCCACTGCTTAGCACTAAGCACCCCGGGGATACCCATCTCACCGCGCATCGACATGTCAGCTAAACGTACAGCTCTGGAAGTAGCATCCCCCGCCGCCCAAGATTTACGCGATCCGGCATTGGGCGCATGACGGTATGTACGCAGTGCTGATCCGTCAACCCAAGCCTGAGAGATCGCCGCCATAATTTGCTCGCGATCCCCTCCCAAAATTTTTGTCACTACTGCGACGGATGCGACCCTGACCAACAACACATGGCATAAACCCACCCGGTTAAATGAATTTTCCAGTGCTATCACACCTTGAATTTCATGCGCTAATATCATTGCCTCTAACACTTCACGCATCAGTAAAGGAGATTTTCCTCGGCTTAAACGCAACTGAGACAAGTGATCTGCAACTGCCAAAATGCCACCTAAGTTGTCTGAGGGGTGGCCCCACTCGGCCGCAAGCCAAGTATCGTTGTAGTCTAACCAGCGAACGATACAGCCGATATCCCAGGCCGCTTTGACCGGATCCAGACGATAAGATGTGCCTGGTACACGCGCGCCGTTAGGTACCTGGGTACCTTCGACCAGTGGGCCCAGATGTTTAGTACATTCAGGAAAACGCAGCGCTAACAACCCGCAGCCCAATGTATCCATCAGGCAGTTGCGGGCGGTATCTAACGCGAGTGTCGATTCGATTTTAAAATTGATTACGTAATCGGCAATATCTTGAATGACAATATCGTAATCAGGACGATTATTCAGGTCTACATTTGCACTCATTGGGCAAAATCTCCAGGTTAAATTTAAGTGACAAAGGCTATTAATGGCTTTGTTGGACTTGTAAATTTCAACGCTGAGTCAACCGCAAAACAATGCCTGGCGGCTGACACAGTTAGGGAGTACGACGATTCTTAGATCGCTAACTGCCCTACTAGGTTCTGTCATTAATGAGTTGGCTAACAGTACTTTGCTGCTGGCTACAAAAATATGCTCTAAGTATTTTTGCTTGTTTTGTCTCTAGCTATAGCTTTTCCAATAGTGAATTAAAAGCTATCTCCGGGAATTCGAACCCATCCCTCCATCAGGACTCTGGCGCTGCGGCTCATTATTGCCTTGTCGGCAGTCCACTGCCCCGCCACTAAGCTCGCCTTAGCGCCCACCAGTAAAGTACCTGATGGATGGCCGAAGTTGACTTCTTGGCGCTCTCCACCGCCGGCAGCAAGGTTAACTAAAGTCCCTGGTATTGCAGCAGCAGTACCTATAGCCACGGCCGCTGTACCCATCATTGCATGATGCAGTTTACCCATAGACAGTGCGCGTACGGACAAATCTATATCCGCTGCAACAATGTTTTTGCCACTGGAAGAAAGGTAGTCCGCACTCGGGGCGACTATCGCAACCTTAGGAGTATGCTGGCGGTCAGCTGCTTCGTCAATGTGACTAATAAGCCCCATCTGCACTGCGCCGTGACTGCGAATAGCTTCAAACATTGCCAGCGCTTTCTCATCAGTATTGATGTCATCTTGCAATTCTGTGCCGCTGTAACCTATATCTGCTGCGTTGACAAAAATAGTCGGTATACCGGCATTGATCATAGTTGCCGCTAATGTGCCTATACCTGGTACCAGCAAGTCATCAACAATATTTCCGGTGGGGAACATCGCCCCATCTCCACCGGCAGGGTCCAAAAACTCCACTTGTATTTTTGCAGCGGGGAAAGTCACACCGTCTAGCTGAAAGTCTCCGGTCTCCTGCACTTCACCATTGCTGATTGGTACGTGGGCGATAATAGTTTTACTGATATTTGCCTGCCAGATACGCACTGTGGCAATGCCGTTCTCGGGAATACGCTGCGCATCCACTAAGCCACTATTGATAGCAAAGGCACCGACCGCCGCCGATAAATTGCCGCAGTTGCCACTCCAATCGACAAATGCTTTATCGATAGCCACTTGGCCAAACAAATAATCTACGTCGTGATCTGCCACCGTACTTTTAGCGACAATCACTGTTTTACTAGTACTGGAAGTCGCACCGCCCATGCCGTCAGTTTGTTTACCGTAAGGATCCGGGCTGCCTATTACCCGCATCAGCATGGCATCACGGGCAGCTCCCGCAACTTGTGCACTTTGTGGCAAATCTTTTAATGCGAAAAACACACCTTTACTGGTGCCTCCGCGTATATAAGTGGCTGGTATTTTTATTTGAGCTACATGGGCCATGAAACATCATCCTATTTATCAAGCGAACCTCGCGCGCTATAGCCCGAGGCTTAAAGCAGCCATTCTGCTCTTGGTAAAGCATCACCAGTCAGCGACCAGTGATGTCAACGATTACTGAGACAAGCTGTTAGGCTGCGTCAGTATCTGTAGATTCCAAAAAGTCTTGTGCAAAGCGCTGTAGAACACCACCCGCTTCGTAGATAGAGACTTCCTCGGCGGTATCCAGGCGACAAGTAACGGGGACTTCTACTACTTCGCCGTTTTTACGCCTGATGATTAATGTCAGAGTTGCGCCAGGCGTGCGCTCACCGACCACATCATAGGTCTCACTGCCGTCAATCGCTAACGTTTTGCGATTTTCATCAGTTTTGAATTCCAGTGGCAGAACTCCCATGCCGACTAAGTTAGTGCGGTGAATACGCTCAAACCCTTCAGCGACTATGACTTCAACACCGGCAAGACGCACCCCTTTCGCCGCCCAGTCCCTAGAGGATCCCTGACCGTAGTCAGCACCGGCAATTATAATTAACGGCTGCTTGCGAGACATGTAGGTTTCGATTGCCTCCCACATACGGCTGACTTTTGCTTCAGGCTCGATACGAGTCAATGAGCCCTGTACCACTTTGCCATCTTCCATCACCATCTCATTAAACAGTTTAGGATTGGCAAAAGTAGCACGCTGCGCGGTCAAGTGATCGCCGCGATGGGTTGCATAAGAGTTAAAGTCAACCTCTGGAAGACCCATTTTATCCAGATAAGCACCCGCTGCGCTGTCCAACATGATGGCATTTGAAGGCGACAGATGGTCAGTGGTAATGTTGTCTCCCAGTACTGCCAAAGGACGCATGCCCTTCATACTGCGCTCACCGGCCAGTGCCCCTTCCCAGTATGGAGGACGACGAATGTAAGTGCTCTGCCCGCGCCAGTCGTACTGTGGATCAATTTTGGCAGTGGCTTTATCTTTAATTTCAAACATGGGTATGTAAACCTTGCGGAACTGCTCAGGTTTAACACTGGCGGCGAAGATTGCATCTATCTCCTCATCCGTCGGCCACAGGTCTTTAAGGGTTATGTTATTCCCCTTAGCATCAACTCCCAATACATCTTTTTCGATATCGAATCTGATTGTACCGGCAATAGCGTAGGCCACCACTAAAGGTGGCGATGCCAAAAAGGCTTCGTTGGCATGGGGGTGGATACGCCCGTCAAAATTGCGGTTGCCCGATAGCACCGCCGTGGCATACAGGTCGCGGTCGAGGATTTCCTGTTTTATAACAGGATCCAATGCGCCACTCATGCCATTGCAAGAAGTACAGGCAAACGCCACTACACCAAAACCTAATTGCTCAAGTTCAGGCAGCAGCTTAGCTTCTTGTAAATACAGCTGTACCGCTTTAGAACCCGGCGCCAGTGATGTTTTTACCCAGGGCTTGCGGGTTAAACCAACAGCGTTAGCATTGCGCGCCAATAATCCCGCGGCTATCATATTTCTGGGGTTACTGGTATTAGTACAGCTAGTGATTGCGGCAATGATCACCGCACCGTCGGGCATCTTACCCGCTTCATCTTCTACTTTGCCACTGATTCCGCGGTCAGCGAGATCAGAGGTGGGCACTAGATTGTGTGGATTAGAGGGGCCGGCTATATTACGCACTACAGCAGAAAGATCAAAAGTCAGTACCCGCTGATACTCTACCTCTGTCAATGTATCCGCCCATAATCCTGTGGCCTTAGCGTAAGTCTCGACTAATTTAACTTGCTGGTCTTCACGCCCGGTCAACGTCAAATAGTCGATGGTCTTTTCGTCGATGTAGAACATCGCCGCAGAGGCACCAAATTCCGGGGTCATATTAGAGATAGTGGCACGATCGCCCAAAGTAAGCTTAGCAGCGCCTTCGCCGAAGAACTCGAGGTACGAGGAGACAACTTTTTGATCGCGTAAAAACTTGGTGAGGGTTAATACAATATCAGTGGCAGTAATACCCGGCTGCACAGCACCGGTTAATTCAACACCGATTATCTCGGGAAGACGCATGTAGGAAGCGCGTCCGAGCATCACACTCTCTGCTTCCAGACCGCCAACGCCTATCGCAATAACGCCCAGGGCGTCAACCATAGGTGTATGACTGTCAGTGCCAACCAGAGTATCCGGGAAAGCCACGCCATCGCGCGCCTGAATCACCGGAGACATACGCTCTAAGTTAATCTGGTGCAAGATACCGTTCCCCGGGGGGATAACATCGACATTATCGAACGCTTCTTTGGTCCAGTTGATGAAATGGAATCTGTCATCGTTACGTCTGTCTTCTATCGCACGGTTTTTGCTAAATGCGTCTTTATCAAAACCACCGTGCTCCACAGCCAGAGAGTGATCCACCACTAGCTGAGTAGGCACTACCGGGTTAACTTTCGAGGGATCTCCGCCCTTTTCGGCGATTGCATCACGCAAGCCCGCTAGATCTACCAGTGCGGTCTGTCCTAAAATATCGTGGCAAACTACTCTGGCCGGATACCATGGAAAGTCTAAATCACTCTTCCCTTCTATAATTTGCTTTAGAGAAGCGGTGAGCATTTGTGGGTCACAGCGCCTGACTAAATTTTCGGCTAGGACACGAGAGGTGTATGGAAGTTTTTTATAGGCGCCGGGTGCAATGGCTTCGACAGCTGCACGCGTGTCGTAATAGTCCAGCGCCGTGCCCACTAGTGGCTTACGGTTCAAAGTATTCATTCTGTCATCCAATGGTTTAAGCAGACGAGACGTAGTAGGCAGCAAATATGTTTTAGCTGTTCTCTACGTCTTCATTATGTGTCGGTTATTTTACGCATAGATCCAGGTAGCTCGCGGGGATCACTGGCTTATTTACGCTCTTCGATAGGCAGCCACTGGGCTGAGTCGGGTCCCGTGTAATCAGCCGATGGGCGAATAATCCGGTTATTAGCGCGCTGTTCCATTACATGCGCAGTCCAGCCTGACACCCTCGAGCAGACAAAGATCGGAGTAAACAATTTAGTGGGTATGCCCATAAAATTGTAGGCCGATGCATGGAAAAAGTCTGCATTACAAAATAATTTCTTCTCGCGCCACATTACCGATTCAACACGCTCTGAAATACTGTACAGCTTGTCTTCACCGAGATCTTCAGAGAGTTTCTTAGACCACTTCTTGATAATCGCATTACGCGGATCACTGGTACTGTAAACCGCGTGGCCAAAGCCCATGATTTTATCTTTTCGCGCAAGCATCTGCATTATTTGCTCTTCAGCTTGCGGTGCGTCAGTCATGCTTTGGATCAATTCCATCGCTGCTTCATTGGCACCACCATGTAAAGGGCCACGCAGTGAACCTATAGCCGCAGTGACACAAGAATGCATATCAGATAAGGTTGAAGCACAAACTCTGGCGGTAAATGTAGAGGCATTGAACTCGTGCTCGGCGTATAATATAAGCGATGCATTCATTACCTGCTCATGCAGGGCACTTGGCTTTTTATCATGCAATAAGGTCAGAAAGTGGCCGCCGATAGAATCTACATCAGCGGCACTGGTATCAATACGCACACCGTCGTGAGAGAAGCGATACCAGTAACAAATAATAGAGGGAAACACAGCTAACATGCGCTCAATATGATTTGTTTGCTCGCTGAAATCCAGTTCAGTCTCCAAGTTACCCAACATCGAGCAGCCTGTGCGCATCACATCCATCGGATGTGCTTCTTTGGGAATATTTTCCAGTACCGTTTTCAGTGCCACAGGCAATTGACGCATAGATTTTAGTCTGCCAACGTACGCTTTTAGCTCATCGGCATTGGGTAGTTTGCCGTTAACCAGTAAATAGGCAACTTCTTCAAACTGAGCTTTATCTGCCAACTCTGCCATGTCGTAACCGCGATAGGTCAAACCTGCGCCAGTTTTACCCACTGTACACAGAGCAGTTTCACCTGCTGATTGCCCACGCAATCCCGCACCCGATAATTTTTTTGCTTCAGCCATCTCTTCTCTCCTCTAAACTCTTTGCGCTCAGCTGATCCTCAGCTGACACTTGGATCATTGTCACTACTACTTATTTTTGCCCTGGGCAAAAAGTGCATCTAATTTTTGTTCGAAATCGTGGTAGTTAAGGAAGTCATACAGCTCCATTCGCGTCTGCATAGTATCAATCACTGCCTTTTGATCACCATCACTTAACAAGGTTTCATAGACGTTAAGTGCCGCCTTGTTTGCCGCACGAAATGCTGACAGAGGGTATAGCACCATAGTGGCGCCGTTTTCGGCTAACTCTGTTTTATTGAACAGTGGTGTAGCGCCAAACTCGGTGATGTTTGCCAACAAGTGCCCACCATTGATGCCCTTGGAAAATGCCGCATAATCTTCAAGGGTGTGTACAGCTTCTGCGAAAATACCGTCAGCTCCCGCTTCCAGACAAGCCTGAGCGCGATCGACCGCGGCATTTAACCCCTCCATTTGAAAGGCATCAGTACGGGCGATGATGAAAAAATCGTCGTCAGTTTTAGCATCCACTGCCGCTTTAACTCGATCGACCATCTCTGCACTGGACACTATTTCTTTATTGGGACGATGGCCGCAGCGCTTTTGCGCGATTTGATCTTCCAGATGCACAGCAGCTGCACCGGCCTTTTGCATTTCTTTGACTGCGCGACCAATGTTGAAGGCCCCGCCCCAACCTGTATCTATATCAACTAACAGAGGTGTTTCTACTGCGCTGCTAATACGACGCACATCTTCAAGTACATCATTCATCGAAGTCATGCCTAAATCAGGCAGTCCATATGAAGCGTTAGCGACACCACCACCGGATAGATACACCGCTTGATGACCTACTCGCTGGGCCATCATCGCGTGATAAGCGTTTACAGCGCCTACTATTTGTAACGGGGTATTTTCAGCCAGCGCCTGGCGAAAGCGAGCGCCTGCAGTCAATGAAGCCATTGGAATCTTCCTCTAATATTGTGGTTAAAACATGTATGGATTAATTCACTGCGGACACACAAAAGCCTTTTTGGCTGTGTACAGTCAATTAACAAATGATTTTTAAACTAGTTTCTCTTCTATGTTCATTCTGGCTGCACTGATGTGCCGCCGCATTAAAATTTCGGCCAACTCGGGATCGCGAGATTCAATCGCATCGACTATTTGTCGATGTTCTTTCAAAGCTCTTTTGGGCCTGGAGCTGGAGACACTGAACTGGTAACGGTACATGCGCACTAAGTGGTAGAGGTCGCTGCCCAGCAATTCCAGCATCTTCTCATTTTTACTGCCTTTAACAATTCGGTAGTGAAAATCCAGATCTCCCTCTTTTTGAAAATAAGAGAGACCGTCTAACTGCTCAATTGACTCCTCGTGACGATCTAATAGATTGCGCAGGTCATCAATCTCTTCCTGGCTCATGTGCTCAGCAGCCAGCCGAGAAGCCATTCCCTCAAGCGCCTCGCGCACCCGATAAATTTCAATTAACTCTTTGACACTTAGCTGAACTACTCGTGCTCCGACATGAGGCTTAAGCTCTACCAGTCGCAACCCTTCTAAGCGGCGGATAGCTTCGCGCAGAGGTCCGCGACTAATACCATAGGTACGCGCCAGTTCCGGCTCACTAATTTTAGTTCCAGGGGGAATTTCACCTTTAACAATGGCGGTAACCAACATGTCCATCACATTAGCCGCTAAGGTTTTATCACTGTCAAAGCGATTGTTTTTTGGGTCTGAGTTTTCGTTCTGCTTTTGATTCTCAGCTGCTGCCTGTTTAACCACAATTCACCTAATGCCATTTTATACATCAAAAGATTGTCGACAATCTCTTCAGGCCACAAAGATACTCCGCTTTGGTTGGTCGGTCAACTTAATTCCCAGACATTGTCGACAACTTTAAATAAATCGAGTTAAAACATCCCATAATATGCGCCCATTAAGGGTTTTACTTAGATTTTGTTAACAACCTTGCTGTTTTTATGTACTGACGGCTGCCTGGATAGCAATGGGAATATCGATAGCCGGCCAGTATCGACTCGTTTTTATCGGGAAATTTACTTAGATGTTTATACTTTGTAGACAAAGTTGCATAAACAGAGAAAAAACTACTGAGATCCTGCGGCCGCAACGGCGTTGAAAATACGCGCTACTTGCCTGGGCTTTTGATAGGGTAGCGAATGATCAGTGCCCGCAATACTGTGGTAGAACCAATTTTTTTGCTGTGCGGCCAACTGCCTGTGATAGGCGTGCATTGAGGGAACACTTAAAGCGCCAATGATGCTTACCATATCCCCCTGCGCTGCCACTAATTGTTCACGATCTATGTGTTTTGCCGCAAGATTTACGCATTCCAGCGCATTGGCGAACCCCAAGTGCCGTTGCATCAGCCTTTGTATTGCCAGCTCTTCGGCAATGGCCATGCTTTTACGATTGGGTGAAATAGTATCCAAAAAATATTTCACCCCCGCTCTCGCATCTTTAGAACGCAACTGCTTTACGGCATCGGCGTAGAGTTCACGTAACGCCTGAGAGTCTTGCCACAATTGCCTGTCCAGTAATCCCGGCTCCAATACAAATTGTTGCCCCACCTGTTGCGGGTACTGCTGTTTATATAACAAAGACACTAACCCGCCTAAGGAGTAACCAGCTAAATCAAATTTTGACCAATTTAGCTGCGTACACAATCGCTGCAGGTCATCAACCAGCTGCTGAACCTCAAATGCTGATTCGTGACCAGAGACCTCCACGGTCTCTCCCATACCCCGCAGATCCGGTACTACAATAGTCTGCCAGCCATCCAACATGGATATTATATTTGACCAGGTATCTTGGCCGGCAACACCAGCTCCGTGCAGCATCAGCATCCGGCGGTTATTTGTGACACTGTTACTTTCGTATATATAGAAGCAACAGCGCAGCTGACCTATTTCAAGGTAGCGTTTCTCAATAGTATATTTTTTATTTACCAAACTCATACTGGCGTCTGATTCGAAGTTTGCTGGGAAAATTTAAGGTTTCCAGCCAGGCGCCAAAAACGATAGATAAGGACAATGGCGACAAAGATCAGTCCGGCAGCCAAGCCTAACCACACCCCAACACCACGCAGTTCAAAGGTAAAACCAAGAATATAGGCAACCGGCATTCCCACTATCCAATAGCCGACTATTGCCACATACATGGGTACTTTAGTGTCGTTAATGCCTCTTAGCGCCGCCGCAGCGACCACTTGTCCACCATCCGCTATCTGGAATAAAGTCACCACCAACAAATAGCTGACAGCATAAGCAATGGCCGTTGCATTGGCGGCAATTTCTGGATCTAAAAACAGATGAATTAACCACTGCGGAAACAAGTAAAAGATAATCAAGGTTATTATCATGCAGCCAATGCCCAAGCCTATTGAAACCCAGCCTGCGACATTAACTGCACTGCTATTGGCTAGACCGTAGGCATAACCGACTCTGATAGTGGTCGCGTTTGACAAACCCAGCGGGATCATAAATGCGATTGCGGTGATTTGCAGCGCTATTGCATGCCCGGCTAATTCCGCAGTCCCCAGCCAACCCATCAAGATTGCGGCCGCTGAAAACAGCCCACTTTCCGAGGCAATCATAAGGCCCACCGGGCCTCCAAGCTTTAAAATTTTGCGAAAAATACTCCAGTCTGGCTTGTAAATCCTGACAAGAATAGAGTATTTTTTATAGCGTGGGTGCTTTAAAACATAACCCAACAGCGCCAGAAACATCATAGTGTTAACGAAGGTAGTACTGATTCCTGCACCGCGCAGTTCCATGCGCTCAAAACCAAAGTGACCAAACATCAACGCATAATTACCCAACGCATTTAAGGCAATAGCTACCAAGGTAATTTGTAGGATGACCTTAGTATCACTGTGCGCCGACACCAAATTACGCAATACAAAAAACAAAAACACCGGAATAAGATACCAGACAGCAGTATCCATATAAGTCGCGGCGAGTTTAGCCACCGATGCGTCCAATCCCAACATGAGTATAATGCTTTCTATCTGCAGCAGTAATGGCACAAAGATTAAGCTCATCAAAGCAGCCAGCCACAGTCCCTGGCGAGTTGTGCGCCTGATTTCAGTATAATTTTTTGTCGATAGATTTTGTGCAACTAGCGGGGTGACAACACTAAGCAGGCCTAATCCGGCCAATAGAAACGGGTGTACTATGGCAGTAGATAAAGTACCTGCTGCCAGATACTCGGGACCTAACCAACCCATCATCACTACATCAGTGGTATTAATTGCAATGACTGCAAGCTGGGCGATTACCAGTGGCCAGGCCAGGGAAAATGTCTTGCTTAACTCCGTGGCATATTGCTTTAGTTTATTGTTTTGTTTCATTAAAAAATAACTCCAAATTAGCCCTTGGGATAGACCACAGGGACGACAAAAGCGACGCAGCTCCACCAAGAGTTGCAATGTACACAGACAGCTTTTGTTATAACTTATAAGGTGCAAATAGAAACTGGGGAATATACATAGCACAGTACTGCGCCTATGCATCATTGAGCTTAGTCACAGAGAACGGTAGCACTGCTGACAGAAGCACTGATGACGATAACAACGTTAGCGGCTCAGCACACCCTATGGGCTTATCCGTATATTCCTTAGATAAAAACAATAAGAACTCCATTACCTGGGTAGATTTACCGGTAACAGACGATTAGATCGGCTTATTTTTTACTGCAGTTTTGTCGCTACCATACTCCTAATTACGGCTATGGACAAATGAAATAAAAAGCTCTACTATCTTCGCCAGAACTTACATAAACGTTTGGTAAATATATGGAATCTTGGGACTAATTTTCTCTCACAGGAAGTTGCATAATTCTCTGGAAAATTAGTTGAATGGACTCGCTTTTAAGATAGATAAATTGTCGACAGTGGTTGTTGAATAATTGATTTCTTAACACATTCCAGAGGAACCTAACAATAATAACTAATTTACCATCTTGAGGAACAACCATGCTTAAACTAGCCGCCAACCTCTGTCGTTCTACCGGCTATTGGTTTTTAATTTTTTTATTTGCTCTCTCCCTCGAAATTATTGCTCTATTTTTCCAGTATCAATTAGGTTATGGCCCCTGCGTCCTCTGTGTTGAAATACGCGCCATTGTCGGTGTGGTGATGCTGATTGCTATTTTCGCTATGCTGTTCGCTAAAAACAGGATAATGGCAAATTTATTCAACATTTTGCTGGCGACAACCGGAGCATTCTTCTATGACAAATCCGATTATCTGCTGCGCATAGAGCGCAACTTAGTAGAGAGCGCCTGTGGTTTCGCCGCTGACTTCCCGAACTGGCTGCCCCTGGACAAGTGGCTACCTAGTGTATTTGAACCTTGGGAAGCTTGCGGTTACACCCCCAACCTCTGGTTCAACATTACCATGGCCGAAGCACTGGTTTTCTGTTCAATCTTTATCTTTGCACTCGGTAGCTTATCCCTGATACTCAACTTGGTAGCAGGCAAGCAAGAGCGCACTCTGAACCTATTTAGTCACTAACAGCAACCCTACAGCTGCGCGAATAACCGCAGCTGTAACTTCAGCATCAGCGCAGCCCAACCATCTCTTAAACATTAACCGCGGCATAACAGCTGATTGACATCCCGTTGAACATCATCCCTGATCCACTCTATCCAGCACTGCAGCCGCCAGGTCAATAACGCCTGCCAATGTACATTGCTAAGCGCTACTGCTGAGCAAAGCGTTCAGGGATTGGTATCAGTATTGTGCAATTCTCCACTTTCAAGGTCCTGTTCACTATCTACCTCATCGCAGAGGCCCGCACCCGGATCTTTGTTATATAGAGCGCTCTGCTTATAGCCCGAGTGAAAGTGACGTAAAAAAACCATAACGACTGCGGCGACGGGCAACGCGATTAATATGCCGATAAATCCAAACAACTGACCTCCGGCCATAATGGCAAAAATAACCGCGACTGGGTGCAAGCCGATTCTGTCGCCGACTAACAGTGGAGTAAGCACCATCCCCTCTAGTGCCTGCCCGATCATAAAGACCATGGCTACCCAAATCAGAATACTCGGATCAGAAAACTGTACCATGGCGGCAATAATTGCAGCGACTATGCCTACCACAAACCCCATGTATGGGACAATACTGGCCGCACCAGCCAACATCCCCAGGATCAGCGCCAAATCCAGACCTACTATCCACAGACCTATACTGTAAACGACACCCAGCGCTACCATAACCATTAATTGACCTTTGATAAAAGCCCCTAATACCTCATCGCACTCTCGGGCCAAATCAGTAATATTGCCTTCAACATCTCTGGGCAGTAACTGCTTAATCTTACCGATCATAATATCCCAGTCACGCAGCAGATAAAAAAGCACCACAGGAATCAATACTAAATTGGCCAACCAGGCCGCTATCGCCAACCCAGAGCTGGCAATACTGCTTAATACATCATTGACTAAACTGCTGGTTTGCCTAAAGTTATCTCTAATTAAATTTTTGATGAATGCGAAGTCAAAGCTGCCAATATCTAAACCCAGATGCCGTTGCAAAAATGGCAATACTTGCTGCTCTAATAGATTTAAGGCCAGCGGAATCTGTTTAATGACTACCGCTAATTGGTGTGTTATTTGTGGTAGCAAAATAAGGAGCATGGAGAAAAAGAAAATCAGCATTAAACTGAATACTACTAACACGGCATTGGTTCTGCTGAGCTTCATCTCCTCGAGCTTATCTGCCAGCGGATCAGTTAAGTACGCCAGTAACGCCGCTATTAAAAACGGCGACAGAATAGGCGCCAACAAATACAGTAACAGACCAATAACTATGGTGACTATTAATAAAAACCAACGCTGTGAAATTTCCATTACCTGCTGTGCTCCGATATCGCCTAATAATTGATGAAAGTTTAGCAAAGCAAAAGTTGAAAGTCTCTACAATCAAAATGTTAGGTAAATACAACCCACTAGCATCAGTGCAAATATGAGAACAGCAATGTCTTCACTTCATTCAGACACATCTAGGTCAGGAATTATCAAGCCTATGACACTACAACACTCCTGGCTGGTAACAGCTGTATTTATGCAGGTATCTCTTTACCTTAAGGTAAAATATATTCCCTTTACATGCCGCTACTTTATTGCAATCTATTGTTATTTCTCAATAGCTGTTTGTCGGGGAGCATGTTAGAATTCGCCGCGAATAATTCACCGCCCTATTTTTGACTTTAAAGGTCTCTTGCTATGTCTAATGAATCAAAGCCAACTTCCCTAAGCTATAAAGATGCAGGTGTCGATATTGATGCAGGTAACGCATTAGTTGAACGTATTAAGCACATTGCCAAAAAAACTAAACGCCCTGAAGTAATGGGCGGCCTAGGTGGGTTTGGTGGTTTATGTGAAATACCAGCAGGTTATAAGCAACCAGTTTTAGTATCAGGCACTGACGGCGTAGGCACCAAGTTACGCCTGGCCATGGATCTGAAAAAACACGACACTATTGGTATCGACTTAGTCGCCATGTGTGTTAACGATCTGATCGTCGCCGGCGCTGAGCCCTTATACTTTTTAGATTATTACGCCACTGGCAAGTTAAACGTAGACACAGCAGCCGCTGTTGTTTCCGGAATAGGTAAAGGCTGTGAATTATCAGGTTGCGCCCTAGTGGGTGGTGAAACTGCTGAAATGCCTGGTATGTACCATGGTGAAGACTATGATTTAGCAGGATTTTGCACAGGGATTGTCGAGAAATCTGAAATTATTGACGGCTCTAACGTTCAGGCGGGCGATGTTTTACTCGGCGTTGCCTCCTCGGGCCCTCACTCAAACGGCTATTCGCTAATCAGAAAAATTATTGAGCTGAGCAAGGCTGACTTAGAGCAAGATTTGGATGGGCGCCCACTCAAAGACGCACTGATGGAGCCGACTCGAATCTATGTGAAATCAGTGTTGCAACTGATCAAAGACGTGCAAGTCAATGCTCTCTCGCATATCACCGGTGGTGGCCTGCTGGAAAACATCCCAAGAGTCCTACCAGCCAACTCTAAGGCAGTCATCGACAAGAGCTCTTGGCAGCTTCCGGCTGTATTCCAGTGGCTTCAGGAACAGGGCAATGTGGACCCTGTCGAAATGTACCGCACCTTTAACTGCGGTGTCGGCTTGGTCATCTGTGTCCCTGCTGCTGCGCAGCAACAAGCCCTGGAAAGTTTAACCTCCAATGGTGAAAATGCCTGGGTAATCGGCCACATCGCAGCGGCCGAGGAAAACGAAGAGCAAGTAGAGATAGCTGGATAACGATGAAAAAGCGTATTGCGGTACTAATTTCAGGCAGCGGTTCTAATTTACAAGCTGTTATTGACGCCATTGATGAAGGCAAGATCAACGCTGAAATAGTACTGGTAATAAGCAACAAAGCGGATGCGTACGGTATCACCCGTGCGCAAAGCGCCGGCATTCAGACAGTGCTGCTGCAACATACTCACTACGCCAGCCGTATAGATTTCGATCTGGCCATGCTAGAGCACTTAGAACGCCAGCGTGTCGACCTAGTTGTACTGGCTGGCTTCATGCGAATTTTAAGCGCTGAATTTGTCCGCCATTTTTCCGGTCGCATGCTCAATATCCACCCTTCATTACTGCCAAAATACAAAGGGCTTCACACCCACCAAAGAGCGATAGAGGCCGGCGATGCTAAGCATGGCTGCTCTGTACACTTCGTCACAGCAGAACTTGATGGCGGCCCGGTGGCATTGCAGGCACTAGTACCTATTACAGCCACTGACACAGAACAGCAGCTCCAGCACAAAGTTCACTTGAGGGAACATATCGCCTACCCCAAAGTGATCGCCTGGTTCTGTGATGACCGCTTGCGCTGTACTGACAACAATTTATATTTAAATGATGAACTTCTCCCCGCCAATGGTTTCCAACTAACCTTTGACGCTCCGTATTGAGCAACAATTGACAGTTAGCCTACGCTTTTTTTGGTGCTGATCTAAATTAGAAATTTTAAGCAACACAGCGGCTAACTTATATTTACCAACCAAGGTCTGATTTTATGTATTTAAACAAATTACACGCGCAAAGCTTACTTAAACAGATTTCACTCATGGCCCTGTTGGCCAGTTTCAGCCTACCCAGTTTCGCTATTGAAGCCTATCAGGCGACGTACACTGCCAATATAAAGTCCGGTCTTAATTTTAGTGGCACGCTAAAGCGCAGCTTGTCTAAGGCCAGTAATGGCCAGTGGCTGTTCCAAGATAAAATCAGTTCGATGCTAGCCTCTATAGAGGAGAGCAGCAGCCTGAACATAGACAACAACCAGATACAACCGCTTAAGTACCACTATTTACGCAAAGTACTGGGAAAAAAGAAAAAACGCGATATCAACTTTGACTGGTCGAAGAAAACGGCGGTGAATCGTGATAATCAATCGTACTCGCTACGCTCTGGTACTCAAGACAGCCTTAGCTACCAATTGCAATTACAATTGGATCTGCAGCGCGGTATCCGAGGTAATTTTAGTTACCCTATCGCTAAAAAAGGCGCAGTCAGCAACATTAAATTTGTTCAGGTTGGTCGTGAAGTGATTGACACACCTATGGGAAAACTCGATAGTATTAAGTTAAAACTTGACCGTGGTGCCGATGCCAAACGCGTGACGTATATCTGGTTTTCAACAAAACATAATTTCGTTATTACCCAGCTTCAACAAACTGAAGCGGATGGTAAATCCTACTCTATAGTCCTGAAAAAACTTTCATAGCTCTCACTACTGATCTCTATAGCTGCCCTGAATATCATCGGCGGCCTGGGGATGCGGTTAGTACCTTAAACCAATAAAATGGAACTCTTGCAATGCAAATTGAGCGCGCAGAAAATTTATTACAATGGCTGCTAAGTGAAGAGGACTGCGAAAACGATGACCGTCGCTTTTATTGCAGCTATTTAATAGCCCACACTAGCCTGGCGATGTCCGACAGTGTTAGCGATAGCAACTTTTTTAGCACCATGGCCCAGAGCTTATTAGAGACACTGGATAAAGACAAATTATCTGATCAGGACAAGACCGGCATCAATAGCCTCTGGCTTGAAGCATGTGATCTATAGTTGAGCCGGACAACTTCTTAAAGCTAAACCGCACAGAGGTTAATACCTTTTAATCACTTAATTTATCGATTATTTTTCCGCATAAATTATTCTTTACTAATAAACTAAGGTATTATCCAGTTACTTAATTTATCCTATCTATAATTAGATGGCCGTTAATTCTGACCTGTTTTTACAGCTGATATTAACGGCATCGATTTTTTGTGAAAACGCAATATTCAGAGGCATAAAAATGATTCATCAAATTACTAAAGCAATAGATTCAGTTTTTAGCATCAAAACTGTCAGTGCACACTGTGACGTTCCCTGCGGCATTTACGATCCAAGTACTATGCAAGTTGCAGCACTATCTGTTATCCGTTTCATTGACCAGATTAACGAACTAGACGGCAAAGAACTAACCCTTGCTGACCACGCTAAACTGGCGCGTCTGGTTGCTGAAAAAGAGACTCATGCTGCTAAAGTTAAAGAAGAAGTTCGCATTGTTTGGGGTGATTACTTCAAAGCTGCACAATTCGAAGCATGCCCGGGAACTAACGAGCTAGTCCACAGCATCATGCTGGCGGGCTCTAAGTGTAAGCAGACTATCGATCGCGCTGCTGGCGAAGAACTACTTAAGTTAGTTAACGAGTTTGCTGTTAGCTTCTGGAAGACCAAAGGTGTTGAGACCTTCACTGCGACTTGCCCTTACCCACCAGCTCTAGATGTTGTATACCCTAAACTAGGCTGAAATATCTAGTTGCGCATTTAATTGCACTGCTCGCAGTTGTCACTACAACTGCGAGTCTCTCGCTAAACATGTCATACACATATGCTCTATTTACGTCGAATCACTGGTAACAGTATGTATCCAACTCTCAGAGATGGAGACTACATATGGGCTTCCAAGCGCCTGCTCAGCCACTACCGCCAAGGTGATATAGTGTTAGTCGACCACCCCCTGTACACTAGAATCGTTAAACGTATTAAACACATTGATAAAGACGGTCAATATTGGCTTGTTGGAGATGGCATCGACTCTGTATCAAGCTTACAGATGGGCCCTGTTAGCAACAGACAAATCTTAGCTCGAATGTTTTGGCACATTCATCCTTAGCACCTCCTCCAATAACAACACAATAGCGACACAATTTGCTGCTTTAGTGCCCAGCGGCTTTAAATAGACCTTCTTTGCTGAAACTCGATCAATTTTTTCTCCATGGAATCAGTATCTCACGGCTCTGATAGAAAATACCCCTGCATGTAATCGACTCCTGCAGCATTCAGATATGCATATTGTTGTTCTGACTCAACAGCCACTGCGACAACCTTAATTGACATCATATTGGTAAAAGCTATCATTGAACGGACAATATTGTCATTTTTGTTGCCGCTTTTCCCACCCTGAATAAAAGACTTATTAATCTGCAGATAATCAAGGCCTAGTTCAGATAAAAGCCTTAGCGAACGGTATCCGGCTCCATAACAATCTATGGACAATTTAACCTCCATTGATTTGAGCTCACTTTAAACAGCAAGAAGGAGGCATTGATGGTGGGGAGGAAACAGTAGACAATAAATACAACCACCTGATTTAACGGCGGTTTATCAAGATGCTAGATGCGATAAATACTGATTGTATTTTTTAACTTGCTACGGACTGAGACCTATCGGTTAGACCGGGTAATGTGATTTACAGAGGATGTAAAACATTATTGGGTAACCACACAACTAGACTTGGTAAAGATACTTGGCGCTTACCTGGCAGCAAAAAATAACCAGCTACGAAAAAAATGTTAATTGACAGAGGGAAAACGCTGCGGTTCAATTTCCAACTGAACTTTGAACTTGTCAAACACCGACTGCTTAATATCATCTGCTAACTGCATTAGCTGGCCAATACTACTCTCACCAGTATGTATCAGCACCAACGCCTGCTTAGGATACACACCTACACCTGAGGCGAGATACCCCTTCCATCCGCAATGATCAATCAACCAACCCGCTGCCACTTTAACTCCACTGCAGGCACTAGGATGGCCAACAATTTTTGGAAAATCTCCTTGTAGTTGTTGGAACTGACTGTGACTTATAATTGGATTTTTAAAGAAACTGCCTGCGTTGGCAACCTTCACAGGGTCTGGTAATTTATCTGATCTGATTTCACATACCGCCTGGAATACGTCTTTAAGGGTAATATTGGCGAGTGACTGCTTATGCATATAATCTTTCAGCGCTTGATATTTAAACTCTATCGCTAGCCTTTTATGCAGCTTCAAATCGACTGAGGTGATAATAAAGCGGCCTTTACTGCGTTTAAAAACACTGTCCCGATAGGCAAATTGACACTCTGAATTATCCAACTCGACAAATTCTTTAGCCAGACAATCCCAGGCCCTCACTTGCACCAAAACGTCTTTAAGCTCAGTACCATAAGCGCCTATATTCTGTACCGGAGACGCACCTACCAAACCAGGTATCAGAGCCATAGTCTCTATGCCCTGCCAGTCATTCACTACACTCCACTGCACCAGTTCATGCCAGTTTTCGCCTGCACCTATGCGTATCAGCACTTGCTGATCACACTCTTTAAGCACGGCCCTACCCATCACTTGCATATGCAGTGTCAGTCCTGGAATATGCTCATCGACTAACACATTGCTACCACCAGATAGCACTTGATAATCCAACTGATGAAGCTGTGCATACTGCAGCGCCTTTAACAAATCATCCTCACTGGCAATGCGGGTGAACTGTTCGGCAATTGCATTAAAACCTAAGGTGTTTAATGCAATTATATTTTTGTCAGCTTCTATGGATAACAAGGTAGATCCTAAATTTTGGCAGTTAGCAGATCAGAGCATTGATCAAAGCCGCTAGTTTACCTGTTTAACTGATGCTTTGCCCGTAACTGCGACAATATATTTTTACGGGTGTCCTCCACTCTATCAGCTCTTGATTAAAGCCTTGATCTGCAGTCAATAAAAACCGCTAGTGTCTGCTCCACTCATTCTAACGCTCGCCTGGAAACGCACACCGTTGTCTGTTGTTGCCCTTTTATCGCCATGATTCACTGCGGATCTAAAGGATTTTAGCCCGGCTCAGAAAGACCCTTTGTTAACGGCATCACTGGCGTCTGAATCTCTATTCTGTGCAGATCACTGCTAACTGCGGTAACTCAGCATTGCCCATGGCATTTTGTAACTGATATTTGTGTGACTTAAGTCAGGATAGTTTTAACTAATTTTTTGCTAAATCGAAGATAACATTGATTAAATTACAGTTTATAGAACAGGAAGTGTTTTGAAACCTAGCCATTACATGACTGCGCATTTTTTCTGGAGCAGCGTCTGCAGGCGAGAAAATGTACCCATTTATCAATGCTAAATTTGATATCAATGAGCCCAGTGAAGCTTCCACCATAGACAGATAATTTGGGGCTATTGAAAATGCTAGTAGCTAGCTGATTACTGACTTCATTAGAGATGCTATCAGAGACTATTGATGAATATTGCAGCGATTCACATTAATTAAAGCGCTACTTTCTATCTATCGGAGGTAAAGCGCTACTTTTTATCTATCGGAGATAAAAAGTAGCTGTAGCTGATTAGCCAATATTTTCCAGACGCTTAAAGGCCGTCAAGGTATTAACCAACAACATGGCGATGGTCATAGGCCCGACACCACCTGGAACAGGAGTGATAGCACCGGCTTTCTCAACAGCGCTGGCATAATCGACATCGCCAACTAATTTATTCTTGCCGTCGCGCTGAATGCGGTTGATACCGACATCGATAACACAAGCTCCCGGTTTGATCCAATCGGCATTGATCATTTCCGGACGCCCTACTGCTGCCACTAAAATATCGGCTTGCGCGCAAATAGCTTCGATATTTTTGGTGCGCGAATGCACAATAGTGACAGTGCAGCTCTCTTGTAACAAAAGCGCGGCCATCGGCTTACCAACGATGTTTGAACGACCGACAACAACAGCGTTTAATCCGGACAAATTCTCGCCCAGTGCGCTTTTAATTAAGTGCACACTGCCATGTGGAGTACAAGGTAATAAACTTTCATCTCCTATAGATAAACGACCGACGTTTACCGGGTGAAAACCATCGACATCTTTTTCCGGCAAAATAGCCGTCAACACAGTCTTTTCATCTATTTGTTTAGGCAGCGGTAACTGCACTAAAATTCCGTGTACATCAGAGTCATTATTTAGCTGCGCAACTAATGCGAGCAACTCTTCTTGACTAGCAGTTTCAGGAAGGCGGTGTTCATTAGATATAATGCCAACTTCTGTGGCTTGCTCCCCTTTGCGACGAACATATACCTGACTGGCTGGGTCTTCTCCAACTAAGACAACAGTAAGGCCCGGTGCTTTTCCTGCTTGTTCTTTCGCAATAGCGACATCTACCGCTAATTTTTTACGAAGATTACTGGCGAAGGCACTACCATCAATTTTGTTACTCATCTTGTTAAGACACTCCGATAAAGAATTTTATTTGCTGTATTGATAATTAATTCTGTTAACTATCCATTTATTATTTTTTTGTTTGGCGATTATACAAAAAAATGAACATATTAGTGGTTATTTTTGTGCGATAAATATTTTAAATTGCTCTTGCAAGTTCATCTCCATTTCCTGCAATCTGGAAATTGTCGCTTTATCAATAGTTAAGCCCTCTCCCAACAGTAAAATACCTTGCTTACAGATCAGATCTCTGGTCATTCGCATGCCAATTTTCAAATCAATACTCTGCACCAGCACATCGTGCATCCCCTTTCCCGTCCTGCTCAACTCAGGGAGGATAGCTGCCAGTGTATTGACAATATCGTCGCTGTATTTTTCACTGGCATAGTTATCCAAATATGCTAGCGCCTCAACCGTGCTTAAAGGCCTGTCGGAATATCTTCCTGAAACCAGCTCGGTATAATCATTCACTACTGCCAGTACTTGTGCTTCAAGCGAAATCTCGTCTGCGCAAAGCCCCTCCGGATAACCTGACCCGTCTAAATATTCTTTGTGCTGTAAGACAATTTTTGCAGCACTGTCCAACGGCCTGACAATCATCATCGCAGCGTGAGAGAGAGTCGGATGGCAATTAAATATACGCTGTTGTTCGGCGCCAAGCTTAATGTAAGGGGTATGCAAAAGCTCATCACTAAAGCCCATTTTACCGATATTGCGTAAATGCCAGGCATCAGTTACGTCTTGAATTTGCTCTTCATCTAACCCACAGGCCTCAGCCATTTGTTCTAGCAGGTAATTAAGTTGTTGATTGCGACCACTGGCACGCTGACCCATTCGGGTAAAAACCTGGTTAGAGAGCAAACGAACATAATGTTTGTTAGCCTCTCTGGTGTTTTTCAAGAGAGTCTTGAGACCTGTTTTCAAACGCTGCGTTTCAATCTCATGTTCGGCTAAGATTTGTTTTAAACGGCGCTTCTTAATCAATTGCACAAACTTCTCTTGTAGATCACTAACAATACGAAATAAGCGCTTCTCCAGGAAGACATCATTGACCGGAAAAATAATAAAGTCGCGGTATTGTGCTTGCTGATGCTCCGTTAGAGACAAGATTTTTTTTGCAGGGGCCAGCAGATAAGCCATCCCATAAGGCGAAGCCACTTTTAATTGTCTGACAAATTGATCTAAAATTTGATCCCGGCTCAGTGAACTAACATCATCAACACCATTGCCTTGACCGATAGCAGGCAGCTCAATAGAGGTCTCTGGTTCAGCATCACCTTGCTGTACCGGGGCCAATTGAACTTCGCTAGAGCGTTTTTCAATGTTATCCATGCCAACTAACAACACATGGACTTTAGGCAGAGTGTCAATAACACAATCTATGGTGCAAGAGTGAAGATTGATAGGCAAAGGTGCAAGCATGGCCGTTAACTGGCTATTTTGCTCTTCGGAGAAGCCGGCTAAGAGCACATGTATTTCGAACTTATTCATTGATTAAGCTTTCCCCTTGCTTTTATTTCAATACTTTAGGACGCTATCTAAGACAATAATATAACAAAGCGACAGTCTCGGCCAATGATTGCAGAAGCCTTCTTGTCAAAGTAATTAAAATACCTTTAATTCAGTTGCACCGCCTTTGTATTACCGACGCTGACTGCGAGAAAAACAAATTCAGCTCAACCTAAGACATCCTATATTAAATATATTCATTGGTAATCATTAGTGATTAGTGCTCAAATACGCTTTTTAAAAATCTATCATCATTGGAGTAGTAATGGAGCGCATAACAATATTTGGCCGTAAAGGTTGTGGTTTTTGTGTCAGAGCAAAAGATATATGTGAAGAACTGGGGCTAGAACATCGCTACATTGATATTCAAGAAGAAGGCATCTCGAAAGCCGACCTGGAAAAAACCGTTGGCAAGCCTGTAGAGACTGTACCGCAAATTTTTATCGGCCAGCAGCATATCGGCGGGTACAACGAACTTGCTGCTAAGTTAGCAGCTGTAACAATCTAGAGCGCTCTACTGTGCAACAGAGCTGTAATACATTATATCCAGCTTGCAGCTCTGTGCTCGTTAGTCACTTACAAATTTACACTCCTCAAGCTAAGCCCCTGGCAACAGCCGCTTAAGCCATTAACCGAAAATCACTTATCGAGCGCATCTAGCGCTGCTCCCGCCCGGTATTTTATCTTTTGAACAGGCGAACGTGTCAAAGTAATTTATAGCCCGCAAAAAAGCCCATACAGTCGCTCTCATCTGCCCTTTACAACGCAATTTTGTTTTACTATCAACTTGAAATAGCTTTCAATAGCCCTATATATAGAGCATTCATAAGACAACTAGGTAGATTCATCATGAGCGAAATCCAACATCATAGTTTAGTTATATTGGGCTCAGGGCCCGCGGGATACACAGCAGCTATTTACGCGGCCCGAGCAAACCTAAAACCTGTTGTCATTACCGGTATGCAAGCGGGCGGGCAGTTAACGACCACAACTGATGTTGATAATTGGCCCGGTGATGTTGAAGGCCTGCAGGGCCCCGAGCTAATGCAACGTATGCAACAGCACGCTGAGCGCTTCGATACCCAAGTTATCTTCGACCACATTAACAAAGTTGAATTGAGCCAAAAACCTTTTACTTTAACCGGTGATATGGGCATTTATACCTGTGACGCACTGATTATTTGTACCGGTGCTTCTGCCCAATACCTGGGCCTCGAATCAGAACAAGCCTTTATGGGTAAAGGGGTCAGTGCCTGTGCGACTTGCGATGGCTTCTTTTATAAAGGGCAAAAAGTCGCTGTCATAGGCGGGGGCAACACCGCTGTTGAAGAAGCCCTGTATTTGTCTAACATCGCCGACGAGGTAACACTTGTACATCGCCGCGACTCTCTACGCGCTGAGAAAATACTCCAGGACAAACTCTTTGATCGTGAAAAGAATGGCAACATCAATATTTTATGGGATCACCAGCTGGAAGAAGTTCTAGGCACGCCAATGGGCGTAACCGGAATCAGGGTTAAAAGCACCAAGACCGGTGCCGACCAGCAACTCGATCTCGCCGGTGCTTTTATCGCTATCGGCCATAAACCTAATACCGATCTGTTTATCGATCAGCTAGACATGCACAACGGCTATTTAAAGATACAGTCAGGCCTCACCGGCAACGCCACCCAAACAACCATACCCGGTGTGTTTGCAGCGGGTGATGTCTGTGATCACGTCTATCGACAGGCGGTCACATCTGCGGGCTTTGGCTGTATGGCAGCACTTGATGCTGAAAAATATTTAGACGATTTAGACAACTAGACAATTCAAGGAGAGAGCAAATGATTAGTATTGGTAGCGCCGTACCCGCTTGCAGTTTAAAAGTCATGGGAGCGAATGGTCCTGAGATTTTCGAAACAGCCGATAAATTTACCGGCAAAAAAATTGTCCTTTTTGCCGTTCCCGGCGCATTCACTCCCACTTGCAGCGCAGCTCATCTGCCCGGCTATGTGGTCGCTTACGATGACATTATTAAAGCGGGTGCAGATGCCATCATCTGCCTATCAGTAAATGATGTCTTTGTAATGCACGCTTGGGGGCAGAGCGCCAACGCTGAACATTTAATTATGCTGGCTGACGGTAACGGCACTTTTACTCGCGCTTTAGGTTTAGATAAAGACGCCAGCGAATATCAGATGGGCACCAGATCAAGGCGTTATGCGATGATTATTGAGGATGGCATACTGACGCATCTGGCCGTAGACGACAAAGGCTTGGATCAATCCAGCGCAGAGGCTATTTTAGCTAAGCTATAGCCCTCAGCCAGCGCTGTATCTGATACAGCGCTGCGCTTAACCCACCATGGACTGGCCCTATACTCTTTTGAGAGCTCTTTAAATCAAAAGCTCTGCAATTACCCACAGTACTTTTTATTCAAGACTTTGAGGACGACCGCTGATGATCCCCTGGTTAGCCGATGACAATAATAGCTTTCCCGATATTAATACCGCCCTGGAGGAGCCTAACGGGCTACTGGCAGCAGGGGGAGATTTAAGCTGCGATCGTTTAATCAGTGCCTACAGCCAAGGTGTTTTTCCCTGGTTCAGTGAAGAAGATCCTATTTTATGGTGGAGCCCCGCACCGCGCTGCGTATTAATACCCGAGCGTTTACATGTTTCAAGAAGCCTGGCCAAATGCATTAGAAAGCAACAATTCACTGTTACTTTTGACCGGGCCTTTAGGCAAGTGATTCACAACTGCAGCGAGCTGCGAAAACACCGCGAAGGCACTTGGATCACCGATGAAATGCAAACTGCTTACTGCCAGCTATCATCCAGGGGGGTCGCCCACAGTGTTGAAGTATGGCAAGATGACCAGCTAGTAGGTGGTTTATATGGACTATGCATTGGCAATATTTTCTTTGGCGAGTCGATGTTTAGCACTAAAACCAACGCCTCCAAAGTCGCCTTTTGCTATCTTGCCGCACAGTTAAAAGCCTGGAACTTCAGTTTAATTGACTGCCAACTGCACAGTGATCATTTGCAAAGTATGGGGGCCCATGAGATCGACAGAAAAGAATTTCAGCAGTTCTTGCAACACAACCCCACCCCCGCTACCCCTGCAGAGCGCACAGAATGGTCTTTTTCAATTAGCAGCAAAGATATCTGTTAATTTGACTGAGTAGTTGGTTAATGCAATCTGCGAGTTTGGTTGCTATGATTAATCTATACCCTGAGTGGCTTTTAAGCGCAAAGCCACTGTTTAATATTTGTAGCAGACATCCAAATGTATGATTCAATTGACCGAACTTCAATTTTTTGCCACCCCTGAGCACGATTGTAGCTATCTGACCGGGCTCAAGGCTAAAACCCTCTTTATTGACCCCAATGATAAGATAGAGCAGCAAGTTTACACTCAACTCTCTGAACTGGGTTTCCGTCGAAGCGGCAGACACATTTATCGACCACACTGCGATAGCTGCCAGGCCTGCATATCCATCAGGCTACCTGTTCGACTCTTTAAGATGTCAAAATCGCAAAAAAGGGTGATGAATAAAAACCGCGATCTTATCATTAGCAGAGTCCAGCCCCAATACACTGATGAATACTACCAACTCTATCAGGAGTATATACAAATACGACATGTCGATGGTGATATGTACCCTCCTTCAAAAGATCAATTCACCAGCTTTTTGGTTGAATCATCACAGCAGAGTTGTTTTTATGAATTCAGGCAGCCCAACGGCAAACTAGTGGCCGTGGCCAATGTCGACATTTTGCAGGGCGCGCTCTCTGCCGTGTACACATTTTTCGATCCACACTTAGCTAAAAGAAGCTTGGGCAGCTTCGCTATTTTATGGCAAATAAATGAAGTTCAACGGCTTAAACTCGATTACTTGTATTTGGGATATTGGGTGGAGAACTGTCAAAAAATGAAATATAAGACTGACTACAGACCGATGCAGCTGCTGATAAATGGCAAGTGGCTATTGGCTCAATAACCTCTAGTGAATACAAAGCAATTTTGTCGCTGTCCAGACCACCTGACAAGGTCAGCTAATGCTTTATTCACCGTACAACGATTCACTTTTAAACAAAGAATTCAGGCTACAAACCTCTAGATCTCCAGACAATTACAACAGCCAAAAGCATTAGCACAATCCTTGCAACATGGCTGTTAGTTAGATAATTATTTAGTCCACTGCCGCGTCCATTTAGATTAATTCTTAGTCATTATTTACTTATTTATCCTATCTTCGTTGAATTCCTTTGATCTTATGCAGATTTTTTGGCAGAATACTGGCCGCTCTGCAGTGGGCTCTTGACCCATTCAGCACTTTCCACAGGTAGGTAATTAATGGCTAAAGAAGAAAGCATCGAAATGGAAGGCACCGTAATTGATACGCTGCCTAACACTATGTTCCGCGTAGAGTTAGAAAACGGTCACGTTGTCACTGCTCATATTTCCGGAAAAATGCGTAAGAATTACATCCGAATTCTTACCGGCGATAAGGTGAAAGTCGAACTAACACCTTACGATTTGAACAAGGGACGCATTGTTTACCGCGCGCGATAAAGCTGCGGCACAACAATAGCGATTTAGCTCTGTATTTTTAGACCCTATCTGGGCTCTGAAATAGATTTTGCTAAAACTAATTATAAAAGGCAGCCTAGGCTGCCTTTTACTTTTCTATTGGAACGTTTTTTTCACTGCGCTTAATGTAGATCGTCGTATTTCTTACGGATCGCAACTAATTGTGGCTGAATATCTAAAGGCGCATAATTCATTGCCTGCTCAAAAAGCTCTTTATTTTCCTCTGATAGACGCTCTTCTTCAGACATTTTCGTTAATTTCTTCATCGCTTCTACAAACTTCGGATTGTACTTCTCACTGCTCATTTTCTACTTCCTCAAAAACCTTTGACTGCTTGTGAGAAAATTATAACAAATGTAACTCATTTACAGAATCAAAAATCATAGCTTTAGCTTCCCTAAATCAGCCGCTGCTGCAGATCAATGCCCAGAAAAGTCAAATTTTTATCCAGTGCCTCTTGTTCATTGCTGTCGCTACTCATAAAATGTCTGCCATAAAAGTAAATTCTATTATTGGTTTTCAAATTGTTGACCTCATCAAGGTACAACTCTGTTTAAAGACCATTTTACCCAAAGGCCTAAACCTACTATGCGCGCCAGCAAATTCTTTATTGCCACATTAAAAGAAACTCCATCTGATGCTGAAGTAATCAGTCATCAACTCATGCTCAGAGCGGGAATGATCCGCAGAGCGGCTTCGGGCTTATACTCTTGGCTACCGCTTGGTTTAAAAGTAGTCAGAAAAGTTGAACACATAATCCGCGAGGAAATGGCGCGCGCCGGCTCACAAGAAGTCTTGATGCCCGCCGTACAACCTGCTGAGTTATGGCAAGAATCGGGACGCTGGGTAGAGTACGGACCCGAGCTACTACGCTTAAACGACAGACACGGTCGTGAATTCTGCTTAGGACCCACTCACGAAGAAGTCATCACCGATATCGTAAAGAAAGAGCTGCGCAGCTACAAGCAGCTACCCCTTAATGTATTCCAGATTCAAACTAAATTCCGTGACGAAATTCGCCCTAGGTTTGGCGTGATGCGCTCGCGTGAGTTCATCATGAAAGATGCCTACTCTTTCCATATCGATGAAGACTCTCTTAAAGACACTTATCAGGAAATGTTTGATGCCTACGTGAGAATTTTTGACCGCCTAGGACTGGACTACCGCCCGGTTATTGCCGATAACGGTTCTATCGGTGGTTCTGGATCCCATGAATTCCACGTACTGGCCTCCTCCGGTGAAGACGACATCGCCTTCTCTAACCAGAGCGATTATGCAGCCAATATTGAAACCGCAGAAGCACTGGCACCGACCACCGCTAAGAGCGAGGCAACAGAATCGCTGATCATCAAAGATACGCCTAATGCTAAAACCATCGCCGCACTGGTAGAGCAATTTGACATAGCGATTGAGAAAACCGTTAAGACACTGATTGTAGAAGCCGACGAAGATTGTGATTTTGAACTCGTCGCACTGCTAGTTCGTGGAGATCATGAACTTAATGAACTCAAAGCAGAAAAACTCCCTCAGGTGAAAGCACCTTTAGTTTTTGCCACAGAAGAGCAACTGAAAAACAACATCGGTGCTGGCGCCGGCTCATTGGGCCCAATCGATCTAGACATGCCAATCATCATCGATCGCAGTGTTGCCACTATGTCAGACTTTAGCGCTGGCGCCAATGTTGATGACAAACACTACTTTGGCATTAACTGGGAGCGCGACCTTGCCATCCCTGAGATCGCCGATTTGCGCAACGTCCAGGAAGGCGATCTGAGCCCTTGCGGCAATGGCACCTTGTCAATTAAGCGCGGCATTGAAGTAGGCCACGTATTCCAGCTGGGCACTAAGTACTCTGAGGCGATGAACGCCAACGTACTCGATCAAAATGGCAAGGCAAAAAGCATGCATATGGGTTGCTATGGAATAGGTGTCACGCGCGCGGTTGCCGCCTCTATTGAACAAAACAACGATGCAAACGGCATCATCTGGCCAAAGAACTTAGCACCTTTTGAAATTGCTCTAGTGCCTATTAACTATGATAAAGCCGATACTGTAAAACAAACTACCGACGCCCTTTACGATGAATTAATTGCCGCTGGAATCGACGTATTCCTCGACGACAGAAAAGAGCGCCCGGGGGTTAAATTTGCCGACATGGAGCTGATGGGAATGCCGCACCGCCTGGTTATTTCAGACCGAGGCATTAAAGCGGGCACCTTTGAATACAAAGGCCGCACCGATGAAGAGAAGCAAGAGATAACCACACAAGGTGCTTGTAACTTCCTAATCGAAAAAATCAGAGCATAACCTGTTGCTCAGACCACAACGGGCACTAGTGCCCGTTTTCTTTGCCTTAATTAGCCTTGACCTTAGCGCACAACAGGTCTCAGATATCAGCCCGCACTTACGCCAGGCGTTAAAGCAGGCCATTGCAGAGGCCTCGAGTTTTAGTGACCGTTTCGATGCAGAAGTCTGGCTTATCGACATGTCCGGACGCATCGCGCACATGGTCAGCGACAAACTCGAACGCATTCAGATATTACGGGCAGCGCACGCGCACGCCACCGCACACAAGCTACCGGTTGATGTAGTTTTGGGGCTCATAGAAACAGAGAGCCATTTTAACCGCTTTGCTCTCTCTGGTGCCGGCGCCCAGGGCCTGATGCAGATCATGCCATTTTGGAAGTTAGAGATTGGCAGGCCTATGGATAATCTAATCGACATCGATACTAATATTCGCTACGGATGTACCATTTTAAAGCACTATCTGAACCGCGAAAATGGTGACATGGTCAAGGCGTTAGCCAGATACAATGGCTCACGCGGCAAAACTATTTATCCCAATAAAGTCCTGACTAATCGCAGCCGCTACCAATAAACAAGCACAATACGCACGCTCAAAATATAGTCTGGACTTCATCCGTCATTTTTTATAAAATGCCGCAACTTTAAGATCGCAATGACAGCCTCCAGCCGCCGTCAACTCTCATTAATACCTGCCCGCATATCCCCTTAGTTATTAATTTTCAAATACATTAGTAATACTTGACTAAAATACTAGGTTTCTCCATAATTAGCACACTGATAACCTCACTGGATAAATCCGATGCGATTAACCACCAAAGGCCGATATGCCGTCACTGCCATGCTAGACCTTGCATTACACAACAGCGAGGGGCCAATTAGCTTAGCTTGTATATCTGAACGCCAGGGAATTTCACTGTCTTATTTAGAACAGCTTTTTTCCAAACTGCGTAAAGGCCAACTAGTTACTAGCATCCGCGGGCCAGGAGGTGGATATCAACTTAATAGAGAAACTTGTGAAATAAACGTCGCCCAAATTATCGATGCCGTCAATGAATCCATTGACGCCACCAACTGTCACGGCAAGGGAGACTGCCACCACGGTGAGTTTTGTCTAACTCACCACCTATGGATCGATTTGAGCGAGCAGATTCACCAGTTTCTAAGCAGTATAAGTTTAGAAAAATTGGTTGAAAGAAAAGATATCGCCCTGATAGCAATGCGTCAGTCGGATATACAAAATTTAAACTTCCAACCTAGCTAGCTAATCAAAGTACTGATCAATTAGCTGTTTCGCAAAATCAGCCTTCAAGAGCTGGTGTGTAAATTAATAGTCAGTATAGAACCTTGTATTAATAAATGAGCAATAGCAAATGACCGATCAATTAGACGAGGCACTCCAAAGAGAGTACGAAGCTGGTTTTGTCTCAGACATCGAATCTAGAACATTCGAGCCAGGCTTAGATGAAGATGTAATACGTCGCATTTCCGCGATGAAGGAAGAACCTCAGTGGATGTTGGACTGGCGTTTAAAGGCATTTGCCTTGTGGCAGAAAATGCCAGAGCCAGACTGGGCCCACATCCAGTATGACAAAATGGATTTTCAATCCATATCCTATTACAGCGCCCCCAAGAGCATGGACGAGCGCCCTAAATCTCTCGACGAAGTTGATCCCGAGCTGTTGGCTACTTATGAAAAGCTGGGTATCCCGCTGATAGAGCAACAGCAACTTGCAGGGATTGCCGTAGACGTCGTTTTTGACTCAGTCTCAGTGGTCACCACCTTTAGAGAAAAGCTTAAAGAACAGGGAGTAATCTTCTGCCCTATCTCTGACGCTATTAAAGAACACCCGGAGTTAGTGAAAAAATATTTGGGCACTGTGGTCAGCCAAAAAGACAACTTCTTTGCCGCCCTCAACTGCGCGGTCTTTACCGACGGTTCTTTTGTCTATATACCCAAAGGCACTCGCTGCCCGATGGAGCTATCTACTTACTTCAGGATTAACGAGCTAAATACCGGTCAGTTCGAACGCACTTTAATCATTGCCGATGAAGGCAGCCATGTCAGTTATTTGGAAGGCTGTACCGCACCGCAGCGAGACGAAAATCAGCTGCACGCGGCGGTCGTTGAACTCGTTTGTCTTGATAACGCTGAGATTAAATATTCAACTGTACAAAATTGGTATCCAGGTGACGAAAACGGAAAAGGCGGTATTTACAATTTTGTGACTAAGCGCGGAATCTGTCATGACAACGCCAAAATTTCTTGGACCCAAGTCGAGACTGGATCAGCAGTTACCTGGAAATACCCTAGCTGTATCTTAAAAGGTGATAACAGTATCGGCGAGTTTTACTCAGTAGCCCTGACCCGTGGTGCGCAACAGGCTGATACTGGCACTAAGATGATCCATTTGGGCAAAAACACTCGCTCTACCATCATTTCTAAAGGAATCTCGGCGGGCAAGAGCAACAACAGCTATCGCGGTCTAGTGCACATGGGTAAGGGGGCAAAGGGTGCCCGAAACTTCACCCAGTGCGACTCACTGCTCATTGGTGACAAATGCGGTGCGCATACTTTCCCCTACGTGGAGAGCCGCAACCCAACAGCTATCGTCGAACACGAGGCAACGACCTCTAAAGTCAGTGATGATCAGATGTTTCTGTGCCGTCAGCGCGGCTTAGACCCTGAAAAAGCTGTCTCCATGATAGTTAACGGTTTCTGTAAAGAAGTATTTAAAGAGCTACCTATGGAGTTTGCTGTAGAAGCTGGCAAATTACTGGAAATAAGCCTTGAAGGCTCGGTTGGTTAAATTCACTGCTTATTAGGCAAAGGTTTTAGGAAAAGTACAATGTTAAAAATTAATGATTTACACGCAAGCGTCGCAGATAACGAAATCATCAAAGGACTATCACTGGATATAAAAGCCGGTGAAGTACACGCCATTATGGGCCCCAACGGCGCCGGAAAAAGCACCTTAAGCTATGCCCTGACAGGCCGTGAGGGCTATGATGTCGCCAGCGGTTCCGCCACTTTAGACGGCGCTGAACTTCTGGATATGGAAGTGGAAGATCGCGCCACTGCCGGATTGTTTTTAGCCTTCCAGTACCCAGTAGAGATCCCAGGTGTCAGTAATATGGAATTTCTTAAAGTGTCAGTAGACTCACAGCGTAAAGCCCGCAACCTGGAATCCTACAGCTCATCAGAATTTTTAAAGGTAGCCAAGGCCGCCTGTAAACAAGTTAATTTACCTTTAAGCTTTTTGAAGCGTGGCGTTAACGAAGGCTTTTCTGGCGGCGAAAAGAAGCGCAACGAAATCATGCAGATGATACTGCTACAGCCTAAACTCAGTATCTTAGATGAGTCAGATTCAGGGCTGGATATCGATGCCTTAAAAATTGTTGCAGATGGCATCAATTCACAGCGTGACGGCCAGCGTTCGTTTCTGGTGATCACCCACTACCAACGCTTACTCGATTACATCAAGCCAGATTTTGTGCACGTCTTAGCCGACGGTAAAATCGTCAAGAGTGGCGGCCCTGAGCTGGCGCTAGAGCTTGAGGCTGAGGGCTACGCCTGGTTGGAGTCTTACGATCGCAACGCCGAACAGGAAGCAAACGCATGAGCAGCTGGCTAGCTAATACCATCAGCGAGGCGGAGCAAGTCAACGACTGGCTCTCGCCTAAGCGGGCAGAATCTTTAGCACTGCTTAAAAACACCCCCTGGCCGAATAGAAAAACTGAAGCCTGGCGCTATACTCCGATCAATGTTATCGAGCGCGCCAGATTCAGCGCCGCTAACGATACTACTGTACAGGCAGCTGCAATCGAGAACTTAGACAGCATTGATCTAGTGTTTGTTGATGGCATATTCGATGCACAGGCATCGACTGACAATTTTCCCGAAGGTCTATGCATTACCCAGCTGAGCGAAGGTAAAAACTGTGACTGGGCACTGGACAGCTTTAAAAAGACCAAACCCAACAAGCATTTCTTTGGTTTGATCAACGATACTTTAGCCACTTCCGGTTGCATCATAGATGTCGCTGCTGCTGCTAAAATCGAAAAGCCTATTCGAATAGTGCAAAGTTTTAGTGCCGGGTCTCAGTCACATACACGAATTTTAGTACGAGTCGGCCCTTCAGCTAAGCTCTGCGTGGTTGAACAATTACAGGGCGATGAGCTCTGTTTCAATACCAGTTTTGCCGAGTACGATATCGGCGAGGCTGCTACTTTGGAACACTACCGTCTGGCGATGCAGTGCCAGGCAGCTATCAGCATCGGCGGCAGTCATTTTTCACTGGCGCAATCTGCTCAGCTTACCAGCAATCTAATAGGCTTTGGCAGCCAGCTGTCCAGGGTCGACATGGATATCATTCACGCCGGTGAGAAAGCCATCTCCAAGTTGAATGTTATTTATTTACTCGACGGGAGAGAGCTGTTTGATTTACACAGCAGCTTTGAGCACACCGTAGCACACGGCACTAGTGATCAAAATATCCGCTGCATTGTCGCCGATCATGCTAACGCTGTCTTTAACGGTCGCATTCATATCCACCGCGATGCACAGAAGATATTGGCGTCGATGAATAACCGCAACTTATTAATGTCCGACGACGCCCAGGTGAACACTAAGCCAGAGCTGGAAATTTACGCCGATGATGTGCGCTGCGCCCACGGCGTGACTATCGCCGAAATAGATGAGGAAGCCATGTTCTACTTGCAGTCGCGTGGTATTAGTCGCAGCGATGCACAAGTCATGCTCAGTTTTGGTTTCATCAATGAGCTGGTTGATCAAATGCCCAATATTGCCATCGCCGATTGGCTGCGTCCGCAATTGCGCAATCGTTTTGCCAATATGGAGATTCGATAGTCATGGCTTTTGATGTACAGCAAATTCGCCAGCAGTTTCCGATATTGTCGCGCACAGTCCACAATAAGCCTCTGGTCTATCTGGATAACGCTGCGACCACCCAAAAGCCTCAAGTAGTGATTGACGCTATTGTCGACTATTACAGCAACTACAACTCCAACGTACATCGCGGTGCTCACCAGCTAGCAGACGAAGCGACCCGCAACTATGAAGATGCCCGCGATACAGTTGCCAGCTTCATCCATGCTAACTCCCGCAATGAAGTCATCTGGACCTCTGGTACTACTGAATCGATTAACATCGTCACCCATGGTATGGCGCAAAAGCTGCGCCCTGGCGATGAAGTGATAGTCACGCAAATGGAACACCACGCCAATTTAGTCACTTGGCAACAGGCTTGCAAAGCCAGTGGCGCCACATTGCTGATTGCCCCGATCAATGATGACGGGGAGCTGATCAATGAGGAGTTTGTTGAGCTAATCAGTGCCAATACCCGCCTGGTATCTATTCCTCATGCATCTAATGCATTGGGCACTTTAAACCCAATTAAATTTCTTATTTCAGAAGTCAAAAGACTCACTGCTGATAAGGCACTTGTAATGATCGATGGCGCGCAGGGCGTTGCCCACAGTGAAGTTGATGTACAGCAGCTAAACTGCGATTTCTACGCTTTTTCCAGCCATAAATTTTATGGCCCTACCGGTTTGGGTGTACTATGGGGTAAAGAGAGCCTATTGGCAGACTGGCCTGTTTGGCAGACTGGCGGAGAGATGATCTCTGAGGTTAGTTATCAAGATGCTAAGTGGAATACACTGCCTTATAGATTAGAAGCAGGCACTCCTAACATTGCCGCAGTTATCGGTTTTGCCGCCGCCATCAACTGGTTTAAACAGTTGGATATAAAAGCACTGCTAGAGCACGAGAACGCCCTCTTAACTCAGGCGACGCAAATGGCAGAGGATTTCTCAGGGTTGCGGATAATAGGCAGCGCCAGCACCAAAGTACCAGTGCTGAGTTTTGTCATGGACAGAGGTCATCCCGCTGATATCGGCTTTATTTTAGACCGACAAGGGGTGGCTATTAGAACCGGCCATCACTGCGCAGAACCGCTGATGGCACGCCTGTCGGTTCCCGGTACTGCCAGAGCCTCTTTTGCTCTTTACAATACCAGCGACGATGTAGAGCAATTATTTGTCGCCTTGAAAAAAGTTAAAATGATGCTGGCTTAAAAGCTCAGCAGATTTTCCAGGAGTAAAAAATGTCTTTAGAATCATTTGACCCCAACCTAGTGGATATCAAAGTTACCACTAAAGCGATTAAGCACTTCGCCCAGAAACTTGCCAGAAATCCCGAGCAGCTGATACGCCTGAGTATCAAAAAGAGTGGCTGTACTGGATACGCCTACGTTCTCGACTATGTTGCCACGCCTGAAGAGGGAGACAAACTGCTGGATCTGGATCTGAATGTACAGCTGGCAGTATCCACCAAAGCCGCTCAAGTGGCCAGTGGAACTGAGATAGACTACGTCCTCGAAGGGGTAAACAGAGTGATAAAGTTTAACAACCCTAACGTAATCGCCGAGTGCGGCTGTGGCGAAAGTTTTACGGTTTAAAAGTTCTGACGCGCTCAGCAGAATATCTTGCTAAATCCCCAGATAAGCATAGTATTGCGCTTTCATTAATCGACACTATTTTAGAAGATCTACTATGCAGCAAAATATGGTCGTCACTCAGCGGGATTGTCCCGCTCGACGCGTGCCTTCAGGCCAGCTAACCAACATTCCAGCCGGTCAGTTTATCAGTATCAAACAAGACCTCGGCGGAAATTATACTATCACCTGGCAGGGCAACATGCTGCGCATTGACGGCACTGATGCCGGTGCCATTGGACGTCAGCCCGAAGAGCTGAGCTTCAGTGATAACCCAGGCGAGCAAATAAATCCAGAGCATGTCTGGCAGGCGATTAAGAGCGTCTTTGACCCTGAAATCCCCGTTAACTTGGTGGATTTAGGGCTGATTTATAGCGTAGATGTCGACCAGGAGACTAAAACAGCCAACATCCTGATGACCTTAACGGCACCCGGCTGTGGTATGGGCCCCATTTTAGTCAGCGATGTGGAATATCGGGTAGCACTGGCTCCCAACGTCGCTAATGTCAATGTAGAGCTGATCTTTGATCCCCCTTGGCACAAAGACATGATGAGTGAAGAAGCGCAGTTAGAAACTGGACTGTTTTTTTAAATACAACGGAATTAGATGTTATGGGATTGCCCAGCACCACAGAGATAATCGAAGATCTTGAGTTTTTTGACGACTGGGAAGATCGCTACAAATACCTGATAGATTTGGGCGATGAAATGCCCAAAATGGATCCTAAGCTACACACCCGTGAGCGCCTGGTAAAAGGCTGCCAGAGTAATGTCTGGATCGATGTACAAGCCGCTGGTGACAAACTCTGCTTCGCCGTAGACTCAGATGCCATTATTGTACGTGGATTATTAGCGCTGGTGATGGCCGCTTTCAACAACAAGTCTGCCACAGAGATACTCGCCTTCGATATACAGGGCTATTTTCAACGCTTGGAGCTAGAACAACACATCAGCCCCACCCGCGGCAATGGTTTACGGGCGATAGTTGCTCGTATCCAAAACATCGCCACTGCCAGTCACGCCGCTTAAACGCGGCAATACACTTTTTCGCGCAACAATAACGTCCTGCTAAAAGCCGCTACAACCAAACATGCACAAAAACATTTTCTATTAGATCTTCTTTTCCACTTATTTATCATTTGCACAGCAAATATAAAAAGTCTCCAATTAGGCATAAACTTTAAATTCTCGACTATCCTTAAATTTGATCGAATCCAATTTAGGGGCACACACCATGATCAACAGCAAACTTAATGAAAAACTAAAAGAATCAGGTCAACTTTTTAATCGTTATTTAACATTAGTAAAGAATGAAGACCTGGCTATCCCCGAGAGCTTCCAACACGACGCTGAAAAAGCGCAAATAGAATTTTTGATGTTTTCTCTGGATTCGGCTATAAGACTAATTGCTCGCCATGGCACCGACTCTGAGACCAAAGATCAGATGTTTGGTAAAGTTAAACAGATACAACAGGCATTGGAAAACACTAAAGATCAAGATACCAAACTTTGCGTTCGCAAACTGGAGAAAGTTGCTGACATATGGTCAACCCTTTGTTACTAAGTCTCTATTAGCAATTTAGTCGCTGCTGCGGGTCAGTCATCACCCGCCCGGGTCGGCTCTTTAGTCCAATCTTTTAATGCTCATCAGCACAGCGTCGTTGAATTTAAAAACAGCGCTTAAAGCAGGCTGTAACTACTGCAAATCTACGATTGGATATGCTATATTCGCCGCTTGTTTCTTTAATTTTAAGAATTAAATGCTATCTACTAATACTATTACTGCTCACTACATGTCTCTGGATGCAGCAGATTTCAATATACTCCCAAGCGCCAAAGCTTTTAAGAATGCGATCTTGGAGCATATCCGCAACGCTAAAAAACGTATTTATATAACCGCGTTGTATTTACAGGAAGACGATGCTGGCCGTGAAATCCTCAACGCTCTCTACTGCGCGAAGCAAAATAGACCCGAGCTAAATATAAAAATATTTGTCGATGCTCATCGGGCCCAACGCGGCTTAATAGGCGACCCTAGCTGTGAGGGAAACCAGGGGTTCTACCGTAAAATTGCCGAGCAATTTCCAATAAAAATAGACATATACGGAGTGTTAGTAAAAACCAAAGAACTGTTTGGAGTACTGCATTTAAAAGGACTAATATTTGATGAAACCGTCATCTATACTGGCGCAAGTATCAATGATGTCTATTTGCATCAGGCGGAAAAATGCCGCTTTGATCGCTACCATGTTCTAAAGTGTGCCGACTTAGCCGATAGCATGGTTGATTATTTACACCGATTTATTATCAATCCTGGCTTTTCACCGCTGTTAAATATCTCAGCTCAGCTGGATAAAAAAATCCAAAAGAAGTTCGCCAAAAAACAAAAAGCACTGCTAAAGAGATCGAGTTACTCTACCCAGGTTCACTCAGATAAAGCCGGTAAGATTAAAATAACGCCGATGGTGGGGTTTGGCCCCCGTGGCAACAGCGTCAATAACTGCATCCGCGAGTTGTTTAAATATAGCCGTGAATCGCTGGTTTTATTTACCCCCTACTTTAATTTGCCGGCAATACTGGCAAAAGATCTGAGAAAAACCTTACTCAGAGGGGTTAAAGTCACAATGGTTATTGGTGATAAAACTGCTAATGACTTTTTTATTCCCGATCCGAAAAATTTCTCCAAAATTGGTATTATTCCCTATATTTATGAGATCCTTCTGGTCCGATTTATCAAAAGAAACCAGCATTTTATCGACAGTGGCTTATTGAACGTACACTTGTGGACCAACAACAATCACAGTTTTCATTTAAAGGGAATTGTCGCCGACAACCAGCGACATCTGATTACCGGGAATAATTTAAATCCACGTGCCTGGAGCCTAGATCTTGAAAACGCCCTGCTATTGGATGATGCACAACAGTTGTTAAGTGATAAATGGCAATTGGAACTACAGAGCATCATGGACTTCACCAAACAGGTCAAACACAGCGATGAACTACAAAGCCTGGCTGACTACCCAAAACATGCAAGAGACCCTATCAGGAAGCTACAACTCACTCAGATAGATAAGCTATTCAAAAGGTTTATGTAACTGGCGCTTAAACATAGACTCTAATGCCCCTGCACAGTTAACTTTCAGGGGCTTGAGGGATTAAACACTGTAAGATTGCCGGTGTGCAAACCCTATGAAAGTGGCAGCGCCTTTCGAGCGGCAGCGGGCTAATTAACTGCCGGTGATATTAGCTACACCGTCATAGATAAACTGAATCGCCAGCGCCGCCAAAATAACTCCCAGAAAACGCCTTAAAATATCGTCCCCTGTACGCCCTATTATCTTCTTCAAATACTTTGATAACAGCATAAAACACAAAGTGGCAATTGTTATGCTGATTACCGCTGCCGCCACGGCCAGATCTGCCGTAATTTCAGTTGATTGAGAAAACAATAATATAGTTAAAGTCAGTGATCCCGGCCCCGCCATCATCGGGATAGCCATAGGGAATACTGATATATCTTTGTGACTGGCCCCTGCGGCAAACTCGGTCTCTTTTGTGATCAGATTAAACGCCGTGAAAAATAACAGTATCCCTCCTGAAATCCTAAAGGCGTCAATACTAATACCTAACAACTGCAAAAATGGCTCGCCGTACATGCCAAACAGCAGCAATAAGGCAGTTGCTATGCTCGTTGACTTAAGTGCCATTTTCAGCCTAAAGCGTTTATCTTCAGGGGGAACTAACGAGTGAAAAATCAAAGCTGTGCCTATAGGGTCGATGATGACCATCAAGGAGGCAAGTCCGGCAAAATATATGCTTAAATCCATGCTAAAAACCCTAACTAAATAATCTACTATAAATATGAATAATCCCTAAATTATAGCATCTTAGGAAAATATGCAGAGGTAAATCTTCAGCATTTTTCCGCTGTTTAGCTGCGCCACTGTTGCAGCCCCCTTTACAGCCTTTTATTTTCTGTTACTATCGCGCAAATTTAGTAACAACTGATCAACAGTGGACTCTGGAGAGCAACATGAGCAACAGTGAAACCAATCAAACCAAAAGCGGATTTTTGGCGCTTGTCTCCAAACTTTGCCTTGACGAGAAGCTACCCATACGCTTCCTCTATAAAACAGTCCCTGAACACCTGAATGATACAGGCTGGCGCATGTACAGCGGCTATGAAGACAATGAATATCTGGCAAATGAACTCGCCAACATGCTGCCTGTGCCCGTGGCAAAAATCTGTGAGATGGATGCTAGCCTGACAGAACTTGTCAGCTACAACGCGGGTACTGTTTGGGAGAGAACACCCGAGCAGCAACAGTGGCAAAGAGTTCACGATTTTAAAATCCCCTCAGCCAATGTTGATGTGAATATCACCAACGACGTCAATAAATTCAACTCCGAAGTACTTTGAGGGCCCACAGCAAAGCTGAAAGTATTTTCTCTCGCCCCCCTTGAACTTTACAACAGTTACCTCATATAAGTATTAGCGGCGCTCATCAGAGGCCGCGAACAGAGGCCAACCGGCTTCGCCCACTCAGTCTTCGGATGAGTGTTTTACTACATATTGCTGATTAGGATATGACTATGAGAAATTTAGATTTAACACCACTGTACCGTTCCGCTATCGGATTTGACCGCATTGCCTCGATCATTAACAGCAGCACTCGTACTGATCAACCCTCGTTTCCACCTTACAATGTAGAGCTTCTTTCAGAAAATGAATACCGTATCACTATGGCGGTTGCCGGCTTCTCTTTTGCCGAGCTAAAGATAACTTCTGAACCGGGAAATTTGACTATCAGCGGCGAAAAAGCCGAGGATAATCTGGAACATAACTACTTATACCAAGGCATAGCGGCACGCAATTTTGAGCGACGCTTCCAGCTGGCAGACCACGTTAATGTGGAGAGAGCCAACATGGAAAACGGCCTGTTACATGTTTATTTGCTGCGTGAATTACCTGAGGCAATGAAGCCCAGGTCGATTAATATCGAGCACTAAACCCGTTAGCTAGGGAAAGGTTTTTGACCGCTCCTTTCTCTAGCAATCAACGCAAAATCAGCCAAAAATTATCTGATTGTTTTTTGTACATCCAATACTTATCCAAAACCCTATCGTAAATATTCCTACAATAATGCTTAAATCACCTTCCCATTGGCAACACATTTACCCTACCAATGCTCGTTATCTTTAAGACAAAGAACCAGATCACTGTTTTTATTTTGACATGCGGTATTTTATTTGTACCAGGTTTAATGATGGGAGTAATGGCTGTATTTGCTTAGCCATTCGAACTACTTTAGCATGGCGACTATCGGCCAATTGCGGACATTGTCGGTGTTGAGGCAATTTAATATGCTCTAGGTTTTTGGAGGATGGTTATCCGAACTGGCTCATTGATAATTGTTCTTTTAGGTAACTGACGAAAGCCTGGATTTTGTCCGAGGTACTCTTTTGACTGGGAAAGATTGCACAAACATAAATTATGGTTTTATCCGGCTGTTTAGGAAGTAGCTCCACCAGTCGGCCTTCTTGAACGTCGGGGCCGATGATAAAATTCGAAAGTTGACATATTCCCCAGCCAGACAGTGCAGCTTGACGAATTAATTCAGCATTATTCGCTATTAAACTACCTGTGAGCTGGAGTTTTTCGGTTTGCCTATCGTAACAAAGTTCCCAAGGGTTGAATTGGGATTTGGTACTAAACCCAATGCAATTGTGATCTGCCAGATTGACCAATGACTGAGGTGTACCATGGGAAGCAAGGTATTGGGGTGACGCGCAAATTAGGAGACGACTGGGTGCCAATTTCACGCATTTCAGCCCCTTTGTTGTAACCTCTCCTATGCGCAATGCCACATCTGTTTTTTCGTAATCTATTTTTTGTCCATACTCTGCTTGCTCAATATCTATTTGGATGCCAGGGAAACGACTCACGAAGCCTTCCATCAAAGGGAGAATAATGTTGGGCGAACATGCATCCATACCAGCGACGCGCAGACGTCCACATAGTTCTACATAACGTTCCGTCGCCGCTTCCTCTGCTTTGTCAATATCGGTGAGAATTGCTTTGCAATCGTGGAAAAAGACTTCACCTGCATCGGTTAAGGTAATGCTTCGTGTCGTCCCTGTCAGTAAGGCCACCCCCAGTCGGTATTCAAGTTCACCGAGTAACTTACTCACTGAAGATGGATTGCGGCGTAATCTTCTGGCTGCTATTGCAAGGCTGCCGGCATTGACAACCTGAACAAAAACTTCCATTTCAAGCATCTTGTTCATACCTACACCCCCTTTTAATTTTAATGCACACCAATCTGGTATATGCCAGAATTACATTTGTATACTACTGTACAAACTGGAAGAGTGGAACTAAAAATAACAATATAAAAATCTGTGAATGTGAAATAATTCACATTAAATTAAGGGTTTATATGGGTATCATGCATGTATGAGTTTGAAGTACAAAACTGCCTTTATTACCAGGATATAAAAAAAAAGGTCAGAATTCACCCTTTGGTGGCGAAATAGGCTGTTATTTGCATGTAATTTCACTCAGTATCAAGGGTCTTGAGTGTACTATATTAGAGACAGTGCGGCGCAGAAGTTCATCTCCATGATAGAGAACTGAGTACTAGTGTAAGCATCAGTGTATTTGTTGCACAGCAGGTTTTCATTTATTTAAATTAGTAACGCTGCCACATTCAGGGTGAGGCGCTTGTGGGCATAGTTTGGCTTCGCAGGTTAGGTGCCTGTGAAATGTAAAATTTTTGATTATATCCACATGTGCAGCAACGTATATTCTGGGGTGACGGCATGTAAGTCTGCCGGCAAGAGTCATTTAGCATGTTGAGAGAATTTAAAATTCTCTAGGTTTTATAAGGGCGATTATATGAACTGGTCCGTTGATAATTCTTCTTCAAGATGTTCGACGAAGGCTAGTGTTTTTTTCGGAGACCTCTTTTTACGGGGGTAAATTGCGCAAACATAATTAGTGATAATATCTAATTGTTCTGGGAATAGCACTATCAGTTTGCCCGCTCTAATATCAGGTCCGATTATAAAGTCGGACAGCTGACATATTCCCCAACCAGACAGCGCCGCATGGCGAATTAATTGAGCATTACTTGCGATTAAATTTCCTGAGGGTTGAATATTTTCGATCAATCCATTGCGGCTAAGTTCCCAAGTGTTGAGCGGTTGTATCGCGCTAAACCCAATACAATTATGATCCTCTAGACTAGTCAGTGACTGGGGAGCACCACGGGTTGCTATGTATTCTGGCGACGCACAAATCAGGCGGCGACTGGGTGCTAATTTCACACATTCCAACCCCTTTGCTGTAACCTCGCCTATGCGCAATGCTACATCCATATCAGCAGCAACCATATCTGGAAAATATTCTGCCTGATTAAGGTCTATTTTAATTTTAGGATAACTCTTGAGGAAGCCTTTGAGCAAGGGCAAAATAATATTGGGTGAACATACACTCATACCGATAACACGTAGTTGTCCTTGTGGTTCCCTATGACGGGCCGTAGCCGCTTCTTCGGCGTCATTAATGTTGATGAGAATGGCTTTACAATGCTCAAAAAAATTTCCGCCTGCATCGGTTAAGGTTACACTACGTGTCGTCCGTGTCAGTAAACGAACGTCAAGTCGATCTTCAAGTGTACTGATTATCTTGCTAACCGATGATGGATTACGGCGGAGCCTTCTGGCCGCAGCTGCCAGGCTGCCAGCATCGACGACCTGAACAAATACTTCCATTTCAATCAATTTATTAATATCTAATATCCCTATAGATGATGATTACTGAAAGTTATCCGTTAATGAGCACTGAATATACCTCTTTTCAATGCCTGCAATAAGACGCATAAGAAGAATTTGAGTCGTTCCAAATTATGATGCATAAAAAATCGAATGAGGGATAATGGGCATGAACAAATCTGGCTATTCATTTACTATTGATTTAACTAAGATAATTTAGCCGAACAGAGTTTCTGATGTTCTCACAACTAGATAACTAACCACCGTTAGCGCCTAGCTCATCACTGTTAATTATACGTAGTCACACACAAAATTAGACTTAACCAAGATGTGGATCTTGCACATAGAAGTCGATTACAAATTTTCCAGCTCTATGTCTGTACTTTAATTGGAGGCGAGTTTGATAGTTATTCTATAGAACTATTGTCATTTCCGGTTTGAGCTTGAATGACTGTAATGGATAATATTTAGGAAAACATAGTGGGAGTTGACGAAATTTAATATATGCGAGGCGTAGGAGGATGGATGGCATTCATACTGGCCGTTGATAATTTTTCTTTTAGATAGTTGACGAAGGCCAGCGTTTTGTTTGGTGTTCTCTTCTTACGTGGATAAATTGCGCAAACATAATATGTGATTATTTCCAACTGTTCAGGGAATAAAACTACCAACCGACCCTCTTGGATGTCGGGGCCTATAATAAAATCAGAAAGCCGACATATTCCCCAACCTGACAGCGCTGCCTGGTGAATCAATCCAGCATTACTTGCTAATAAATTTCCTGAAGACTGTATATTTTCGACTTGCCCATCCCTGCCAAATTCCCAGGTATTGAATTCTGGGTTCGTACTAAATCCAATGCAATTGTGCTCTTTAAGGTTGCCGAATGACTGTGGTGTACCATGGGTCGCGAGATAGCCTGGAGACGCACAAATAATGCGGCTACTAGGTGCTAGTTTGACGCATTCCAGCCCCTTTGAAGTAACCTCACCAATACTCAAAGCTACATCCATATCAGAGGCAACCATATCCGAGGAACACATCGCCTGATTAAGGTCTATTTGGATCCTAGGGTAACGATTGACGAAATCTGAGATCAAGGGAATAATCAAGTTGGGTAAGCAAGCATTCATACCGATGATACGGAGTCGTCCTCGCGGCTCTGTATGACAAGCCGTTGCAGCTTCCTCTGCTTCTTCTATGTTGATGAGTATGGCTTTACAATGTTCAAAAAAATCACGACCTGCATCGGTTAACATCAGATTGCGTGTCGTCCGTGTCAGCAAGCGTACTCCCAGTCGATCTTCAAGTGCACTAACGACCTTACTCACAGAAGATGGATTACGTAGAAGCCTCCTGGCCGCAGCAGCTAGGCTGCCGGCATCGACGACCTGAACAAATATTTCCATTTCAATCAGCTTGTTCATATTTGTTACCCCTATTGTAAATTTGTATACATGCATATTTGGAATGATTAAAATTCCAATTATGCTGATTAAAGATCCGTGGCTGGTATTCTTATTACTAGGGGATAAGTTTCATTTTTCTCTTTAAATCTTTGTTTTAGATGAATCAATGGTACAGGAATTGTTTGAATATAAGCGAATATAAGCGAATATAAGCGAATATAAGCGAATATAAATGAACGCAAGAAAATTTCTTAAAAAATTAGTGTTATTTAGGTATATGTTCTGAAATCTGTGATTACACACAAAAAAGAAAGGAGCACACATTTATTTGGATATTTGTATTCGCTGAGGACAGCTATCTATTGATTAATAATTTCGGTCAGTGTCAAGTTATTGCCCTGCCAGAGACGGCTAGTTCATGTCATAGTCAGTTAACGGTGTCGGCCAGTTGTAGTCATTAGGGAAGTTGATAATGTTCGAGATTTTTTTGTGATGATCATTCAATCTGCCCTATTGGTAATTGTCTTATCAGATATTTGACGAAGACCCGAATTTTGATCGGAGTACTCTTTTCGGCAGACAAGAGTTCAAACATAATTTGTGACATTTCCAGTAGAATTGGGAATAGTACGACCAGTCTATCCTCAACTTCGCTAAAAACTCGATCATCAAACTAAACAAATATCGCCATTTTAATCAGCCTGTTCATCTTTAATATCTACTGCAAATTTACATGTGTGCCAACAGGAAAGATTAACATTCCTAAACCATCCCTTTTTTTGTGCAAATGTAAGACTATATTTTATTTAATCGAACAGAATTTCAGTTATTCAATTCTTCTGGTGAATAAAAGCGCTGAAGCGGAAAATTGTCAATAACATCCGAAGCAGGCCATGATCTGAGACCTAAATAATTGCATTACTTATGGTAAATATTGGTACAGAATTTTCCGTAAAGCGCGGCAAAAAAAATTCAAAGATCATATTTGTATTACATGTAGCGTTGGCTGTCACAAGGTCAAATATTGTCTGAATACAGTATGTTGTTCTTAATTTGATACTACTTTCGCTGTAAAATTATATTTCGTGAAGAGGCTTTCGATGCAACCAAATGTCATCCAACAACGTGAATTTAACTTCACTAACGCGCATTTCCAAAAAGTAAAAACGGTCCTTTATGCACACGCCGGTATTGTGCTGGCGGAGAATAAACAAGATATGGCCTACAACCGATTAGTGAGACGAATAAGAGAATTGGACTTGCAGAGTTTTGACCAGTATTTAGTAGATATTGAGAGTGATATTAATGAGTTTGGCTTGTTCATTAACGCGATGACGACAAACTTGACGGCCTTTTTCCGCGAGAGCCATCATTTTGATTTTATTGGTAATACTATCATTCCTCAGCTGGCACTATCAGGTAAAAAGAAGTTGAGAATCTGGTCGGCGGGCTGTTCACTGGGGGAGGAACCTTACAGTCTGGCGATGCAATTACTGAGTTCAAACATTGATATAAGTAGTTGGGATGTACGTATTTTGGCAACAGATATAGATTCAGATGTACTGGACCAGGCCCGGACAGGAGTCTATCCACAAGACAGAGTGGGGGCACTGCCTAAAGGGTATTTGAATAAACATTTCTTCAAAGGCAGTGGTCGCCAATCAGGCAGTGTCCAGGCACGGCCAGAACTACGTGAGATGATAACCTTTAAATATTTAAATTTAATGGAGGGGTGGCCGCTGAAAGGTCCCTTTGATTTTATTTTTTGTCGCAATGTAATGATTTACTTTGATAAGAAAACGCAAGCCAAGTTGCTGGAGAAAATGGCGGCACTGCTAAAAACTGATGGACACTTATTTATCGGTCACTCTGAAGCTCTGGCGCGACACGACAGCCACTTTACCTTATTAGG
>MAAC01012090.1_pt1 | contig 52222 bp, 42 predicted proteins | sample 1115981 | NCBI WGS metagenome assembly MAAC01 (sample SAMN04961126, study PRJNA320927) | seawater metagenome | isolation source: sample BD02T64 sea water enriched with oil for 64 days | place: USA:Gulf of Mexico | collected 2013-07-27 | reverse complement strand
GTTGAGACATCATAACTGTAAGCAAAACTATTACTTACCAGCGTAAAAAAGAAAAGAATAGAAAAAAAGATATGCTTAATATACATAAATCATCCTTGATCGTGTTAACTAATAACAGTGTCTAATACTGTTATTTCCCTTGAAACAAACTATTACATTTAGCCTATTGGTTGTCAATAATAAGAAAGGGTGTTAGTAAACAGCGAGACAGTTCAAGCAGTTACTAAAATGAATGAGATGACCGATAAGCCAACTCAAAATTATACGAGAGTGACGCGCTAGGTTAAAACCCAAAAAGTGAGGCCGCAAAATATTTTTGCGCTACGGTGTTTAAGAATATTGCTAATAACATCACGGGAATAAAAGTACCTAATGAAAAGTTAATATATTTTTGCATTAACGAACCTTCAAATTCGCCATTACCAATACTGAGTTCATGGTTTAGTGAATGCGTTTTCCAGCGGTAACTGACAAATAGACAAACCAATAATCCATTTAGTGGTAATACGGTGTCATAGAATAAATCCATTACAATATCGAAAAATGACTTAGTTTCGCCACCATAACTAACAAATTCGGTAAATAGACTCACCATGCCAAATGATAAGGCACATAGTATGGTTAAGAGGCCGCCAAATATAGCGATAATTGAAAGGGCTTTCTTACGGCAGAGCTTCTTCTCATCAATTAAAAAGGCCACAGGTACTTCAATGACTGAAACCAATGACGTTATCGCTGCGAAAAATACCAATATAAAGAACAACGTTGCGACTGTACTAGCGCCAATAAAGCCGATAGATGTTTGTAGCGCTAAGAATATCTTGGGTAATAATACAAAAATGAGGCTGACCGATGAATTGCTAAGCTCTGCTGGATTTACATCAGGATCGAACGAGAAGATCGCGGGTAAAATCAATAAACCAGCAATGAAAGCAACACAGGTATCGGCCATGGCAATAAATTTTGCCGAGCCAACGATATCAGTTTTTTTAGTTAGGTATGAACCGTATGTAATTAAAACCCCCATCCCTAAGGACAACGAAAAGAACGCCTGTGACAATGCGCCATTAACCACCGAGGCTGTTATTTTATCAATATTAGGGATCACATAAAAAGCAATACCGGCACCTGCATTGTCTAGGGTTAGTACAAAGGCGACTAATGCCAGCAACATAACAAATAACGCAGGCATTAAAATTTTTGAAGCCTGCTCAATACCTTTTTGGACTCCTAGTCTTAATATTGCGTAAATAATAGCGGCAACTACTATTAGTGCAACGAATATATAAGGACTATTGATGAATTCACCAAAAGTACCATCTGCAGCTAAATGGTCTAAGTTTCCCACCGCAGCCATGATTAAATAACCAAGGATCCAAACACTGATTACGGTATAAAATACCCCGATCATAAAGGGCGTGATAACACCAATTAGTCCTGCGGCTCGCCATATTGGTTGTTGATTGGATAATGAACCGAAGGCTCCAACGGGGCCTTTTTCTGTTTTGCGACCCATTGCCAGTTCAGCGGCCATTACAGGTATACAGATTACGGCGATGAAAAAAGCATAAATAATTAAGAATGCTCCCCCCCCATTCTTTGCAGCATTAACGGGGAAACCGACCAAATTACCAATACCGACTGCGGAGCCTGCCGCGGCTAAAATAAACCCCAATCGTGAGCTGAAATGCTCTCTTTCACTGCTCATTAACTCGTTATTGTTGCTACCTTTTTCGTAGCTAGATGCTCCTCCGTTTATAAGGCCGACTTTTTCCTGTGAGTTCATATTTATTTCCTAGTAATGCTTGAATAATGAGTACTGAACGATTGAATATAAAAACCATAGAGTGATCTTTTAATTAAACCGACTGGATCCAGCCAAACCTATCTTCACGGGTGCCATATTGAATCCCAGTTAATTCATCATATAAGTGCTTGGAAACTGCCCCCGTTTTATTGTTATTAATAACGTACTCTTTGTTTTTAAAACTAAGTTTACCCACAGGAGATATGACTGCCGCTGTACCACAACCAAAAACTTCGGTTATTTTACCACTGTCAATATCAGCTAATACTTGTTCAATATCTAAGCGCTGTTCAGATACATCATAGCCGAGTGTTGGCGCCATTTTTAATATCGAATCACGAGTAATTCCGGGTAAAATACTGCCGCTAAGCGAAGGCGTCTGTATGTGTTTACCTTCATAAACAAAGCATATATTCATAGCTCCGACTTCTTCTATAAACCGACCTTCAACGGCGTCTAACCATAAAACTTGTGAGTAACCTAGTTTAATAACGTCTTCAGAGGCATAAAGGCTTGCTGCATAATTACCCCCTGTTTTAGCTTCACCGACACCGCCTTTAACGGCTCGACGATACTCATCGGCCACATAAACCGAAATCGGGCTCAATCCTTCTTTGAAATAAGAGCCTGCAGGGCTGGCAATAATAAAATGTGTATAACTCGAACTAGCACTAAGGCCAAGTCTAGGGCTAGTAGCAATCATAGTAGGACGGATATATAAAGATGAACCTTGCTGTTCAGGGACCCAATCTTGGTCAAGATAAACTAATTTTCTAATCGCCTCTAGATGAATATTCTCGTCAACTTCAGGCATAACTATACGCTTGGCAGAGCGATTAAAACGTTTAACATTTTCTTCCGGACGAAATAAATTAATACCGCCATTTGGTTTCCGATAAGCTTTGAGTCCTTCAAATATTTCCTGACTATAATGAAAAACAGCTGCTGACGGCTCAAGCAATAAGGAATGATAAGGACTAATCAATGCATCATGCCACCCCTTATTTTTTTCAAAGTTTTGGGTGAACATATGATCAGAAAATGTCACGCCAAAACTGAATTTTTCTGGACAAGATTGACGTTTTTCTCGATTGAGTGGCTTTATTTTTATAGACATTTTTTTCCTTTGTAATTTATTATCAGTGTGTAAATATAAAATTAGAAATATTCTAATTATTTTGATATTAATACTTGGAACCAGCGCTAATTAATTGTCACTCTATTCCTTGGGAGTTAACCTGATAGAGAAGTTGGCGATGATTTAGCCAAAACAATATTGCTAAGGTATTTTCCAATTACTACGACGGCTTTGTTGATAAAGGCAGCTGAAGTTCAAAGTTACATAGTTTTTCTTTTTAGCTATAGCAATAGAGTGAACGAATCCTCAAGCAGTTGCTTTAAATATGCAATAAACCTTGCCCCGTCAGCTCCATTAATCATTCGATGATCAAACGCAAGTGTGATTGGCATCATCAACCGCGGCTTAAATTCACCGTTAATAAAACAAGCTTCAACTTGACTTGAAGCAACCCCCAAAATCGCCACTTGTGGCCAATTCACAATAGGGAAAATACTACTCAATCCCAACCCTCCTAAATTTGAGACAGTGATACCTGCGCCACTTAAATCTTTTGCCGTTAACTTTCTTGTCCGTGCTTTATCGGCTAACTTTACTAGGTCGCTCGATATCGCCATTAGACCTTTTTGATCGGCATTTTCTACTTTCGGAACAACTAGTCCTGCCGGAGTATCTACCGCAACCCCAATATGACAATAGTCTAGATAAACTACCTCATTGCTCTGTGGATCAAAGGCCGCATTAAAGCGAGGAAACTGGCGCAAAGTTTGTGCTAAGGCTTTAACTAAAATCGCGGTAATGGTTAATGAACCACCAGTTTGCGCCTTAACCGTCCCTTTATGTCGCTGACGCGCTGCTTCAAGCTCGGTGATATCTATTTTTTCTTGTAGCCAAGCATGGGGGATTTGTGTCCAAGCATGACTCATGTTTTCAGAGGTAATGCGTTCGATACCAGTCATAGCTTGACGATGGACATTGCCATAGACTGACAAATCGGGCAAAGATTTTTGCGCGGTATTAGCATGTGCTGTAGCCACTTGTTGACCTTTGGCTCGCTGTTTCGCATACGATTTAACATCGGCAATACTTATTCGGCCTCTGGGACCACTGCCGGTGACCTCAGAAATGGCAACGCCAATTTCCCGTGCTAAACGACGGGTGCCAGGCCCCGCAGGGATAATTGCGCCAGTAGCTATTTGTTGTTCATGCGTTGATGCTATGGCTACCTTAGGAGGAAGCTTTGTTTGGGTATTAGCAACAGCTAAAACCGACTCACTAGGAGCTTGCTCGATCACGGCTTTGTTTGGTTCACTCGGGCTGTCTGCATCAAGCGAATCTAAAGCCAAACTTATGATTTTATCCCCTTGGCTGACTTTATTATCAATGGCTAGGTATAGATCAGTCACACAGCCAGCTTTAGTTGCGGGGATTTCCAGTACTACTTTATCAGTTTCTACCTCTAATAATGTCTGACCTTCACTTATCATCTCCCCTAAAGCAACGGCAATATTCACTACTGTACCTTCTTTTACATCATCCCCTAAATCAGGGACCAATATAGTCTCAGTCACTTTCTTTGCTCCTTAACCGTCTGTTGGGTTGAGTTTATCTGGGTTAATATTCCAGTCAGTCATTGTCTGCTTCAGTATTTCAAGCGGTAACTCACCTTGCGTGACTAAGGCATACACTGTGGTATACGCGATATGCTCAGCACTGACTTCAAAATAGTCACGGATATCTTCACGAGATTCACAGACCCCAAAACCGTCTGTACCTAACGTGGTATAACTGCCAGGGATCCAGCGGCCGATACTTTCAGGTAAGGCTTTCATATAGTCTGAGGTCGCTACAAAGACGCCAGTTTCTTCTTGTAATACTTGAGTTACATAAGGTTGCTCTGGTGTTTTATCACCACGGAGTCGATTACGACGCTCACAGTTTAGGCCATCACGCGCTAACTCACTGTAGCTGGTGACACTCCAAACATCGGTAGCAATACCAAGTACTGCAAGTAAGGCTTGTGCTTGAATAACTTGTTGCATTATCGCGCCACTACCCATCAGATGCGCTTTGGCCTTAGGTTTATCTAAATCACTGCGATTGAAACAATACATACCCTTGATAATGCCTTGCTCAATGGTATCGCCCTCAGGCATTTGCGGCATGGTAATATTTTCGTTATATACAGTTAAGTAATAGAACACCTTCTCTTGCTCTGTGTACATGCTTCGAATTCCGTCTTTCACTATTACCGCCAATTCATAAGCAAAAGCGGGGTCGTAACTGCGTAAGTTTGGCACTGTTGCAGCAAGTAAGTGAGAATGACCATCTTGATGCTGTAAGCCTTCGCCATTTAAGGTGGTGCGTCCAGCTGTACCGCCTAATAAGAAACCACGACACATATTATCAGCACAAGCCCAAATCATGTCACCGACCCGTTGAAAGCCGAACATAGAGTAAAATATATAAAATGGGATGGTAGGCACGCCATGATAAGCATAAGCTGTACCTGCTGCGAGGAAAGAGGCCATAGCACCAGTTTCACAAATACCTTCTTGTAATATTTGTCCATCAGTTGCTTCTTTGTAAGGCAGTAAGCTATCACCGTCAACCGGCTGATATTGTTGTCCCTGTGGAGAATATATACCGCTATTACGAAATAACGCTTCCATGCCAAAGGTACGAGCTTCATCGGGTACAATCGGCACGATATATTGACCAATTGCCGAGTCTTTGAGTAATTTTGCCATCACTCGAACCACAGCTGTGGTGGTTGAGAATCGACGTTCGCCTCCATTTTTATAAAAATCAGCAAAGAAATTTTTATCGGGTATTTGAAGTATAGGACAATCAACTTTGCGCTCTGGCAAGTAGCCCCCTAGTTGCTGACGCTGATTTTGAAGATAAGTCATTTCTTCACTGTCTTTTTCAGGCAAATACAGCTGGGCAGCAGCCAATTGTTCATCCGTTAACTCAATGCCAAAGTTACGACCACAGGCAATGCGTTCCTCACTAGAAAGCTGTTTTTTCTGGTGAGCGGTATTACGTCCTTGCGTACCTTCACCCATGCCATCGCCTTTCACTGTTTTAATTAAAATAACCGTCGGTTTACCGGTTTCTTTAGCTGCGCGTTCAAAAGCGGCATAAACTTTCTTCACATCTTGTCCGCCGCGTTTGATGGCTTTTAACTCTTCATCGGTCAAGCTATTCATTAACGCTTTTAATTCTGGTGACTTCTCTACCCAGTGTTCTCGTTGAGAACCGCCATCAGAGACTGAATACATTTGATAATCACCATCAAGTGCTTCCTCCATGCGTTGTTGCAAAATGCCATCGGTATCACGGGTGAGCAAATCGTCCCAACCACTGCCCCAAATGACTTTAATTACTTGCCAATCAGCACCACGAAAACTGCGTTCAAGCTCTTGAATAATTTTACCATTACCACGTACTGGACCATCCAGACGCTGTAAATTACAGTTAACCACTAAAACTAAGTTATCAAGTTTTTCTCGTGAAGCAATGTTGATAGTTCCCATCACCTCGGGCTCATCCGATTCACCATCGCCGATGAAATTCCAGACCTTACCGCCATTTTTCGGTTTTAAGCCACGCGCTTCTAAATATTTGATAAAACGTGCTTGATAGATGGCACTTGGCGTCGATAAACCCATCGATGCTGTTGGTCCTTGCCAAAAGTCAGAAAGTTGTCTGGGATGTGGGTAAGACGGTAAACCTCCGCCTGGTTGTAGTTGCCTGCGATAGTTTTTTAACTGTACATCACTTAAGCGTCCTTCGATAAAGGCACGGCTATAAATCCCCGGTGCTGCATGGGCCTGAACATTAACAATGTCACCACCATAATGTTCACTTTTGTTTCGAAATATATGATTAAAGCCTACTTCCAGCATTGTTGCCGCTGAAGCATAGGTGGCGATGTGTCCACCTACTCCTGAACCACTATCATACCCTTGTAATACCATTGCCATGGCATTCCAGCGGATTATATTGGCAATTTTTTGCTCTAATTCAATATTGCCCGGATAGGCCGGCTGCTCATTCAATGAAATGGTATTACGGTAAGGGGTGTTGAGGGTCGCCTCATCAAATTTAATGCCTTGTCCTAGTAAACTATTTTGTAAACTACGGAGTAATAATTTAGCACGCTCAGGCCCTTGTTCTTTTAATACATACTCAATAGAGTCAAGCCACTCTTGTAACTCTTCTGCTTCTTCTACAGACTCAGTGTCAACTGAATCAGTAATGTTGTCTTTCATGGTGGTACTACTCTTAGTATGGTGGTCAACTAATTTTGGCCACGGAATTGTATTCAAACCAGTATGATTTTTCTGACTCATTTGGAGTTATCCCTCCCTTATGGTTGTGAGGTCTAACTTGCCAGTAATTTTCAAAATGTACCTAACAATCGCCTATTTAGCTTTAATAAATGAACGGTAGTCTAGGGGGGTAAACGTCTAATAATCGTTCAATCGGAGTCGAGCCCAACACGTCCTCGCCGACTCTTCTTTGTCGAATATGATATTGTTTAGCTCATTAGCTTTTGTGCAAATAAATCGATGACAAGAGATCTTAAATGAGACGTTCTTAATCAGGCTATCTTCACGGTTTAAGATAAGCCTGATTAAAAGTAACAATTATGCCGCGTTAGGCGTTTCGGCTTTATTAACAGTTTTAACTTTAGCTAGCGCTTGGGCTAAATCGAAAATGATATCTTCAACATTTTCTAAACCTACAGAGACTCTGATCAAGGTGTCACTTATCCCAGCCTCTTCAAGCTCTTCTGGTGAATAGGTAGAATGGGTCATAGAGGCAGGATGTTGAATTAATGATTCAGCATCACCTAAGCTAACTGCAATCGAGAATAATTGCATATTATTAATAAAGTCGGCACCTCCAGTTAGACAAGTATCTAACTCAAAAGCGATCACACCACCGGCGGCTTTCATTTGCTTACCGATAAATTTATTACCTGAATGAGATTTAAGTCCAGGATAGTAAACTTGATTAACAACTGGATGTTTTTGTAAAAATTCCGCAACTTTTTGCGCATTATTGCAATGACGTTCCATTCTAATTGGCAATGTTTTTATGCCGCGCATAATTAACCAAGCATCATGTGGACTTATGGTTGCTCCAATATCTTTTAATGTCGTCATTTTAATTTCATTAATCATATCAATGCTACCGCACACGATGCCCGCAACTACGTCACCATGGCCATTTAGATATTTGGTAGCACTGTGTACAACAATATCAGCACCAAATTTTGCCGGTTGCTGTAATACGGGTGTTAAGAAAGTATTATCAACAACGGATATCAAGTTATTTTTCTTGGCAATAGCGCAAATTTTTTCTAGGTCTAATACCAGCATATTAGGGTTGATTGGCGTTTCTAAAAAGACTAGTTTGGTATTTTCTTTAATTGCTGCGTTGATATTTTCTGGATCAGTCATATCAACAAAGGTGACTTCAATGGCAAATTTTTTCAACATATGATTCATTAAGGCAAAAGAGCAGCCATAAACCGCTTTTGATGAAATCATATGATCGCCAGCTTGTAAATTGGTTAATAAGGCTGCAGATACTGCAGCCATTCCTGTTGCTGTAGCTGCCGCATCTTCCATGCATTCCATAGCTGCAACACGCATTTCTAACTGACGAGTAGTAGGGTTACCAAGCCTGGAATAAATGTAACCTTCGGCATCGCCCGCGAAACGGTCGGCACCTTGTTGAGCATTATCAAAAATAAAAGTAGACGTTTGATACAAAGGCGTTGCAAGAGATCCAAATTGTTCGTCGTTTATTCTTCCTGCATGAATGGCTTGTGTTTCAATAAAGTTACTTGGTGAATGCTTGATGTCAGTCATTAATTTCTCTTTAGTTAAGTTAATTCAGTTACTAAGTCGTTGCTAGAAACCTTGTTAGACTTACTCTAAGCAATTTAGCTGCCAATTATGATAATCTCTTGTTTTTCAATGCGTTATGGTTTGTTTGTGTTTGTGTGTATGTTAAGGTGTAATTTTTTTATTACAAATAAATCACGATAAATCATATAATTAATTAAAATAAACCTAAATCATCGTATTTGTGGTCTTTACTATGTAATATATTTATTACAGATTGTAACTTTATTATTACATGTAAAGGTGGAAACTCAATGGAGGCTACTTGTGCACAGAGAAATTGAATCCACCGACAAAATGGGGATTAACTAATAAATCCCCGTTAAATTCATCAAGCAAGCTTTATTAAACAGGATCTCTGAGTCAATTATTTACATTGACAATAAAAGCATTATTTTGGCTACTAATTCCTAAATTTTTAATTTTCCCATTTTAAAAGGCAACGTATTGCTGTGATGGTTTTCGATCTTGTATCAGCTCTAATAAGGTAATTCACAAATGGTTTAATATCCGTTTGTGTTCAGGTTATTGAGAAGGCATTTCACATGGCTAATGATTTCATAAAAACTAATACTTTTAGATGACGTAAAAATACGGTTTTGCTATAGTGCGCACAATGAATAGCCTCTAAATAATACGAGTAAATCAATGAGAATAGATACTCCTACCACTGCCTTATGGGCTTTAGTGATGGTGAACCTTATTTGGGGCTTTGGCTTTGTTGTGGTTGATGGTGCTATTGAAATTATGCCCGTAAATACCTTTAACGCTTTTCGTTTTGGTATTGCAACCTTAGCACTAATACCTTTATATTTTTTGCAAAAGAAGCCCGCCGATTCAGAGGGAGACTACCGAGTTTCTGAATTATTCAAAACGGGCTTTGGTTTAGGCTTGTTATTGTTTTTAGGATTTGCCTTACAAACCAAAGGTTTGCTTTATACCAGTGTTTCTAATACGGGATTCATTACTGGATTATGTGTTCCTTTCGTACCCATTATCGGTTTCCTACTCTTTAAAACCAGAGTGGGTATTGAAATTTGGGTCAGTGTTGTCGCCGCTACCATTGGGTTATATTTTTTAACCATAGGCGACAAAATGGAATTTAATTTTGGTGATATTCTCGTTGCTATTAGCGCCGTTTGCTACGCCGGTCATATTACTTTAATGGCTAGGTACGGAGGCCGATTTCCCGTGATTCCGCTTAGTATTATTCAATTAGCCGCTGTTGCTTTTTACAGTACTATTGCGGCAACTTATGAAGAACTTATGAACATCAATGTTGGCTACCCTTCATTGGTAGAACAATTAAACAGTACCGATGTTTGGGCTGCGATTCTATATTCTGGTATTTTAGCGAGTGCTTTTGCATTTTGGGCGCAAACTTCAAGCCAACGTTTACTTGAACCTCATAAGGTAGCACTAATTTTTGCATTAGAACCCATATTTGGTCATCTTGCTGCCTTTGTTATATTAGGAGAATACCTTGGTGTAAAAGGGTGGTTTGGCGCAGGACTAATAATTGCGGGTATGCTTTACTCAGAGCTTGGTGGTCGAAGAAAAATTAAAGTGCAGCCATTAGATCAAATGGCTGCACCAATAGATAAATAGTGATTAAGTAATCGCTTGAAGATGAGGTAGCCTTACCAAAGATAAGGCTACTATAGTAGAAGAAGTAAATTTTAAGCTATGTTATTTATAATAACTTAAACAAGTTTCCACTTCATTTTTTGAACCCATAATAACTTCGACTCGTTGGTGAATACTGCTTGGCTCTATGTCCATAATACGACCTTCGCTAGTCATGGCTAAGCCACCTGCTTGTTCGAGAAGAAATGCCATCGGGTTTGCTTCATACATTAAACGCAATTTATAAGGTTGTTTTGCGTTTTTGCTGTCGGTAGGGTAGGTGAATATACCACCACGACATAAAACACGGTGAATATCGCCAACCATTGCAGCAATCCAACGCATGTTAAAGTTTTTATTACGTGGCCCAGTATCACCAGCAATTAAGTCACTGATGTAATTTTGCATAGGCGCTTGCCAGAAACGTTGGTTTGACATGTTAACAGCAAACTCTTGCGTATCAACCGGTACTTGTACGTTACGCTCAACTAATAAATAACCGCCGTGCGTTCTATCTAATACGTAAAAATGCGTGCCGCTACCTGTGGTCATAACTAACATGGTTGCAGGGCCATATAAAACATAGCCTGCACAAACTTGACGATGTCCTGCTTGTTTGAACATATCAGAGTCATCGGCAGCCATATTTTTTGGCGCTTCATGGATAGAAAAAATGGTACCAATAAGTGAGTTAATGTCGATATTTGAGCTGCCGTCTAACGGGTCAAATGAAACAATAAACTTACCATTTTCATTACCTGCTACTGAGGTATCTTCTTCTTCAGAAGAAATTGCTTTTACAAAACCTGATTCAAGCAAAATATCTTTAAATAATTCGTTAGCGACCACGTCTAATTCTTTCTGTATTTCACCTTGAATATTTTCATCTAAGGTTGACCCCATTAAACCACCTAAATGTGCCTGACTAACGCGAAAAGAAATTTCTTTGGTTGCCGCTAAAATGGTTTTGATTAATGAAATAAGGTCTAGTGGTACATTGTCTTGACGTAAAGCGGGAGCTAATCGTTGCATTGGGTTACCTAATTGCTTTAAAGTTTTATAATTTAAGTTAATAATAGCTATTAATGAGGGTGCGTACTAGTTAATAGCGCTTTATTGCCTGAAAGTAGTTAATTATTATCTTTGTAGTAATTTATTTTACCTTCATTGTAATTATAACAAGCTTACGCCATATTTCAGAAGCTTTAATCCTATTAATATAATTAATTTTATAGGATTAAAGCTGATTTTTGTCCACCGTATGCTGTTTTGCTTCAACAGTAAGTTATACCTTGCATGAGCAGAAAACTGATTTTAGCTAAAACAAGGTATTAAGTTACCCCCCCCCCGAGCAACTACTTACTGGCCGCTGAAATTCTATTTGTCAGTAATCGTGGTAGTGACCTAAACTTTGTTAACACCACTAAATTTCCCAGTAAGATAAAGCTTAAACCAATTACTGTGTATTCACTCCAATGAAAGCCTTCAACTACTGTCGAAATTAATACAGCAATAGCGGGAAAGAGAATATTAGCATAAGAGGTTTTGTGCGCGCCTATACGAGTCATTAACGTTAAGTAACTACCGAATGCGATGACTGAGCCGAACAATGATAAATATATTAGTGAACTTAAGTAGGCTAGCTCAAAAGAAAAGCTAAATTGTTTACCTTGTAAAACAACGGCTAAACCAGTAAAAATTGCGCCATATAACATTCCCCACGCATTTGCTTGCACGATAGGCACATTATTTTTTTGATTTTTAATTGATAGCATATTACCTATTGAAGCAGACAAAGTGCCTAGTAAACACAATCCTAACCCTAATAGTGTCGTTGCACCGAGTGATATATCGATTAATTGTGGCCAAAAAAGCGTCACTATACCAAATAAGCCAAAAGCACCGCCAACATATACTTGTTTGGTGATTTCTGTTTTATAAAAAATCCGTGTATTGACTATATTCATTATCATCAAGGTTGAAAAAGCAATACATGCTAGTGCTGAATTAATGTGTTGTTGTGCGGAATAAAGTAATAAGTAGTTTAGTCCAAACAAACAAATGCCAAACGCAGCGAATAAGCCATGCTGTTTCAGGGAGAAGCGCATCGGTAATTGCTTTATTTTAGCAAAAGAGAACAAAATAAAAGCGGCAAGTGCAAAGCGATACGTTATCGAAGCTTCCAGAGGAATATCGCCTAATTGGTAATTAATGGCAACCCAAGTAGATCCCCAAATCAAAACAGTGATCAAATATAAAAAATGATTGTTCATGAGCGCTTCTTATCCTTTTTTCTTTATTTCAAAAGATGAGATGACAGTGTAATGATAATTTGGTTTAATAACATATACAGAATAATGAAAATGAAACCTATACAGTTTCATTGGCAATATTGAGTTTATTATGCGTTTATTAGACAAAACATCTTCTGCTTTTTTATATCAACAAGTAATTGATTTTATCGAAAAGCAACAACAAGCGGGCGCTTTATTACCTGGTGATAAACTGCCTAGTTTACGCAAACTGAGTGCACAGTTTGAAATTAGTGTACCGACAGTCAAGCAAGCTTATATTGAATTAGAACGGCAGGGGCGTGTTTGTGCAAGGCCACAATCAGGTTACTTCCTAACCGCGTTACAGGCGAGAACCTTAAAACCTAGACCATCCCAATGGTCTCATTGCACGCCAACAACGGTGCAATGTCGCAGTATGATTGAACAAGTTCACGAAGCAGTACATTTACCTAATACGGTCGCATTAGGTATTTCTAATCCTATTCTCGCTAATCCACCTGATAAGACCTTAGCGAGATTAATGCGCTCAGTTATTTCAAAAGTGGCTGAAAAAGCGGTCAGTTATGGTCCACCTACGGGTGATCCAAAACTGCGCATGCAATTGGCATTTCGCTATCAAGACCAAGGTGTTGCTGTAAACCCAGATGATATTTTAATAACCAATGGCGCCCAAGAAGCGCTGTCCATTGCATTACAGTGTGTCGCACAACGAGGCGATGTTATTGCTGTGGAATCACCGTGTTTTTTTGGCATGATTGAATTGATCGAAACGTTAGGCATGAAAACGTTGGAAGTTTACACCTGTACGGAAGATGGTGTTTGCTTAGATGAATTAACTAAAGCATTAAAACAACATCCAATTAAAGCATGCTTATTTTCTACTGCGATTAATAACCCGCTTGGCTCTATGAAAACCGACGTTCAGCGACAAGCTATTGTGAGTTTACTTGAGCAATACGATATTCCTTTGATTGAAGATGATGTTTACAGCGAGCTATATTTTAGTGAATATAAACCTAAACCTGCCCAGTTGTATTCAGAAAAAGGCTTAGTAATGACTTGTTCGTCATTTTCAAAAACCGCCGCACCAGGCTATAGAACGGGTTGGTTATTGCCTGGGAAATATGAAGAGCAAGCAAAGCGTATTAAGCGAGCGCAGTCTTGCTCAACGCCGATGTTACAGCAGTGGACCTTAAATGAGTATATTCAAAGTGGTGATTATGATCGCCATTTGTGTGTGCTGCGTAAAAAGCTAATTTACAACTGTGAACGCATGCGCGCATTAATAGCAGAGCACTTTCCGAGTGAAGTGTGTATTTCTAAACCTCAAGGAGGCAGCGTGCTATGGGTAAGGTGCCAGTCGCACGTTAATACCAGTGACTTTTTTCAGCAAGCACTAACGCAAGGGGTTAGTTTTGCCCCTGGTATTATTTTTTCTCCGTCAGGAAAATATGCTAATTATATGCGTATTAGTTATGGGGTGCAGTGGAATGAGCAAGTAGAAAATGCAATAAAAACATTGGGAGAATTAGTGTTTGAATATTCAGTAAAACGCCAATGCCATGAGAAAAACAACAAACAAGAAGAGCAGTGATAATATGACTCAGACTATGAATAACCCCAGTAACGTTTCATTAAAATTATTATTGCCCTTATTAGCGTCAATTATGGCGTTGTCACCGTTAGCAATCGATATGTATTTGCCGGCAATGCCTAATTTGGCGGACTATTTAGCTACTGATATGCCTATGGTACAAAACAGTTTAAGTGTTTACTTATTTGGCTACGCTTTAGGATTAGTGTTATTTGGCCCAATGGCTGATAAATATTCACGTCGAAAAATGGTGTTACTTGGCGTCAGTGGTTTCCTATTGGCAAGCTTACTACAGCCTTTTGTCAGTAACATTGAACAATTTTTATCACTGCGTTTTAGTCAAGCATTTATTAGTAGTGCCGCAACGGTTGTTGTTCCCAGTGCTATTCGAGAATATTACCAAAAAGATACCGCAAAAGGGCTGTCGTATGTTTCTATGATTATGATGTTAGCGCCGATGATCGCCCCTACTATTGGCAGTGTGTTATTAATTGCTCACAGTTGGCAGATGATTTTTTATGTGCTGTCATTTTATAGTGTGGTGGTGTTGTTATTGGTGATAAAATACTTGCCTGAAGCGGTTAGAAGTACCACTGCGCAAGATAAACAAATTAGCTTTTTAGCGCGTTATAAAATTGTTTTTTCCAATAATGAAGCACGATTAGATATTATCAGTTCGATGACAATATCACTGGCCTTTTTTGCTTATATTACGGCAATTCCTTTTGTATACTTAACGGTCTTTAAAGTGTCAGAATTTAGCTTTAGTGTGCTGTTTGGTATTACTGTAGTGGCTTTAATGAGCTCGCATTTTATTAATACTCGGCTAGTTGTGCGTAAGGGCTCAAGAAAAATGCTGGGCTACGGCTTAAGTTGCGCACTGATTGCAGCAATAGCATTATTAGTGGTAAATTATTTTTCATTACCACTTGTTTATACTGTGTTGTCGATATTGCCATTAATGGGGGGGATTTCCATGGTGGCGGTTAACTCAGATGCCTTAGTAATTACTAAATTTCCAGAACACGCAGGTACGGCAACCGCTGTGATAGGGACGTTACGATTTGGTATTGGCGCGTTGGCAGGGCCAATACTAGCCTACTTTTATGACGGCAGTGCCTTGCCTTTTGCAGTATTAATGTTCTCAGCAGTATTGGTGGTGTTATTATGTCAGGTTATAATTAATCGTAATGAAAAATAAACTCAATAAAAACAAGTTAGATTAGAGGGATTAGCATGAAAAAAGTAGCAGTAATTTTAAGTGGCTGTGGTGTTTATGATGGCAGCGAAATTCATGAAGCGGTATTAACGCTGTTAGCCATAGAGCAAAACGGGGCAAGTTATCGTTGTTTTGCCCCTAACATTACTCAACATCATGTTATTAATCATTTAACTGGTGATGTCAGTGAAAATGAAACACGCAATGTATTGGTTGAATCAGCACGAATTGCTCGTGGTGATGCTGAAGACCTATGCGAGTTACGCGTGCAAGACTTTGATGCCCTTATTGTTCCGGGTGGTTTTGGCGCGGCAAAAAATTTATGTAACTTTGCGCTTGATGCCGATAACTATCAAGTAAATGAGCAAGTTTTAACGGCTTGTCAGGCTTTTGCTAAAGCAGATAAACCCGCAGGTTATATGTGCATTGCACCGACAATGTTGCCGTTAATTTATCCTAAAGGCGTGCAAGGAACCATAGGTACCGACCGAGATACTGCAGCATATATAGAAGCGAAAGGGTTAGTACACAATAATTGTAATGTTGACGACGTGGTTATCGATCAAGCCCATAAATTAGTGTCTACGCCTGCTTATATGTTGGCAACATCACTAACGGAAGCGTCATCAGGTATTAATAAGTTGGTTAAAAATGTGTTGGCATTAGTTGAATGACATTTAGCCATATGAAAAGTAGCAAGTTTTTATCTGTTAGTTTTTACTTTTATACACTTTGTTTTTTTACTTTAAGTGTTTGTTATGCACTACCTAATAACCATATGTCCAATAACTATGTGCCCAATAAAAATGTCTCGAATAGCGCTATGATTAAAGAATTTACATCATCAAATCAACTTTCTGATTTTGAAAGACTAGTCGCAACAAAAATGGCGTTAGATATTCGTTATTTTTGTTCCGAAACTGGGCCTAATAAGCCAGAATCTACAGGGCAATGCTTACAACCTGTGACTAAACTGCCACAAGCATTAGCTGATATGGTGACAGTATCGGGCATTGGCAGTGTTGTACTTTTTGCTGAAAATTTAGCAACAACAAAACAAATAATTCAGCTGACCCATGATTTACAGCAGGCGGCTTTGCAATCTCCGTCAGGACAGCCATTAATTATTTCTATCGATCAAGAAGGCGGTAGGGTAGTACGTTTACCACAGGCAACTTCGTTTGCGGGAAATATGGCAATTGGTGCTACTTATATAGATCATGGCGTTATGTTTGCCTCAAAAACAAGCAGGGTTATTGCTAAAGAGTTAACCGCATTAGGCATTAATAATAACTATGCACCTGTGGTTGATGTAAATACTAATGCCGCTAACCCAGTAATAAATACTCGCTCTTTTGGTGAAGATCCACAGCAAGTAGCCAAGTTAGGCGTCGCTGCGGTAAATGGTTTTCAACAAAACGGCGTTATGGCAACCTTGAAACATTTTCCCGGCCACGGTGATACGCATGTTGATAGCCATTTAGGTCTACCGCTTGTTGCTCATGATCTTGCCACCATAGAAAAACAAGACCTAGCACCTTTTCAGTGGGCTATTCATCACAGTTCACCAGCGATGGTCATGACTGCCCATATTCAATACCCGGCCTTAGATGATTCAACTATAATGAATAAAGCAGGCGAAAATATTATTCGACCTGCCACCATGTCACGTAAAATATTAACTGATCTGTTAAGAGAAAAAATGGGTTTTGAAGGTATTATTGCCACCGATGCCCTTGATATGGCGGGTATTGCCCATTATTTTGATGACGTTACCGCCGTGGTTGAAACTTTCGTTGCTGGCGCTGATTTAGCGGTGATGCCTTTTAAAATAAGAAATATTGAAGATATTGAACAATTTTATCTATTTATCAAAGAAGTTGCGCAAAAGTTACAACAAAAAAGTGACGATAATGACTTGTTATCAGCAGAATTAACGCAATCTGTTGCTAGAATAAATCGTTATAAAGCGCAATATTGTCAGCTATCTAAAATTTCTGTTACCAAGAGGATCACCTTAGCTGAGGAATTTATAGCTCAACCAGAACATTTAGCGCTTGAACAGACATTAGCTGATAATGCCGTGGTTCAGCTATCGACTAAACAGAATAGCTTACCCGTAAATGTTGCTGAAATTAATCGCATTCATTTGTTTGTATTAAGTTGGCAAGAATTTGGTGCATTAAAACAAGCGATTATCAATCAATGGCAAAGTATTGGTAAAACTGCTCCAGAAGTGAGTGCAACGGTTGTCGATGAAGGCGATACGCAATCTCAATTACACAGTGGTGAAAAACTAGCCAAGGCAGATTTAGTGATTGCCACGGTTGACACTAAAATAGCCAGTGCCATCAGTAGTGTTGTAGACACGGGAGGGGCAGAAGACTTGTTAACTCAAATTAACTCGGTAAGCAATAAACAAGATAAAGTCGGTTATAAGCTACTGCTCAGTTATCAGTTACAACAAGCACAACAGCAAAAAATACCCAGCGTGTTAATTGCCAAAGGCTCTCCGTATTTACTGCAGCCTTATAGTGCTTTAACCGACACTATGTTGGTCACTTTCGATGATCATATTTATCAAAAGAAAGACCAACAAACCAATAAAGTCCAAGCGTATAGCTCAGGTTATACTAGCAGCATGGCGATTATCTTTGGTAAACAAAAAGCACTAGGTAAATTGCCGGTAAGTCTGCAATAACTTTTCCATACCTCTTCTAATAACTTTTTACATATAGCATTGAGCCTGACGATTTTATGATACAGATTACAAATTTTGAACACTCCAAATTAACGATTAAAAGCTGGCAAATACTTGAAAATGAAAGCTGGTGTGTTTTGGGGCGAAATGGCGCAGGCAAACAATACCTTGAGCAACTTTTAACTGGTGTTCTTGAGCCTGATGCAGTAAATGAGCTTACCTTGCTTCATGCCGATAAAGTCGGCCTGGTTTCTTTTGAAAGCCAACAAGACATCTACGAAAATGAGTTAAAACTTGATGCCAGTGATTATACCGACGCCAAAGATATAGGCACTAAAGCGAAAGACTTTTTACCCAAAGATAAACTCAATGATGTGCTGATTAGTGAGTTTGGCTTAAGCCATCGTCTTGAAAGTGGCTACCGACAGTTAAGTACAGGCGAGGGGAGAAAGCTTTTAATCTTACAGGCAATATTTAATGGCGTAGAGCTTTTGATATGCGAAAATCCTTTTGATAGCTTAGATGAAGCGTCTTGTATCGCATTGTCAAACGCGCTAGAGCGATTATCAAAAACGGGTATTAATGTTTTATTGATGCTCAATAATCGACAAGATATTCCGGTATGGTGTAACAAGATTGCCTTTATTGAGCGAGGGCAGTTTGATGTTATCGGTAAGCTTGAAAGTGATGAAACCAAACGACAGCTTGATGCTTTACTAACGCAAGTGCCTGACAATGTTAGTTGGCCTACTAACATGCAACAACTGTGTGATTATCAGCACCCCTATTTAGTAAATTTAAATAAGGGTAACGTTCATTACGGCGGGGTAAGCGTTTTCGAAGATTTAGATGTGGCTATTAAACCATTACAGCATACCTTGATTACTGGCCCCAACGGCAGTGGTAAGTCTACCTTAATGCAGTTAATTACTGGGGATTGCCCTCAATGTTATAGCAATGACATTCATGTTTTGGGCTATAAAAGAGGCTCAGGTGAAAGCATTTGGGAGCTTAAAAAAGACATGGGTATTGTTAGTGCCGAATTACATCGACAATACCGAGTAAACGGAGATTTGTTAACGGTAGTACTTTCTGGTTTTTATGACTCTATTGGTCTTTATCAACAACCTGAACAGCATAAAATTACAATTGCTCGACAATGGCTAGAAAAAATAGGTTTACTGGCGCATCAACACAGTACTTTTCGAAGTTTAAGTTATGGAGAGCAACGATTAGCGTTAATCGCTAGAGCCTTAGTTAAATCACCTTACTTATTAATTCTAGATGAGCCAACCCAAGGGTTAGATGAACTTAATCGACATAGGGTGCTTAACTTTTTAGAGCACTTATCTGAGCAAAAACACAGTACCATGTTATTAGTTAGTCATCGAAAAGATGAGTACCTGTCAATATTTAAACAGCATATAAAGCTGTAGTATTTAATGATTAACTGGCAGGAGTAAAGTTTAGGGTAAGTTATCCTTGGTGTGGCACATTTTACATTGTCTTACTGGGCCATGCTCTTTATTGCCTGCTAGTTGTTTTTCTCTATGGCATCCCATACATAACTCGTGAAATTGCTCTTCCAGTTTATATGTCAATTCTACTGTCGATAAATGGCAGCCCATGCATAATTGGCTACGGCCAGTATTGTCGACGTAATTATGATGACAATCTATACACTGTTGCTGCTTATGGATTTTATGTGAAAATGTCATAGGAATAGTCGCCTCATAACGAGGAGTTGCTAGCCGTGATTGTGTTAGATCAGACGAATATAGAGAGAGTCCGAGCAGACTAAACAGCAATAGAGTGCCAATGATAACTGATATTCTCTTCATTATGACCAACGCCAAAAGCCAATGAAAATAGCCATAAATGTCATTAATTGTATAGTAACTTGATATGAGTTTATGGGGGCTAATCGTTTTATGGGAATTGACCAAAGGGAAAGAATAGCAACTAGAACAATAGCAATTATTTGCCATTGTTGATAAATATAAAATCCACTATCAACTATATGATAAAGGCTTCCGGCAATAATCAACCAAGACATTATTCTATGTACTCTTTTAAAGCTAGTAGAATTGCTATAAGAAAGATTTTTAAAACGAGTAAGTGAACTGACTATAATACATACCATTAAAATGGTAGAGAATGAGCCCAGCCACATATATAGCGGTGCATTGGGCATTAAATACTCAATAGTAATAGGATCAGTAATCAATAAAACAAGAACATGAAGACTAGTGAACAGCAGTGCCATATAGCCAAGAGATCGGTGACTACTAATATTAAGTTTTGCTGGTTTTGAAAAGCAGGTATACAATAAACATATGAAAGCGGCATAACCTAATCCATGGGCTACATCCCATAATATTCCTGCTCCTAAGCCCCAATAATTCACGCAGGTAATAATGAGCATCAAAAGCATAAAGCATGAAAGCCACTTTTTGGTTATGATATTAAGACATTTATGATACAAGGTTCAAATACCTCCAAAGATAAACGGCCAGCCGAGACAGCTAAGGTTAAATAAATTGCCGCGGCTAAATTATTTAACGGTTACACCTGTAATTATCTAGTGATGCTAGTCAGGTAAAATTTTGGTTACTACTGCTAGATTATTATTTTCCATCTACATTCCTAAACTTTGACAATTACAGTTAATCACACCATAAAAATAGTTGCTTGTTCTACAGGGAACAAAAAAACTGGTCTATAGTGCAGTGCTTAATAAAGTTAAATGCTGTTCTTATACCATTTACATTAACTAAGGTTACAGAATTCAATGAGAATAAATTTTCAAAAACAAGGCGCTTGATTGAGTAATACCAAATGAAAAAATGAATGAGTCAATTCATAGCTATGTCAGGGAAGTTAGAATAAGCAAAATTTGTGCGTATATAGTCGTTCTATATCAAACAAATTTGTGACGTTATCACTTTCCTGACAAGCTACCCAAGGGCGAGTTTAAAAGGTGCACATGCTGCGTTATTGATTTTGACAAGGGAATAACCATTCTCTTCAATCAATGCATTGCCTCTACACCTTTTAACTCTCGCTGAATGATCTATTCATTTCTTCAATTGGTATAAAGCTGGCGTGTGTGATTGAAAGCAATGATGTTATTGGATATTTTAGCCATTTGGAAATGATCACTTAGTTAGTGTAATTGGTATTATATTATTAATTTTCACTACGGGTTTATAAAACCTGTATAAGGCTGAATATTGAGTTGTTATTATTTGGGTAGGTATAAGTAAAAAATGTGCAAGTGGAGCGGGTATAAAATAAAGAAAACCCCGTAAGCAGACGCTTACAGGGTTGAGATATTAAATACATTTAGGTAATTAGCTTAATAAAAAGTATCTTCTCTGTTGTGTGCTTGAGGGTCTTCGATGATTTCTTCGAACTCTACTTCAAAATTATTATTATTGCAGGTATCTGCTAAATAGATAATACGGGTTGAACCATCGATCCAAGTTACGGTACCACTGCCTTTTTTACTACCGCACTTCATACCAATATGAATATCATTAAACTCCATAGATCCTCCTATTAATTATTGTTAGAACTAGACGTAACTACTTAGAGTATGTTTTTTATGCTTAGTTCATTTTTTATCCAGATGCGCGCTAAGGCAGAGTAAAAAAACGTCAAGCATAGAGCGTTTTTTATTCGCCTAGTGATTCAGTATAGAGACATTGCTGATGTTTACTAGAGGGGTTACGGAAAATATGCAGTGCCAAGCGTGCAACTTCTGCTAGCGCCCGTAACCGCTGGCATACTGCTTAAGAACTTTTTGTCATAAGCAAATGCTAGCCAAGCAAAAGCGATTGCTTCTAATTGATCGCCATTGATACCTTTTTGATTGGTCAGTAGTAGTTGGTACTGTTTATTTTCTGATTCTAATTGTTGATTTATTTGGCTTTTCAAAGTGTTATTGTGAGCGCCACCACCACAAAGATAAACTTTAGTGCTGTTTGTGGCATTAGTGCTATTTTGCTTAATCGCATTGACTATGGTGATTGCAGTAAAGGCTGTTAGTGTTGCTTGTACATCTTGATTTGCAATTGGATCAATGTGATTTAGCTGTGTTTTTAACCATGATAAATTGAAGTATTCTCTGCCTGTACTTTTAGGTGGTGCTAGTTGAAAATAATCATCAGACAATAATTGCTTTAATAAATTATCATTTATTTTTCCTTTTGCTGCCCAATCACCATCTTTATCATAGTTAGTATTGCTATTGGTATTGTGCAATTGGAACCAATCATCCATTAAGGCATTACCTGTACCTGTATCATAGCCAATAACATGTAACTTACTCGTAGCAGGGAGGAAAGTGAGGTTGGCAATGCCGCCAATATTCACCACAAAAACATCACAGCCATTTTGTATTAAGTCTCCATTAATAGTGCTGTTATTCACGATGTTTTCACTGAAGATGGTTTGATGAAAAACTGGAACTAATGGGGCACCCTGGCCGCCAAGTGCCATATCTTTACGCCTAAACTGACCAATAACGCGAATGTTGGTTAAGGTTGCTAAGGTTTGACAACAACCAATTTGTAAGGTGAAAGGGTATTTTGCTAGTGGTCGATGACGGATAGTTTGTCCGTGGCTACCGATGGCAATAATATCATCACAACTAAGTCTTTCTTGGACTAAAAAGGCATTAATAGCTTTGGCAAAAAGTTGTGCCAGTTCAATATCTAATTCAAAAGCACGATCTATTTCATTATTATTCGGATTGTTATTTTCAGGGCAGTACAAAGCGGTAATTTTAGCGGCAGTTTGAGCATTATAAGCTTGATAATAACTGGCATGATGTTCAAGTTTATTATTTGCATCAAAAGTAATTAATGCTAAATCGATACCATCAGCACTGGTACCGGACATTAAACCAAGGTAATAATTGTTTTTTTTCGCTGGACTTTTGTCCATATTACTCATCACTTAGTTGTGTGTCTGTTTCTTCAGTTTTCAGCGATAGCATAGCATTTTTAGAGCCTATTAACGCTTGTATGCGTTTTTTAGCGAGTGCAACAAAATCAGTTTTATATTTTTTGGCTATAGGTTTAGCATCAGGAAGTTTTACTGTTCTTGGATTGCGGTGCACGCCATTCAATAGAAATTCATAATGTAAGTGAGGACCCGCCGCTAGGCCAGTTGCTCCTACTTTGCCGATTAGTTGACCTTGTTTTACTCGTTGGCCTTTTTTAACTGCACGTTTTGAAAAATGTAAATATTTAGTCACTATGCCATTGCCATGCTGAATAAAAACATAATTACCATTGTATTTATTATAGGTTGAATGCGTGACTTTTCCATTACCTGCAGCAACTACTGGAGTGCCTGTTTTAGCAGCGTAATCAACTCCTCTATGGGCTTTCCAACGTTTTTGTACCGGATGAAAACGCTTACGTTTAAAGCTTGAGCTAATGTATTTAAAATTAACTGGTGCACGTAAAAAAGCTTTACGCATACTTTTGCCATCGGGAGTGTAGTATTCATCATCAGTAAAGCGTACTGCTTGAAAAGGCTCATCTTGATTAATAAACTCTGCTACGAGAATATTGCCGGTACCTATATATTCACCTTCAACATATTTTTTTTCAAAAATCATATGAAAGCTGTCACCAGCACGAAGGTCTAAGGCAAAATCAATATCCCAGCCAAAGATATTTGCAAAGTTGATTATTTGAGCATCAGTTAAGCCAGCTGTAGTGCCTGCATTCCAAAAACTTGAACTGATAATTCCATGAGCGAAAGCTTGACGAATTTCGACAGTTTTAGATTCTTTATGCGATTGAAATGTATCACCAACTAGGTTGATGTATAAGGTATCTGTTTTTGATAACGGGTATTCAAGTGCCGTTACTTGGTTTTTATCATTGCTCGCTATACGTAAAATATCGCTAACATTAATTTTTCTTAGTAATTTGCTATATTTACCTTGTGCAGTACTTACCGCGTAAGTTTCTTGGGCACTAAAACCTAAGCGTTTGAATATTCTTGCTAACGAGTCGCCACTGCGTACCTTTGCCGTTTGCCAAGACATATTATTTTGTTGTTGCGAGTTAACTGTATTCACAAGAGGATTAGTCGGTGACTCGTCAGGTATAAGAGTTTCAGTAATAGTGTCTTCAATAGGTGGGATTTTTATTACGTTATTAGTGGTTACATTATTACCTTCATCACTGCCTTTTTGAGGCATCGCAACTTGGTAGCGTTTGCCTAATTCAAAACCTTGGCTACTAGCATCTTGTGTGGTGAGTTCATGCTCGGTAGGTAACACCATTAAAAGCAATAAAAATGCACTGAAGGACACAATGAATAGGCGGTTTTTTTTTGGAAGACGGAGAAACATTTCACGCAAACTCAGAAATATTTCCCGTAGACTTTTTAATTGACGTTTTAGTATTTGTTGTTTATTCACGGAGATATTTATTTTTTAAATGGAAATTGAAATACGACGACTGTCGTTAACTACTCTGCACTATATCAAAGTTTTAGCAAAGTTTTTATAAAAGTTCTTAAAAAATAAGCTCACAATTGCTTTTCTACTTTTATGTAGTAGATAAAGTGAGTAGAATTCGGTTATTGAAATAAATATAGACCTATACTCATGATACTTTAAAATGTCTGTTTCAGGATTTCGAAATAACATGAGTATCACTAGTGGAGCTAAAAATGACCGATGTTAGTCAAGCGTTTGCAGAATTGAAACGCGGTGCGGAAGAAATCTTAGTAGAAGATGAGCTTTTAGAGAAGTTAAAAACAGGTAAACCATTAAAAATTAAGGCAGGTTTTGATCCAACAGCGCCAGATTTACATCTTGGTCATACGGTCTTAATTAATAAATTACGTCAGTTTCAGTTGCAGGGTCATGAAGTTATCTTCTTAATTGGTGACTTTACCGGCATGATTGGCGACCCTACGGGTAAAAACGTCACTCGTAAAGCATTAACCAAAGAAGATGTATTAGCCAACGCGGAAACTTATAAAGAGCAAGTTTTTAAAATATTAGATCCTGCAAAAACAACGGTTGCCTTTAACTCTACTTGGATGGAAAAGTTAGGCGCGGCAGGTATGTTACAGCTTGCTTCTCGTCAAACAGTTGCTCGTATGATGGAGCGTGACGACTTTAAAAAACGTTACGCTAACGGTCAGGCTATCGCTATTCACGAATTTATGTACCCATTAGTACAAGGTTGGGACTCAGTTGCCTTAGAAGCCGATGTTGAGCTTGGTGGCACAGATCAAAAATTTAATTTATTAATGGGCCGTGAATTACAAAAATCAGCAGGTCAGCGTCCACAAACAGTATTGATGATGCCATTACTTGAAGGTTTAGATGGCGTACAAAAAATGTCGAAATCTTTAGGTAATTATATTGGTATTACTGACAGTCCTTCAGATATGTTTGGCAAAATCATGTCTATTTCTGATGTATTAATGTGGCGTTATTACGAATTACTTAGTTTTAAACCTTTGGAAGAGATTGAAGGCTATAAAACTGAGATTGAAAACGGTAAAAACCCACGTGATGTTAAAATTGATTTAGCGAAAGAGCTTATTGCCCGTTTTCATGATGAAGCTGCCGCACAAGCCGCGCATGATGAATTTATTAATCGCTTTCAAAAGGGCGCCATGCCTGATGAAATGCCAGAGTTTGAGCTGACTCCTGAAGGGGGCGAAATTGCCATTGCCAACTTATTAAAAGAAGCTGGCTTAGTCAGTAGTACTTCAGATGCCTATCGTATGATCAAGCAAGGTGCAGCCAAAATTGATGGTGATAAAATTACAGATAAAGGGTTAACTATCACCAGTGGAAGTAAAGCTGTATATCAAGTGGGCAAACGCAAGTTTGCGCGTGTTAGTGTTAACTAATAGGTAAATGACTTAAATAAATTATTGATAGTTTATTAATAGGTTACAACGGAAGTTGTAGCCTATTTTTTTGCCTTATTTACAGTGAATAATTCATTGTTTAACCTGGCTATGCAGTTTACTCAGGTAACAGCTATAATACCAATTTGATTAAATTATTGCTCACTTGTACTGGTTAAAATAGTTCATGTCGGCGTTGCTCTCAATCCTAATAGCCAGCTATTACTCAATCGAGCGCCTTGCCCTGAAATATTTTTCCTACGTACAACAAGATCATAAACTTAATGAAACCGGTATAACCGTTATTTTAGAGGTGTATTAATCGAAGTTCTTGTTATTTATGACTAAGATTCCCGCTTAAAACACTACGGGAATGACGAACTGAGTAATGTGCATAGGCAAGTTGTTTAAAGAGGCTTTTCTTATCCTGTAATATTACATCGCTCACTATACCCTTATAAAAATAAGGGTTATATCTTTATGTTCTTATTAATATTTTTTCATTATTATTTTTTGATCTATATCATATTGACTAAATATCAACAGCGTACACTGTGACATATTGTCGCAGTGGGTAATTATCGTTACTCACTATTATCTATTAATAAGTGGATGCTTGATGTCTTTCTTTCCCGTTAAAAGTCTATTGGAAAAAGTATGTAGCCGATTAGGCGTTATCTGTATGCTGTCTTTTGCCTTTATCTTCCCCGCTCAAGCTTTATTTGTTAGTCCGCCTAAAGAGCCCATGCCTCTGATAAAAGATATCTTTGTAGAACAAACTCGTATTTCTGAAAAAGTGGTTGCCAAAGAAGGTGGACCATTAATGTGGACTATTTATGGTGACAAAGAGGGTAAGGGAGATGAGGTTATAGGTTATGCCTTTGAAACCAATGATCTAGCAAGGATTCCTGCTTATTCAGGTGAGCCAGTAAACATGCTAGTAGCTATTGATACAAAAGGTCTATATCTAGGAGCTAAGGTGCTTGAGCACCATGAACCTATTATTTTAGCGGGCATTCCTGAAAGTAAATTACATGCCTTTGTCGATCAATATACTGGTTTAAGTGTTAGCGAACGATTAAAGGTAGGTGGTAATAAAACCGAGGGTGTTATACACATTGATGGCCTTTCTGGTGCCACGGTTACCGTAATGGTAATGAATGTTGCTATTGTTAAAGCGGCAAAATTAGCCGCTCGTTCTTTGGGTATTATTAGTAACAGTCAAAAAGCTATTCAGCCCATGGGAACTATCTACCCCGATGTGTATGAAAAAGCAGATTGGACTACGCTTACGGGTAATGGCGCCATTCGGAAATTATATCTCAATAGAAAAACAGTTGATGAAGCCTTTGTTGGCACAGAAGCCGAGCATGTTGATGAAGCTACCGCAGAACAAAAGCAGGATATGTTTGCTGAGGTTTATTTTGCGCAAGTTGATATCCCTTCTGTAGGTCGTAACCTACTCGGTGACAATGAATATGATTACTTGCTCTCTCAATTAAAGCCGGGCGAACATGCGATGGTTTTTATGGGCACTGGTTATTCATTTAAAGGCTCTGGATATGTGCGTGGCGCTATTTTTGACCGCATTCAAATATTGCAAAATGAGAATGCTTTTGCTTTTAGAGATTTAGATCACAGTCGCTTACCTGATATTTATATTGACGGTGCACCAACCTTTAAAGAACGCTCTATCTTTATTGTGCGTGAGCATCATGAGTTTAACCCTGCTTCGGATTGGCAATTAGAGCTATTAGTTCGCCGTCAAACAGGTCCTTTAGACAGTATATTTACTAGTTTTAAAGCTGATTATCACACCTTAGATCAATACGTTGACCGTCCGCCACTTATCATGCCTGAGCCTGAATTATCGTTAACCCAGCAAGTGTGGAAAGAGAAAAATACAGAAGTAGTTATTTTGATTATATTGCTTGTTATTGTTGTGATGAGTTTATTCTTTCAAGATATTTTAGTTCGTCATCCAACCTTTATGCACAACTTCCGCCATTTGTTTTTGATTGTCACCGTCGTCTTTATTGGTTGGTCATGGGGGGGACAACTTTCGATTGTTAATGTGTTTACCTTCTTACAGGCCTTTATGTCTGATTTTTCTTGGGACTTATTCTTACTTGATCCGGTTATTTTTATTTTGTGGGGAGCAGCTGCTGTAACCATGATCTTATGGGGTCGTGCCGTTTACTGTGGTTGGTTGTGTCCGTTTGGTGCGTTGCAAGAGCTAATGAATATTTTTGCTCGTTATATCAAAATTCCACAATTCGAATTGCCTTGGGCTGTACATGAGCGTTTATGGGCAATTAAGTATCTAATTTTATTGGCCTTATTTGGCCTATCAATGGAATCGTTATCGCTTGCAGAACAGTTTGCTGAAGTTGAACCCTTTAAAACAACGTTCTTGTTGAAGTTCGATCGTGAATGGCCGTTTGTTTTATATGCGTCAATATTACTAATTATCAATATTTTTAATCGAAAGTTTTTCTGTCGCTATTTATGTCCATTAGGCGCTGCGTTATCAACCAGTAATAGTATTCGTTTATTTAGTTGGTTACGTCGTCGTCCAGAATGTGGCCAGCCTTGTAAAACATGTGCTAAAGAATGTGAAATTCAAGCAATAGATCCAGATGGTGTTATTAACATGCGTGAATGCCATTACTGTCTTGATTGCCAGGTAACTTATTTTAATGAAGAAAAGTGTCCGCCACTTAAAAAATTGGCGCGCAAGAAAGCTAAGTATAAAGAAGCAGAAATACAGGTAAAAGAAGTCGCTTAGTCGTAATTAATCAAAATGTAGGTAAGCCTAAAAGTAGTTAGGCTAACTGTTAAATAAACTAATTTATAAAAAGTGGAGAAAACCAATGAGTAATGAAGAACAAAAAAGTAATGAGGTCGCATTAGAAAGTGCTGATCGCCGTAAATTTTTCGGAAAAACAGCACTAATTGGTGCTGGTGCTGTTGTAGCGCCAATGACTGCCGCTATGTTTGCTTCTACAGCGCAAGCACAAAGAAAAGAATTTTCGATGAGCCCAGTGGTTCACCCAGGTGAATTGGATGAATATTACGGTTTCTGGTCAGGTGGTCACTCAGGCGAAGTTCGTATTATGGGTATCCCATCAATGCGTGAATTAATGCGTATTCCAGTCTTTAATACAGACTCAGCAACAGGTTGGGGCTTAACTGAAGAGTCTAAACGTATTAAAGGCGAAAGCGCTGATATCATGATGGGTGACTCACATCATCCTCATATGAGCATGACCGATGGTAGTTACAACGGTAAATATGTATTTATTAATGATAAAGCTAACTCTCGTGTTGCTCGTATTCGCTGTGACATTATGAAGTGTGACAAAATGCTTACGGTACCAAACGTACAAGCAGTTCACGGTTTACGAGTACAAAAAGCGCCATACACTAAATATGTTGTTTGTAATGGTGAGTTTGAAATTCCAATGAATAACGACGGTAAGGACGGCATGAAAGATGTTAGTACTTATCGTTCTTTATACAATGTAATTAATGCCGAAACAATGGAGATGGCTTTCCAAGTAATGGTCGACGGTAACTTAGATAATACTGATGCTGATTTCGATGGTAAATACTTTGCTTCGACTTGTTACAACTCAGAAATGGGCATGAACTTAGGCGAAATGATTTCTGCCGAACGTGACCATGTTGTTATTTTCAGCCTTGCTCGTTGTGAAGCGGCATTAAAAGCCGGTAAATTTACAACTTACAATGGTAATAATGTACCAGTTTTAGACGGTCGTAAAGGCTCAGAATTAACCCGTTATATTCCTGTACCAAAATCACCTCATGGTTTGAATACTTCGCCAGAAGGTAAATACTTCATGGCAAATGGTAAATTATCACCAACAGTAACAGTAATTTCTATTGCTAAATTAGATGATTTATTTGCTAATAAAATTAAACCTCGTGACACTGTTGTAGCAGAGCCTGAGCTAGGTTTAGGTCCTCTTCATACGGCTTTTGATGGCCGCGGTAATGCTTACACTACCTTATTCCTAGATAGCCAAGTTGCTAAATGGAATGTTGAAGATGCGATTAAAGCGTACCAAGGCGAAAAAATTAACTATGTTCGTCAAAAACTAGACGTGCATTATCAACCAGGTCATAACCATACAACACAGGGTGAATCGCGTGATGCTGATGGTAAATGGTTAGTTGTTCTATGTAAGTTCTCTAAAGATAGATTCTTAAATACTGGACCACTTAAACCAGAAAATGATCAATTAATTGATATTTCTGGTGATGAAATGAAGCTTGTTCATGATGGTCCAACATTTGCCGAACCGCATGACTGTATTATGGTACACCGTAGTAAAGTTAAGCCTAATAAAGTTTGGACTCGTGATGACTCTACCTTTGCTGAAACGCTAGCTATTGCGAAAAGAGATGGTGTTAATACCATGAGCGATAACAAAGTTATTCGCGACAAAAAAGATCCTAAGAAAGTACGTGTATATATGACTTCTGTTGCACCAACATACGGCATGGAATCATTTAACGTTAAACTAGGCGATGAAGTAACGGTTATCGTAACTAACCTTGACCAAGTAGAAGATGTAACGCATGGTTTCTGTATGACTAACCATGGTGTACAAATGGAGATCGGTCCACAAGCGACTTCTTCAATCACTTTTACAGCTAACAAACCAGGTGTACAGTGGTATTACTGTAACTGGTTCTGTCATGCGTTACACATGGAAATGCGTGGTCGTATGTTCGTTGAAGCTTAATAATAGCTTTAGGCATGATGTTACCGAACCGGTTCTGTCATGAGGCTAATATACTACAAGCATAGAAATGCGTGGTCGTATGTTCGTTGAAGCGTAAGCTTTAACTTAATAAGCAGTTAATTACCTATTCAAAAGCCCTACACTGCAAAGTGTTGGGTTTTTTTGTGATCTTAGTAACAGGAAGTAGGTTCTTTAATACGGTTGATATACTACAAAGCAGAGAAATGTGTGGTCGTATGTATGTTGAAGCGTAAGCTTTTTAAACACACAAGTGAAATTAAATGAAGAATACAACATGGCAGCAGGTTGTGTTCGTATATTTTTGAAGTTTTTAATGTTAATTATTATAGTCTCAATAATAAATATTTTTTTACAATTTAAGTTAAAAACACAGCAGTAAAACCACTTTATTTATTCAAGATCAACAGCATAATAATTAAAAGTGTTATGCTATATCTACTATCGTTTTTATGATGAACTTTCCTTGTTGGTTTTCAAAAATATGTTTTATCCTCTATCATTGCTACTGTTTTTATTAGTCAATTTTGCTCCTATAGTTAGTGCGCAAGAGTTTACGCTTACTGCTAGCGATAACTTACAACGGGTGCTTGATAACAGCAGTGACGGTGACATTATTACCTTAACCGAGGGACGCTATATTGGTAATTTTATTATCAATAAACAAATAACCTTGCGTGCTGTTAAAGAGAATAAAGTAATTATCGACGCCCAAGGTAGTGGTCATGCGCTCACTTTAAAAAACTCTTATATCACCATCAGTAATCTCAATATTATCAATTGGGGCGATGATCTCACTGAGCAAAATTCGGGTATTTATTCTAATGAAAAAATTAACTATGAAAAAGTGGTTGGTTTAGTGATAGAAAATAATATCTTATCAGGAGATGGTTTTGGTATTTGGTTAAATCATGTAACCAAGGCTAAAATTTTCAATAATAAGATTGAAGGAAACCTAACATTACGCTCTGCGGATAGAGGTAATGGTATTCAAGTAGCAAACGTAACACATAGCCATGTTTTTAAAAATGAAACCCATAAAACTCGTGATGGTATTTATGTGATTTCGAGTCAAAATAATCTAATAGAAGCAAATACCATGCATCATTTACGCTATGGTATTCACTATATGTATTCTTACGATAATACGGTGAAAGACAATACTGCCTATAGCACACGTGCAGGTTATGCATTAATGAGCTCAAGACGATTAACCATCACAGGCAATAAAACCACCGACAGTGAAGATTATGGCTTTTTATTGAATTTTATTACCCAGTCAACCTTTACCAATAATCATATTAAGAATGTATGGACTAAACCGGAAAACAAGGTGTTAGGCCGCGATGGTAAGGGCTTATTTGTTTATAATTCTGGTTATAACACCGTAGAAGATAACATAATTGATACTGCTGAAATTGGTATTCACTTAACTGCTGGCTCTGAAAATATTAAGATTTACGGCAATAGTTTTATTAATAATCCTACCCAAGTGAAATATGTGTCTAATAAAAAACAAGAGTGGAGCAAAGAGGGGCAAGGTAATTACTGGAGTAATTATTTAGGCTGGGATATGGATAATGACGGTATTGGCGATGCTATTTTTGAACCCAATGATGGTATTGATAAATTAGTGTGGCAATACCCTGAAATGAAAATGATCATGGATAGCCCGGCGATATTAATTTTACGTTGGGTGCAAAAACAGTTTCCGGTGTTAAAACCACCTGGTGTGAAAGATAGCTACCCCTTGATGCAATCTCCTCATATTAATTATTTGTCTATGACAACAAAGGAAAACATGGATAATCAAAGCCTTCCAACTCAAAACTATTCAAAAAATGTGCTAGTAAAGAATGTTAGTACAAAGGAAATAACACGATGAATACCCCGTTAGTCTCATTAGTGGAGGCAGGTAAAAGTTATGGTCAATTAGATGCCTTGAAATCAATGACCATGTCACTTAATGAAGGTGAAGTTTTAGGATTGTTTGGTCATAATGGTGCGGGTAAAACCACCATGATGAAGCTTATTTTGGGGGTTATCTCACCAACGGCCGGTAAGGTCGAAGTAATGGGAATGGCTCCTGACTCTAAAGAAGCGTGGCATTGTCGTAGCAAAGTTGGCTATTTACCTGAAAATGTTAGTTTTTATGATCAACTGACAGGTTTAGAGGTGCTTACTTACTTTACCAAGTTAAAAGGCTTTACTAATAAAGGCGCCAAAAAACAAGCAATGGACTTACTTGAGCAAGTCGGCATTACTCACGCGATGAAGCGACAAGTCAAAACCTATTCAAAAGGTATGCGTCAACGCCTTGGTTTAGCGCAAGCCTTTATTGGTGAACCGAAGTTGTTATTACTTGATGAACCTACGGTAGGTCTTGATCCGATTGCGACACGTGATTTTTATAAAACCGTCGACCAACTCAAATCTAATGGCTCAAGTGTTATTTTATGTTCTCATGTTTTACCGGGTGTAGAACAGCATATTGATCGCGCTATGATCTTATCTACTGGGCAATTATTGGCCATGGGTACCTTGAGTGAGCTACGTCAACAAGCCGCGTTACCTGTTGTTATTAAACCTTCTGGTTTAAATGGCGCAGTGGCAAAAGATACAAAATTAAACGCATTTTTAACGAAAACTTGTCAACATACCTTGATGGTGCCAGAGCAAGAAAAACTGTCAGTATTAAAGCAACTCCTTAGCCTAGAAGGACTTGATGATATTCATGTTGAGTCGGCAAATTTAGAGCAAGTATATCAACATTTTCTTGAGAAGCATGAGCTTTTAACACATGAGTCTTCGCAACAAAAAATTAAGGGAGGGCAAGCATAATGAGACAAATTTTTACGGTTGCCAATAAAGAATTTCATGACGGTTTAAGAAATCGCTGGTTAGTTTCTATTACCCTCATTTTTGCCTTGTTATCTGTAGGCTTAACCTATTTTAGCGCTGCGGCATCTGGTGCGGTTGGTGTCACTTCACTGTCAACCACAGTGGCCAGTTTAGCCAGTTTAGCGGTTTTTTTAATTCCCCTAATTGCTTTATTACTCAGTTACGACAGTTTTGTCGGTGAGCAAGAAAGTGGTACTTTGCTATTACTGCTTACTTATCCCTTAAGTAAAAGCCAATTATTATTAGGTAAATTTATTGGCCAAGGTAGTATTATTGCCCTTGCTACCTTACTTGGTTTTGGCGCATCTGCGGTGTTGTTATATTTCCAGGTAGGGGATGTTGATATTTTTAGGGCTTTTGGTTTATTTATCGTTAGCGCGATCTTATTGGGATTAAGCTTTACTGCTATTGCTTATTTGATCAGCCTCTCGGTAAGTGAAAAATCAAAAGCAGCAGGTTTTGCCTTGATCACTTGGTTTTTGTTTGCGCTCGCATTTGATCTTGCATTACTTGCCTTATTAGTTGGTGTTGAAGACGGTGTTACTCAACAAGGTTTAACGCAGTTGATGATGCTCAACCCGACAGATATTTTCCGATTAGTGAATCTTTCAGGATTAGACAGTAGCGATGTAAATGGTGCCTTAGCTGTCGCCATCAATGCTAGCTTGTCGCAATTTCAGCTAATTTCTGCTTTGATTGCTTGGGTCGTTTTACCGTTAACCCTAGCCATTTTTATTTTTAAGAAAAAGACACTTTAACCTATTTACCTATAAAAGTTACCGAGAAAACTTACCATGAAATTATATAAATCATTCGTCTTTATTGTCGTACTTACTGTCGCGGTTACTTCGTTAATGTCGTGTTCTGATAAAGCTGAACAACAACAAATGCTGCATAAAGCGGTCGCCATGGAGGCTTCTGATGAATGTCATTTATGTGGCATGTTAATTACCCGTTTTGATGGACCTAAAGGCGAAGTATTTCGGAAAGAAACAGGCGAACAGGTTTTTAAATTCTGCTCAACGCGCGATATGTTTAGTTACTATTTAGATCCAGAAAACAAACGCAATGTTGCGCAAATGCTTGTACACGATATGAGTAAAATGCCTTGGGGCAATGACAGCATTGATGATAAACATTTTATTGATGCTAAAACAGCTTGGTATGTTGCCGGTTCAGAAAAAACGGGCGCTATGGGGGAAACCCTAGCCAGCTTTAGCAAAAAAGATGATGCGCAAGCTTTTGCAAAAGAATTTGGAGGAAAAGTAATAAGCTTTGTCGATATTAATTATGACACCTTAATGTAGGTCTTATCTGTTCTTCTTTATTGTCAATGAAGAACTTGCTAGGCTAGAGTAAGTTCTTTTATATCATATTTGTTATATTATCATGCTTAAAATACTTGCTTTAGCCGTGTTATTTATCCTATTGAATGCTTGTTCAAGCATTCAATATGTTGGTGTGGTTTATCATGAAAGTTTTGATTTTTCACAAGTGAAAAGTTATAGCTTATATAATCGAAACTCTCCTTTTACAGACAGCCAAAGTCTCATTGATATACGTCGAAATGCGATAGAAATTGCTATAGAACGCAGCATGAGTAATCAAAAATTTAATTATGTTGAGCCTGAGCAAGCTGATGTAATTGTGACCTATTATTTACTTAATGACATGCCCAAAGAATACGCGAAATACAATAACGTGGTGAGGTTTTGTGTTCAATGCTTACGTGCTAATACTTGGCAAACTACTAATCAATATTCCAACATATCGAAAGGAAGCTTAATTATAGACCTTGTTGACCCGAAAAAAAAACGCTCTGTATGGCGTAGTGCTTACCCATTGAATATTGATGTAAAAGATAATAGCGCTGAGCAAAATGAAAAAATTCTACAGGCAGTAAGCTTGATGTTGGCGCAATACCCTCAACGTAACAGCCAACCCAATTGACCGTCATGCGTACATTATTTAAATGGTTGATTATTACTGTGATTGTTTTAGTGTTTTTTTTCATGGCTTTGCTAGGACTGGGTTATTTATTAAAAGAAAATGAAGAAAAAACTAACCAGCTAAAGATAACACTAAATCAAGAAGCGCTACTAAAACAAGAAAAAGAAGCCCGAAAACAAGCCCTTTTTCGCGGTAAACCTAGAGACTCATTAAAGAAAAAACTAACGGCATTCGAACAATCACAGCAAAAAATTATTACCAATAACTCCAGTTGCCAAAACCAAAAAGAGTGTTTCTTAGTGCATACTGATAGCCAAGCTTTAGGTTGTATTGTAGCAGTGAACTCTACAGGGGTCGCAATTTTATTAAAAACAGCGAGTGAACAAAAAGCATCAAAATTACAGACAAATGACTGTCAGCAGGTATATTCACAGGAAACAGTATTCCCGTTGTTTTGTCAAAATAACACTTGCATGTTTACCCATTAATAATTTAATCAAAAAACTATTCAAGGTGTTCGCCACTGTTTATAATGTCTTTCTTAAGTAAAAAATTAAACCAAGCAGAGAACAAAGCGTATATGAACTTTCCTTCTGATGAAACAGGCCAAGTGCTAGCAGAAATGCAGCAAGCGGGTATTGATCTTAGCATCGCTCATGATGTGACTTTTTTTCATTTGTTTGAGCAACAAACTCAAGCGCAAGCAATGGCTGATTTTGTTAATGAAAATATAGCCAACGTCAACGTCAGTGTGCATGCCGATGAAACGCCTAATGTTTGGGACGTTGATTGTACTGTAAAAATGGTGCCAAGCCATGAAGCGGTAGTAAAACAAGAAAGCGATTTTGAGCAAATAGCAACTAAGTTCTCTGGTTATAATGATGGTTGGGGAATAGAAGCTTAAACGATTTTTACGATACTTGACTAAAATTTACTTTCAAAAAACACAAAGTAAATTTTACTATTGTTGCTGAATCTATTGCGCTTTCTCTGTGCCCGCGACATGGTAATTTATTTAATAAGTTACGCCGTTTTTTAGTATTGCTATTGTTAGAAATGCCGAGGCTACTGTTAAGTTAACAGACGTTATTGAAGCCTTATCAGTGATATCTGTAAAAGAAGGCCGGAATGAAAAAGCTCATCGAGATATGAAAAATATTTTTGAGCGCTGATTTTCTATTTTTCTTTATCCTCTTTCTCAATAATATCAAATGCGGGCAGTGATACTTTCCAATAAATGGCTGCTAACCTTAACAGTAATGCGCCTGAAATAGCCGTTATGGTGGCTTCATTTTCTGGCCAACCAAGTAAATGAAATATCACAAATAAACACCCACCAAGCATGGCGGCTAGTGCATATATTTCTTTTTGTAAAATCATCGGAATAACATTACATAACACGTCACGAATCATTCCGCCAGCTACGCCAGTAATTATTCCCATAACAATAGCAACAGGTAATGGTGAGCCTAGTGCTAATGACTTTTGTGTACCTAATACAGCAAATAACGCTAACCCTAGTGCATCAGCAATAAGTAAAAAACGTTTGGGAATAAGTTTGGGCTGACGAACCAGTAATATGGTGAGTAGCGCAGTGGTTAAAATAACATAAAGGTAGATAGGTTGAACAACCCAAAAAACTGGCGTTTGTAAAATAACATCACGAATTGTGCCGCCACCGACAGCGGTAACTGAAGCTAGCACTACAACGCCAAATGGGTCAAGTTTATACCGACCAGCCATTAATGCCCCTGACAGGGAGAATACAATAATGCCAAAAATATCTAACCAGTATAAAAGTTCATTCATTTTATAAAATATCGTTGTTAGTGCGAGTTTTCAGTTGTCACAACGGGTAAACCTGCTTTAAGCCAGCCATTCATATCGCCGGTGAGATGACGTAAATTTTTAAAGCCATTTTCGGTTAATATGTGTTCAGCAACACCTGCACGTCGACCAGAGCGACAGTAAACTACTAGAGTACTGTTTTTATATTGAGATAATAGCTCTAGCTTTTCTGCAATAGTGTTATGACTGATGTTAATTGCATCAACAAGATGACCATTTTTATACTCTTCTCCAGAACGAACATCTAACACGACTATATTATGGCTAGGTGCTTTAAGTGCAGTTAATAATTCCTGCTGTGATATTTGTGGTGTTTCGCTAGCAAATAAAGCAGTGGAAAATAAACTGAATGCTAAAATGATAAGGTTTTTAAATGTGAACATTATTGATTTCCAAAGGTAGGTTAATGCTAAATGTATGGTGTTTACATTAGCGTGTCCTAATGTATGTTAGCAAAAGCTAATTCAAAAATAAAGGTGATAAATACCATGAAAAATAAGCTAATGTAAATAATGGTTTTAATTTTATTACTCGCATGAATAATATCAGTAATTTGTGGTTGTCTGGCTAGATCATTAAAACTTACTTTACGAAGTTTTTGATTTTCTTTATTGCGGTTTTGATACAAGGCAACGCCGCCGAGTTTAATTTCTAAATTCAAGGCTAATAGCAATAAGGCAATATTATTATCTAGTTGGAAGAAGTGCTGCTTACACAGACGCCAAAAAAGCACAAAATTTTTGCCAATACTGGTAAATAATAATAATAAAGAGAATATTCTGACGGGTAACCACTGCAGTAAATTAACCAAGCGTTTGCTATAAAGGCCAAAGTAATTAAAGTTGGCTAGTTTTGTATTCCAGCAATAATGCATCTCAAGTAACAATCTGTAGCTTATGGCTGCTAAAGGCCCCGCAATAAGAAAAATAATAGCAACGGCATATCCTTCTTGCAGAGTACGTAATAATTGCATTTCAATACTGCTTTTACTTAGCCCTAAACTTGATAAGGGGTCAGTTTCTCTAAGTACCCAAGGTTTGAGCGTTTGTTTGGCAAAGTAGTTTTGTTTAGCAACCAACGCTTGAGCAATGGTTTTATTTATGCGTGTTAAGCCAAAAGAGCCTATCGCGAAATAAAGCAGCAGCGCTTGCCATAGTAATTTAACTTCAATGAAAGCTTCAAATAAATAGAGAATAATAGCAATAGGTATTAAGGTCACTAGGATAGCAATTAAACCGGCAATTGTTTGTTGCTGTGGACTATTTTGCGGCTTGTTAACCTTGTCACCTAATTTTTTGCAATAGAATTGAAAAAACTGCAATGGCTCATGACGAATAAAATGACTGATTGTAGCCTTGCTGCCCATTACTACTAATAATGTTAATAGCTGATAGCTAAAAGAAGAGAGTGTGATGAAGTCAGTCATTATCGTATCCGTTCTAAATTAATTAAGCGTTTTACCTTTTAGCGCGTTGAGCATATTCATCACTAATTGTGATGAGTTAACTGACGCTGTTTCTAAATATTCATCAAATGAAGTCGGCGATTCGATACCGGCAATATCTGATAAAGAGCGAACGATCACAAAGGGGACTTTAAATTGATGGCAGGTATGAGCAATAGCAGCACCTTCCATTTCTACCGCTGCCATGGTTGGAAAGTTAGCGCGGGCTTTGGCGATATCATCTTCTTTAGTCATGAAGGTATCACCAGTGGTAATTAGACCAAGCATAGCGTTGATGTTATTCAATTCTTTTATACCGGCTTGTGCAGCACTCACTAACGTCGGGTGAGGTATATATGCTGCTGGATTTGCCGGTAATTGACCTATTTCGTAGCCAAAAGCTGTTACATCAACATCGTGGTACCTTACTTCAGAACTCACGACAATATCGCCTACTTTCAGTGATGGATCGAAGCCGCCAGCTGAGCCAGTGTTAACGACATAACCTGGTTGAAATTTATCTATCAGTATTGCGGTTGCTAGCGCGGCAGCCACCTTACCAATACCTGATTGAACAATGACTACATCACTGTTATCAATCTGTCCTTGATAAAAGCTATAACCAGCATGAGTAATAGTTTCACAGTTGGAAAGTTTTGCTTTTAATATAGCCACTTCTGGTTCCATGGCGCCAATAATACCTGCTTTCATTTTGTTATCTTCTTTATTTTGTACTGAAATATGAAAGAATTATAACCTGAGTTTAACTAAAAATCTTTAGAAGACTGATCTGTTTAAATCAAGCAACTAGCGATTAGATTAAATGGCTTTGGAATAAGCTTCACTCGCGTAGGGCTAATAAAGAAAAACCAGCAGATTGCTGGTTTTTCTTCTAAAAGTCATTACAAGGAAGTTAATGAGGTAATGCAGTTAACGATTGCCCCGATAACTGTGGAGTCAATTGCGCTTGCGCTGCCGCAGGCGTTAAAACGCCAGTTGTTCTTGAGCGAGCTTTTACCATCGGCGCAGGAATAATCTTGCCCTTAACTTTAGGTAAAGGTGAACGATTACCCAGTAAGCGAGAATGGATACAAGCACGAATTTCATCTAGTGTATAATTGGCTTTTACCTTAATACGAAGATGAGGAATGGCTGCTGCTTCAAGGGCGCCACTTACAAACCAGTCTTTTTTGATTTTGTAGCCTTTACCTTGGGTATCAACTAAATCAATAGTACCAAGTAATTTCATGGTCTTACGATCACAAATAACAAAGTCCAGATATTTTCCTTCAGCATTATTGACCGCACTTTGGCTTGCTCTATCAGAGACACCATTACGAATGGTTACAATATCAGCCAACTTTACTCGGTTAATAATTCGATATTTAGTGCCCATCGCCTGCTCAACTAAATTTTGGAAGTTTTTTTCTGCAGGAGTGAATACTGAGTTTTTACTATCAAAAGGGAAAGGGAAGCTGTTGTCATTTAAACGACTTGCTAAGACACCAACAATAACAATTAGACTGATTAAAGCAAATAATATAAGTTCCATAAACATCTCCGGCTATTCAAATTCTTGACGCTTTACTCTTTATATCGAGTGAAGCGCCTTACTTAATGCTTATTAAGCAGAATTTGTGCCAAAGACAGAGAGTATGTGTATTTAGTTTCGAATAACTCGCTACTGTCTAACTCATCGCTATTACTTAACCTGAACTCGGTTTAAAACATAGTTAATATATTGAAATTAAAATGCAAATTAATTTACACTCTCTCTAGCTTGCCTATTGCAAATGAATTTAACGCAGAAGTAAGTAAAATAACTGCTAGAGAAACATTTGTTAAGCCGAACTTAGGTTACTTAGGGTATTTTTCTTTCAGTGCTGCGTATAGCTGTTGCTGAAAGTCATCAGCACTGGTGTCTAAGCTGTTTACTAAATTAGCTAATACTTCATTGTCTTCTTCGCCATGCCAAATTTTAATGTAGCTACCTTCTTTATAGCCATGATCTTGACGGAAAAAATTTAAGGTGTTTTTGCCAACATACTGGCGGAACAATTCATTTAAATCCATGTTCATTAATGACATACAGTCTGCTAATGCTTTAGCATCAAAGGTTTTATGTGTAACTGCAGCTGAAGCTAAATTCTCTAAGGCGATTTTAAAATCATTTTCAGCGGTGCCTTGATGTAGTTCTTTCGCTAATTTTGTAGAAATACGGTCAACAGAATCACCAGTCATTAAGCGTAAACTTAAGCCAAAATGAAAAATATCTACTAACTCTAGTTGTACTTGAGCAATGTCAATTTCTTGATGTTTCCACCATTTCCAACCATGGTGATCAAGCATTTCAGCACATTCTACCCAAATGGCGCGATACCACTCGTAACCATTATCACGCCATGTTTCACTTACACGGCTGTTCATGGCATCTTGCATGGTTAGCATTTGATTGATTTGCTGTTGGGCAACAGATAAGGCTGTAGATAATTGTTCGCTCATTATATTCTCTGATAGTTTAATCTAGACTGCGTTATTTTGCCTAAGCTTGGCTAATCTGACAAGTATTAGCTGTAATTTGCTTTGATTAACTTTGACTAAATAGCTTTTTCCTTACCATTGCACGATAATCTTTTGGCGTTAATGCCAAACTTTGCTTAAATAAGCGAGCTAAATGTCCTTGATCATGATAACCAACATGATAAGCAATTTCTTGAATTGATAAATTACTTGAAGCAAGTAAATCTTTTGCCGTTTCAATACGTAATTGCTGCCAATATTGGGTGGCACGCATGCCTGTTGCCATCTTAAAGCGACGAGAAAAAGAGCGTTGACTTAAACCAAATTGCTCTGCTAATTCGGTTAAGCTGAGTTCACTATTTAAGTTAGTACGCAGCCAAAATTGAATTTGGGCAATTAATTCATCAGCATGCCTATCGACTGCACCCTCTAGATAACGCTGTTCTTCATAAGGCTTTCGTATTTCATGTGAAAAATTACGCTCTACATTTTGCGCTGCTGCTCGGCCGTAGGTTTGGTTAATAATATGAACAATAATATCAGCTAGGGCATTTAAACTCGCGGCGCAGTATATACGTTCAGATTGGGTAATGAAAAAATCTGGTTTTAACGCTACTTTAGGGTAGTCACGTTGAAATTGTTCTACATAATGCCAATGAGTGGTGGCGCTATGGTTATCAAGTAAGCCTGACTCGGCCAAAAAACAAACACCAGTACCGACGGCAAGTAAGGTTGCACCTTGCTGCCAACAGTAATTAAGCCAGGCAATAAGCTTTTTGTGTTTTTGTAATACCGGTCTGGGGTTGCGCCACAAACTAGGTACTAAAATAATATCAGGCACCTCTATTTTCTCTATGGGACGGTCGTTTAACACGACATCAGGAGAAAATGTTAAGCCAGCACGTGAAGTAATTGCTTTGCTTTCTTGGCTTACTAACTGAGTTTTTAGTATTACTGCAGATTTATCATAGCGGCGAGCAAACGCCTCACCGGCTAATAACATCTCTAGTGGCAAGGTTAACCCTGTTGCTAATACATGTTGGTATATAACTAAACTTAATCGTAATTCGTTATCTTTGACGGCAGGCATAAGAAAATGTTTCTTTTTTTGGTTATGTTTGGTTATATTTGGCCATTATGGCATATTTTGTGGCTATTTTGTCTTATTATTTTGTTGTACTTAGCTTTACACTAGAGTTATTAGATTTATTACTCATTTTGTTTAATTAGGTTTTATCATGACTTCATCATTACCTGTAATTATTGGTATGGGTGGCATTAATGCTGCTGGCCGCACTTCGTTTCATCAAGGTTTTCGCCGTATTGTTATTGATAAAATAACTGCAGAAGCGCGTCAAGAAACGTTTGTTGGTTTGGCTAGTTTAATGAAATTGGTGTCTTATAAAGAGGGCCAATTAGTTGATCAACAAGGTGATGAAGTTTTTGAGAGTGAGATTGAAGCAAAGTTTGGTCAGCAAATTCTTGATGGTACTTTAATTAGAAAAATAGAAAAAAATCACTTTGATCCCGATGCTACTCACTGGTATCAGAAAATGCATGTTAGACCTGTTGATAAAGCTATCTGCTTTGAATTACGTGCTAAAGAGTTACCGCACCCATTACCTCATGCATGGCAAGTTACTGACATTGGTGATGGTAAAGTAAGCGTTGAAATTCCTGAGGAGTTAACTATCTCTCATGACGCATACCGTGATAATCCCATTAAAGCAGCAGGACAAATGCCTACCGGTTTTGAACCAGGTGCGCTTTATAATAGCCGTTTTCAGCCACGCGGTTTACAAGCCACTATTTTTGCTGCTACTGATGCTATTCGTTCAACTGGTATTGAATGGGATGATATTTTAGATAAAATTTGCCCTGATCAAGTTGGCACATACTCTGCGTCTATCGTAGGGCAAATGCAAGCAGAAGGTTTAGGCGGTTTATTGAAAAGTCGTTTAGCGGGTTCTCGTGTTAGTACTAAGCAATTAGCACTAGGTTTAAATACCATGTCGACGGATTTCATTAATGCATATGTGACAGGAAATGTTGGTACGACGGTCACTTCTTCGGGAGCTTGTGCCACCTTTTTATATAACTTGCGAACAGCAGTGCAAGACATGAAAGCAGGTCGAGTTCGTGTTGCTATTGTTGGTAGCGCTGAAGCGCCAATTACCCCAGAAGTTATTGAAGGTTTTGGTAATATGAGCGCCTTAGCTAATGAAAAGGGTTTGAAAAGATTAGATAATACCGACAGTGTTGATCACCGCAGAACTAGTCGTCCATTTGGTAATAATTGTGGTTTCACCATTGGCGAAGCTGCACAGTTTGTCGTGTTAATGGATGATGCCCTTGTTATTGAAATGGGTGCGAACGTAATGGCGTCAGTCGCCGATGTTTTCGTTAATGCTGATGGTTATAAAAAATCTATTACTGCGCCTGGTCCTGGTAATTATATCACCATGGCAAAATCAGTGGCATTGGTGCAAAGTGTTTTGGGTAAAGAGTCACTACAACAACGTAGCTTTATTTTGGCGCATGGCTCAAGTACGCCGCAAAATCGTGTTACAGAATCATTAATCTATGATCGTATAGCAACGAGTTTTGACATTGATAATTGGCCTGTTTCTGCGCCAAAAGCTTTTGTTGGTCATACGTTAGGTCCTGCTAGTGGTGATCAAATGGCAATGGCATTAGGTATTTTCAGTGACAACATTATGCCCGGCGTTACCACCATAGATAAAATTGCTGATGATGTGCACAGTGATCGTTTGAATATCGCTACCGAGCATTGGCATTGTGATGATATGGATGTGGCTTTTATTAACTCGAAAGGTTTTGGTGGTAACAACGCTACCGCTGCCGTGTTTTCACCTAAAGTGACTTTAGCTATGATAACAAAACGTTATAGCGAACAGGATATGACGGCGTATCATCAGAAACTAACACTTGTTGAGCAAGCACAAGCGGATTATCGCCAACGCGCTAACCACGGTGAATTTGATATTATCTATAAGTTTGGTGAAGGTTTACTTGATGAAGATGCAATTGAAATTAATGATACTAGCTTAAGGTTCGCTGAATTTAAGCATGCTATTGATCTACCTACGCAAAACCCATTTTCTGATATGGTATAGGGTGTATAAGTCAACATAGCAATAAAAAGCCAGTATTCTATTGAAGCTGGCTTATTACGTATTTAAGAGCGGAACAATTGTATAAATTCTATTATTGCGCTATTTTTACTCGAATTCTATTATTTGCAACTCTTGTCTCATGTAAGGTAGAAAGTGCAGATTTCGCTTCTTTGACATTAGGCATTTCAACAAAGGCAAAGCCTTTGGATTTACCTGTTTTTTGATCTAAAACTAAGTCACATTCAGTGACAGAGCCATGAGTAGAGAACAAGGTGCGGATTTCTTGTTCAGTTGTTGAACGTGAAAGGTTACGAACTAAAAGTTTCATAATGAGCCATGTGGTATGTTATTGCGATCTGAATTGTCTCATATATTTGAAATAGACCAAGTTATTTTGTGTCTTTAGACTAAATAATGCATATTTGCGGATTTATTTGCTGGTAGTATGCAATAAGCTGTTTACTTATTAGTCTAATACTTATATAGTTTGGCCGTTATTTATTCTCCTCTCGTTTATCTAACTGATTATCCTTTGCGATAATCTATGTTTTGTCTTTCCCTTTCACAGTTAGTCATCACTCAAATTATTAAGCTAAAATTATTGTCTGAGTTAGCGAGATATATTCTCGTATTGAGTTGATATTTATAAAATATCTAAAAGTTTTCATACAATAATATAGCTTTTATTATTAATGCGTTTTAACGCAAATTAAAAGAGTTCTATTATGTCTTATACCCATCAAGGTATGGTTTATTCAATTAAATCACCAGTAAGAGCCATTTCAGTTAACAACCACAACATTGTTGTTACTGACCAAAATGGCTCTAAGTTAATCAAATTTACTAACGTAAACGATTCAAAACGTTTTTTAGCGTGGGTTTATCAAGTTTAGTTAGTCAAATTAAAAAACGGTTAGTTAACACCTAACCTACATTTGGCGATTGTGTTCTTGGTCGCCACTGCCACCATTGTTGCTCACTATCCTGTGAGCTTTTAGGCGTTTTTTCGCTGTTTTTCTGATCTTTTAGCTGATAAATATCCCAAGTGACTAAATAGTCTGGGTTTATTATTTTTACGCCCGTTTGACTGGTTGGAAATTCGCCTTTCGGGGCGTTAAACCAACATGACAAGTCAGTAGGTAAAATAAAGTGCGGCTGCTGGTTTTGAGCCGTACCTGCCTTATTTTTGTTATCTGCTTTACTATCTAAGTCAGATAATTCAACGGTGATTCCCATTTCACTATCTACCTTAATAACACGACCAGCAACTATATTTTGCTTTAATTGCTCACCTTGTGCATTAAAATAACTCAATCCAATTAAGCAGGTTTTGTTCAAGGTGTCTTCAATTGTAGTTAGCATAAATTCTCTCAACTTTAGTGTGCTAAAGGTGCTACGCCCGTTGCGGGGTTATTCGCTAAGCCAGTATCACGGGCATGCTCTTCAAAACTTTTATTTTTCCAAAAGAAAGCACCTGGCATTGTGGTCGGTATCACTAAAATATAGAACAAGGCTCGTCCTATGGCTGCAGTCAAACAGTTAAGTAGCCCTAAAGCCAACCAAGGTAGCAATAATGCTGAGCTATCAGTCCCTAAATATTGCACAATTAACAATGTACTAGCGATAATGATATTCAGAGCTAGCAGAGCATTACGTAATAAATACGTTTTACCAAACGTGGTACATTGCACATAATGGGCAGCGCCACCTTCGTTTTCACTGCGATTTAATTCATGGTTATGGATGGTTAAGCCGATAGCTTCAATCACTAAACCTAATGTGAATACGCCAGCAAAAACGCCGACACTTTCATTAATTATGGAAGTTTGAACTGTATCTTGTAATAAGAACGTGCTGATCACGATAATGCCACTGATTAAAGCGCCTAACGATAAACTGTTACCAACAAAAGAAGTCGCTGTTTGGATGTGATGCCAAAATGGACGAGCTTTAATTTGATAACATTTGTTCATATAGAATATACCAAGTGTACCCGCGATAAGCGCAAATACTCCTGCGCCAGTCACTAATTCTGCCAATGGTAATCCTTGTGTTAACACGGCGATATCAACAGCTAAGTTTTGCATGGCAAAATCAACTACCCAAGGATTGCTCGGTAATGAAAATAAGGCGGTTAAGCCACAACCTGCAGAAAACATAGCCAAGCCTAAACCTTCACGCGCCATCGGTGAATAACGTAAATTATTAAAGCCGCGATAAAAACGCATTGGTTTGCCTAAATGGCTGACACTCATTAATAATGCAAAAGTGGTCATTAGTAAAGCGGTGATGGTGAGTGGTAAAAATATTGCAGAATCAACAAAATGCACTAGCGATTCTACACCGAGTAATGCCCCTAAAAATGGAATTAAAAACACACCAAAAGCGGCTTGAGCAAATAAGGTGAATAGCACTAATGGATTTTCGCGCGAATTTAACCGGGTAAAGTTCCAATGTTTAGCCACACCTGCTTTTTGATCTATTACTGGCTTATAGTTACCTTGTTTATCTTTATGGTATTTAACTGGCATAGAGTCTGTGCGGGTCATTTCATCGGGCAAACTTTTCACCTGTTGAAAGCGAATATTTGGGTGAGTTATCTCCGGATCTGGAAAGCCGGGAATACTGGTTTTACATTGTTGGCGATTTTCAGGAGTATTTTCTATTACGCCAAAGTCTAACGCATTACCGATACAAGCGGATACACACGCAGGTTTCAAACCCACCTCAAGACGGTCAACACACATATTACATTTAGATACTTGTCCTTTTACTGGATCAAGTTGTGGTGCATTGTATGGACAAACCCAAGTACAGTAGCCACAACCAAAACAGGTTTCAGGGTCTTGCAATACCGCGCCATATTCTGCATGTTTAGTATAAGCACGAGTAGGGCAGCCTTTTAAGCAAACCGGATCATCACAATGATTACACGCCATGGAAATATTCATGCGTTTGTAATCAGGGTAAGAGCCACCTTCGACATAACCTACCGATCTAAACGCTAAATGCGCCGGTGTTTCATTTTTTTCTGCACAAGCAGATTCACACGCATGACAGCCAATACAGTTATCAGCGGTAAAGAAAAAACCGTGTTGTTTATTACGGTTTGGATTACTACCAACCTCAGGGTTTTCATTGATGAACATAGAGCGTTGTGCAGGCTCATCTGTTAAATCAATTAAATCAATCAACTGGCCATAACGGTTTTCTACATCATTTTCTTTATCGGATAAAAAAGCATAAGGTTGTTCTTGAGTACGAACTTGCCAGTGACTTGAACGACCTTGTTGTTCTTCGCTTTCAACTTGACTTGCTGCTTCGTTAGTCATCGTTTTCGGATCAAAGGTTTCTACGGATAAAGTCTCGACGGCTTTTGCTACTTTTAATATTTGATTCATTTGGTTTTTTACCTAAAATTCGCGACGTTCAACGTTGAGTCTTGCAGCTTCTACTTGCTGCGTTGCATCTAATACTTCGATACGTACTGAGCCTTGTTTAAAAGCGGGTTGTCGTGAGTGAGGATCAAGTAACCCCAGTGTTAAACGGTTAACACAGTCGTGAAAATGAAAGGGCACAAAGACCATGTTACGGGGCACGCGTTGGGTTAGTTGTACCATTACAACGCTGTCGCCTCGACGGCTCGTTAAGCGCACATAACTCATGTGCTCAACACCTAATTCTTTCGCTGCATCAGGGTTCATTTCCATATAGGGCGTAGGGCTAAACTTATTACAGTTACCTATTTTTCCGGTACGGGTTCGGGTGTGAAAATGTTCTACTACCCGACCACTATTGAGCCAAAATGGATATTCTTGACAAGGTTGCTCGTTATTGTTGTAAAAATAAACCGGCACTAGGTTTGCTCTCCCGGACTTTGTTTGAAATTTGCCATCGGTATATAAACGTGGCTCACCCTTTAAGCTACCTTCACTTTGACCTGCTACTTCATCCTCTTCTTGGCTATAAGGCCATTGAATACCACGCGCTTTGACTATTTTTTTATAGCTCATACCTGAGATATCTAGCGTTCTTTGGTTACCGTAGGCATTAGTGCCTCTTGATAATTGTTTCATTTCATCAAAAGCATCTTCAGCCTTATCAGGGAAATGGATGAGTTTGCCATTATCAAAACGTTTGGCCATTTGGTTGAAGATCCAAAAATCTGGTTGAGAGTTAGCATAACAAGGCATTATTTTGCTGATTAAATTAACGCGTCGTTCGGTATTGGTATGGCAACCTTCTTTTTCTGACCAAACGGATGCTGGAAAATAGACATGAGAGTATTGATTAGTCTCTACATCACGATAGACATCTTGCACGATTAAAAAATCCAATTTCTCAAGTAGCTTACGAATTCGACTGGTATTTGGCATTGAGGTCATTGGGTTAGTCGCCACTAGCCACATACCTTTTATTTCACCGGTTTCAATCGCTGAAAAAATATCGGTTTGTGCTAATCCTCGTTTTTTTGGAAAGAACTCGACATCAATTCCCCAAAAATCGGCGATTTCTTGACGATCATCTTCATTTTCTAAATAGCGATAACCGGGCAAACCTGAGCAAGAAGACCATTCTCGAGTGCCCATGGCATTACATTGTCCTGTTATAGATAAGCTGGTTCCGCCTTTTTTACCAATATTACCAGTGATCAAGTTTAGGTTATTGATATTCGCTACACCGTCAGAGCCATGGGTAGATTGGTTAATACCCATAGTCCAAATGCTCATGGCTGCAGGGGCTTTGGCATACAAACGCGCGACGCTGCGAATGGTGTCTTCATCGATGCCACAGATATGTTGGGCAGATTTTGGATTATAATCTTGCACTAAACTTTTTATTTCATCAAAGCCTTGAGTATGTTCGTCGATATAAGCTTGATCTTGTAACTTCTCATTGATGATGACATACATCATTGAGTTGATTAATACACAATCAGTACCTGGCGTAATGGGTAAGTGAATATCGGCAAATTGTGCGAACATGGTTACGCGTGGGTCAACAACGATCAAAGGGAACTTACGTTTTTCTAATGCTTCTTTTAAACGCCAGTAAATAATGGGGTGTTGCTCTGGCAAATTCGAGCCAAATGCCATTAAACAATGAGTGTGTTCAAAGTCATCGTAACAACCGGGAGGGCCGTCAGAGCCGAACGAGCGTTTATAACCACTGACGGCTGATGCCATACAAAGAGTAGTGTTACCGTCATAGTTATTGGTACCTATACAACCACGAGCAAGTTTACCTAAGGTATAAAATTCTTCGGTTAAAAGCTGGCCACTAGAGACAACAGCAAAAGAGTCTCGACCATATTTTTGTTGAATTTCTTTAATTTTTTCAGCGCTGACATCTAAGGCATCTTCCCATGAGGCGGGTTTAAATTCATCAAAATGTTGTTCTCGAATTAATGGCTCGGTGCCACGGCCTGTGCTCTCAAATAGCTCATGCTCAAGTAGTCCTTTAATACACAACTTACCGCGGTTAACATCAGCGCCAGCATGGCCACGAGAGGTTACAATTTTTTTATCTTCATTTAGACCTATTTCAATTGAACAGCCAGTAGAGCAATAGTTACAAGTAGTGTAGTGCCACTCTTTAACTTGCTTTTTGGGAATAGTGATAGGTTTTCTGTTTTTGCGTCCAAACAACATAGACGAGCCTTTTGCTTTGTTTAATATAAAATTAATAGGGAATAAGAATCACTCCCTTTTTATATTTAATAGCAAAAAGTGGTCCAATTAATAAAATCACTTATTTTCAATGTGTTAGATTGTTTTTGATACACTATTATGCGCCTTTGTAGACCTTTTGCGCTACTTTGGTGCGCATGGAAAAATTATAATAAGGAGATGCTTCTCTTGATGATATGAACATTTTTTATTTTGTTGTGTCTATTATTGGCAGTGTTATAAAAGTGTAATTTTAAATAAGCGTGTGCTGCTTAAAGGCGTTTCTAATTCCAGCTGAATCATGCATCTTCAGGTGGAACGGGTATAAGTGACAAAAACTCAACCGCTTGGGGAATTTAGTTTAATCGTCACTTAACCACAAAAGAGACATATTTAATATTACGAGGACGACTCAGTAATATGGCATAAGTGATTCATTAGAAAATTTTATATTGATAGTTTCAGTGTTACCGCACCCGTTTTTGCTGTTTGTGTGGCCTGATTTTTTGGTAATATGTGCAGTAAGTGTACGAAAGAAAATTCCTAATATTTTTGCTCAGTTATTATCGATAAGCTGGAACATAGTATATTTAAATTTCTTCAATGGGTTCGCTTATGAGCTTATTCGCAATTTAAATTGGGTTATGGTGGTAGTCTTATCGATTACAATCATTTACAGCAACGATTTGGCTTAAGCATAATATTAACTAATGCCTTGTAATCTAGAGTGAAAATAACTGGAAAAATATTCAAATTCTTTTATATTTAAAAGTAATATTTATATGAAGAAGTATTAAATGAAAAAATTACGCCTACTTATTACGTTGGTTTTTATACTAATACTAACTGCTTGTGCCATTAACTCTAACCGAGAAGCAATATCAAAAGAAATCAGAGTGGTCGCCGTTAATGATTTTAGGAGAGAAATTTCGGCTGAAACTCCTCTGACTTGGTATGCCGACTTTAAAATAATTATGGCAAATCCAAGGCCAGATACTGCCGAATTTACCTTATTTATTAAACAGAAAATAGAACAAGGAATCATTAAGAAAGGTTTCAATTTTCAAATTGATGGCGAAGAGTCTAAATACCAAGTTATTGCATTTGCCCTTGTAGGAGAAAAAGAAGCAGCGCGAGATTACTTAGGTATTTTTAAGCTCTTTCCTGAACTTGCTCAAAATACCGATTTTGAACAAGGAACTTTAATTATCGCGATTATTGATCCTATCGCTAAAAAAGCGGCTTGGCGGGCGAGCGTTAAACTTTATATAGATCCTAATTTAGTAAAAGAACTACGTAAAATCCGCATATCAGAAACGATAACCAAAGTGCTAAAGACACTAAGACTACCGAATTCAACTTAACTTATGCTTGATTATTAATGAGACGTATCACTAACATGACGATATAAGAATTAGAAAATATATTGCAAATATTTAGAGGCGAATGTCTGCTGTGTCGGACTAAAACGACAACTGATGAGTCAGTCGGATTGAGCGCAAAGTGGTCGATGTGATGGAGAAGTAAATCGATTGACAACATTAATGCGTGGAAATACGGATTGGCTAAACCAACGCTACTCGGAAAATATTGAGCAGCATCAGTTTAAAGAAATTACGCAAAAAATAGAATGTTGTTAGCCGCAACACTTTTTATATTTTTTGCCACTACCGCATGAACAAGGATCATTACGGTTCGGGGTTTTGTCGAACGTAGTGGTGGTTGGCTTGTTTAGTATGGCGTTAAGTTCATTGATATTTTCATCGATGGCGCTATCTACGGTAATATCGGCAAATAGTCCATTATCGGCAACTAACGTTT
>MAAC01018564.1_pt1 | contig 52239 bp, 31 predicted proteins | sample 1115981 | NCBI WGS metagenome assembly MAAC01 (sample SAMN04961126, study PRJNA320927) | seawater metagenome | isolation source: sample BD02T64 sea water enriched with oil for 64 days | place: USA:Gulf of Mexico | collected 2013-07-27 | reverse complement strand
CTCTATTTCGTTGGTCTGCACAGGTGTGGTCTGTACTGTAAAATATGGTCAAGTCAATTGGAAATGGTCCTAAGTCGTTTATTCTAATAATGGAATCCATACAAATAGTTGGAATTAAGGCATCAGTAGTGGGTACCGCATTTAAAACAGAATCAACCTGAGCTACTCGATGTACTTCACGCATAATATTGTGGAAGTGATTCATCGCAGTCCAAGCACTTTCGGAAGAACCCGTGGACGTGTCTAAGTCTCGATCGGAATTACGACAAGCAGAGGTAAAAATCAGTGATGCCAATAAGGCACAGGAAAGAAATCCTTTCATAGTGTAGTTTTATTCAGGTGTAGTTACTAATTAATAGAAATACAATTCCTCACAAATTTAGGGAATTTGTTGAGGAAATAAAACGGAAGGAAATAGTGGGATAAATTACCTCTATTTATTTCGTTTTTTCGTACACGTCATATGAAAAACTGGTTTCGTGTCGGTGGTCAGATTCTATAAGTTCTGAAGAAACCTTTTTCCATTTTGTATCCTCGAAATGCGGAAAGAATGTATCTCCTTCATATTCTTTATGCACATGAGTGATGTACATCCGGTCAATCAAATTATTTGCTAAAGAATAGGTGTAAATTTGCCCACCACCAATAATAAATGGTTCGGTATCACCCGCTTCTATAGCGTATTTAATCCCTTCTTCCACCGAGGAAACCACCACCACACTTTCATCTTGAATAATGTCTTTCTGGCGAGTAACTACAATGTTGGTTCTTCCGGGTAATGGACGGAATTTATCTGGAATTGAGAAGTAATTTTTACGACCCATAATAACGTGATGGCCCGCAGTCGTATCCTTAAAGTATTTTAAATCCTTTGGTAAAAACCAAATTAAATCATTGTCCTTACCAATAACATGGTTTTTAGCAATGGCTACAATCAGCGAAATGGTGTGGTCTTTCATAATTAAACAGCAACTTTTCCTTTAATGAGTGGATGAGATTCGTAATCAATCAATTCAAAATCTTCAAACTTAAAGTCAAATATGTTTGTAATTTCTGAATTCATTTTTATTATAGGTAGGTTTTTGGGAGCTCTCGATAATTGTAAGTCTACTTGTTCCAAATGGTTATTGTAAATATGTAAATCACCAAAGGTATGGATGAACTCTCCAGGTTCCAATCCCGTAACTTGAGCCATCATCATGGTTAATAGCGCATAAGAAGCAATATTAAATGGGACCCCTAAAAAGGAATCTGCACTTCGTTGGTATAACTGGCAGCTTAATTTACCATCTGCCACATAAAATTGAAACATCGTATGACACGGAGGTAAAGCCATGTCATCCACAAATGCCGGGTTCCATGCCGTAACCATATGGCGTCTGGAGTTTGGATTGTTTTTTATAGATTCGATAACATGACTAATTTGGTCTATACTCCCTCCATTTGGAGTAGGCCATGAACGCCATTGGTAGCCATAAACAGGACCTAGGTCTCCGTTTTCATCTGCCCAATCGTCCCAAATCCTTACGCCATTTTCTTTCAGGTATTTGATATTTGTATCCCCCTGAAGAAACCATAATAGTTCATGAACAATGGATTTGTAATGGAGCTTTTTGGTCGTCACCATCGGGAATCCTTTGCTTAAATCAAAGCGGGTTTGATAACCAAAGGTGCTAATAGTTCCTGTACCGGTACGATCCCCTTTTTGGGTGCCATTATCAAGCACATGTTGTAACAAATCTAAATACTGTTTCATGTAATAATATTTGTGCCAAAAGTGGGGTTAACTGGGCTTAAAATCAAGGGTTGTTGAAAAAATATTATAAGTCTATACAAGTCGAAAACAGGGGGTTAATGTGTCGCAATTTCGCCTTCATTCACTGCGGCTTGAATCTCTCTAAAGGACTTGAATAGGGGGGCTTTAAGGATAGGTGCTGCCTGTTCGTTCGAGAATCGGATGTCAGGTATCCCAAAAGCGTTCGGGCAGATGGAATAATCGTCTATATAAAATAGGACCGAGTCAGAAATGAAAACTATATTTTCCATGTTTTGAATCATGCTAGAATCATTCTGAATCCCCCAGCATATACTATCTGGTAAGTTGGAATTGAACAGCTTGCGTAGTTTTTGTAAGGATGCTGTATCCGTTTTAATAAACTGGGAGTAGTGGATTTCTTCCCCATTTGATAAATCAAATATAATGGAATGTTGGTAAGTAGACCCGTGTGCTGCGCCTACAAAATAGTGGTAAACCGAAAATGTAAGAAATATAATGGAATCAGCTTGGTTGACCTTATACGTGTTTGTCAATAAGCCTTTCCACTCATTCTCTGCCGAATAAAAGTCTTCTGGGAGATGGAGGTGGGCTTCCGTAAATTCCTTTCTGTTAATGAATTGGTTGAACCTTTCTGGGATAACATTGTTGATGGCGACTAGGATTTGTGGGTCCACATTGGCGTCAATAACCGGGTATTTAATATCAATTTCGTAATGATGTTCGTTATCGGTTTTGTGTAATCCCCCTTCGGTTAGGGTCACAATTATTTTGTTAGGTTGAACTTGTTGTACCGGGTTAGAACAGGAGCTAACACCTATACATGAAATCAAAAATAAATTCCAGTATTTCATAATTTAGTTGAAAAACATCCCGACTATAGCTGCGGTGAATAACGAGGCTACTGTACCTCCAATGAGTGCTTTTACTCCCAGTTTTGATAATAAACCTTTACGTTCGGGTACTAAGGCGCCAATACCGCCAATTTGAATTCCAATGGAAGCCACATTCGAAAATCCACACAGGATGTAAGTGGCCATGATCATCGATTTTTCCGAATGGAAAACGCCATTATTTTTCATAGATCCCATGGTAGCATAGGCGTAAAACTCGTTTAAAACCGTTTTTTCTCCGAGTAGTTGCCCAACCGTTACAATGTCGGAATAGGGAACTCCTATGATCCATGATATAGGTGCGAATAAGTAACCTAAAATAAATTGAAAGCTTAAGCCATCATATGTCGTATGTGCCGCAATCCATGTGTTTAGAGAGGTGATATCTCCCGTTTTAAATAAGAAGTAATTGAACATATATATTAATGCGGTAAACACAAGGAGCATGGCGGCAACATTAACAGCTAATTTTAATCCATCCGTAGTTCCGTTGGAAATAGCTTCTAATGCATTTGTTCCAAGTTTCTCTTTGTTCACGTGCATGGTGTTATCAAATTTTTCGGTCTCAGGGACTAGGATTTTTGCCGCAACTAATGCTGCAGGAGCCGACATGATAGAGGCTGCTAATAAATGTTTTGCAAAAAGCATTTGTTGTTCTGGACTATCGCCTCCAAGGAACCCGATGTAGGCAGCGAGAACACCACCAGCAATGGTAGCCATTCCTCCGGTCATTAATGACATCATTTCTGATTTTGTCATTTGGTTTAAATAGGGTTTAATCAAAAGTGGGGCTTCTGTTTGCCCCAAAAAGATATTACCTGCGGCTGCTAAAGATTCTGCTCCAGATAATTTCAAGACTCTTCTCATTACCCAGGCCATTCCATAAACCACCTTTTGTAATATACCTAAGTAATACAATAAGCTAGTTAATGCAGAGAAGAAAATGATGGTAGGAAGCACCACAAATGCAAAATTTCCAAGGGCAGGGGCTATTTTTCCGGTTCCAAACATCCCAAACAAGAATTCACTACCGAAGTTTGTGAAGGAAATTACTTTTACAAAAATGCGACTCACAAATTCAAAGCCTTTTTCAATGAAGGCGACTTTAAGTATAGCGACTGCAAATATTAATTGAAGAATAAGTCCTTTAACAACTAGAGGCCAGTTGATTGCTTTTCGGTCTGAACTGAAAACCCATAGTAAAGCCACTAGAAATACTAGTCCTCCAAAGCCTTGAAGAATGGATAAAAAAGAGAAACTCATTGAAGCCATAAAAAATTATTTTAGGGCTTGCAAAATAGTGTTTTATCTCCATGTTCGTATCCAAAATTACTTTTTGTATGCATTTCGAATAGAAAGGAGGTCAAAGAAAACTTTAAAGCCGTATGAAAATTTTACTTTTGAATCTCCCCGGTCTACCCAGCGCTTCAAAGGAGCTTCGTACATTTTGTATTGGTAGTCTTGTTTGCCATAGCTTTTTTGCATTCTAAAAAATAGTTCCACATCAAACAGCCACTTGGTGATAAAGGGTTTCTTAAATAGCTCTTTGGATTCCTCTAAGCTGAAAAATTTGCATCCACATTGCGTATCATAAACCTTTAAGTCTAAAATGTTGCTAATTATAGTGGCTATAAATCGGCCAATGATAAATCGGTGAAATTGACGATCAATATGGGAACCCACTTTAGATATTCGAGAGCCAAATGCCATTACAATAGGGTCTTGAATTAACGCTGCAATTTGAATAGATTCTTCTAAACTAACGGCTAAGTCGGCATCTATAAATCCAATCTTATTTAGGGAATGGAGATTGTTTAGGTGATGGATACCTTGACGTACGGCTTCCGCTTTTCCGGAGTTAGTTTTGAGATTTAGTATTACTACATGGTTGGCAAACTCTTTCCCTAAGTTTGTTAAAATGTTTAAAGTATGGTCGGTAGAGCCATCATTAACAAAACAAATAACAGTATTGGAATTAGTTTCTAAAAAGGAACGGTATCGGGTATGAAGAAAATTCTGTTCTTCATTATAGCAAGGGATTACAATGCCAATATCCAATTTTTCTTGCATTATTTAAGTTTGAATATTTGGAGAGTAGTATTGTTGGAGGTTCTTAACGCATGAAACTTTAGTGAATCTAAACGGTCATATTCGTGCGGATGAAATCTATATTCGGTTAGAAAGTAATCCGCCTCGTTAAGGTCTCCTATAACAATTCTGTCGTCTTGTTCCGTTGAAAGCATACTTTCGTTCAAGTAACCCGGGAAATTGGCTACAGAAATTTTTATACTGTATGCCGTGTCGTTCATTAGTATATATTCTAAACCCTGTTTATAACTCACCCCCCAATAATCAACCTCAAAGTTTTTCCGTGCAAAATCAGGATCTTGACTGGAAATAATGGCATTGAAATAAGTATGTTGGAGATATCGGTTTTGAATATGGAAACCCAGGGTGTAAAGAATACCTATGCTAATGATCGTTAAACTTATTTTATTCCAAAAGGGAAATGCTTTGAGTTTGTTTAATCCATAAATGGCTAAAATAATGAATGGGGGATATACAAAATACATTTGACGCCAGCCATCGTATAAAACAGAATGTAAATAAATGATGGCGAGAATAGGAAATAAAAAGAAGGCTCCTGCAAATAAATTATTTCTGTTTCTACTATTTAACAATATCGAAGGTGATGTGATCAGTTCTTTTAATAACAAAACCCCACCAGTTAACCCTAAAATGAGGTAGGGGATAGGGGTGGTAATCCCCATCCAAGTAGGAATGTAAGTCCACGGAATTTCGGTAGGTTTAACAAGAGATCCCATAAACATCATTTCGCGGTTAAACCGAAACTGAGACATGTTTTCAAGGGCTTGTTTAAAATTCACAATGGGATCTGCCCATAAATTTGGCCAGGTTAAATAGAGTACGAGAATCATCATGACGCTCATGCAAAGGGTAAGACTTAAATGCCGAAGAATTTTGTGCGCTATTATGCCATCAATTACCATGAAAAAAACAACTAGGACGGGTACCATAATTCCCATTAACCGGATATTAACTAAAATACCCATGAAGATACCCAGGACTAGGAAGTTGAGAAGTCTTTTGTCATTAAATGATTTAGCTAGGAAATATAGGGTGATGGTGAATATAGAAAGAAAGGGTAGATCCTTACTATTAAAAAAAGAATGTCCATATATGACCGGGTGAGTTGTATAAAGCAAGAACCCAATGACAGCCCACAAGGCTTTTTTGTGTAAGAAAAAAATAAGTCGGTAAAAGAAGTACGCACTAATTAGAAATAGCAAATGGGATATCAGATGCCGCATTTGATAAATTTCCCGGTCCGATTGTGGATGGAAGGTTTTTTCAATAATAATTAGCGGGAGTTCAAAAGCAACTCCATAATCTCTATCTACCCAAGAATGTAACTGCGTACTTTCTGTGAATATGTAATCGTAGTTGACTATTCCGGTAGCCCTTTGTTGGGGTTCATCCCACGAAGCTCCGTAGTTTTGGTAAGTGATTAGACCTATAAGGACTGAAAGCACTAAAAGGATTTCTCCCCAATATTTGTGAATTTGAAGGTCTTTCACGTGTTCTAAATTTTTTCGGACGCAAATTAAGGATTTTGAATTATTATGGAATAAGAAGAGCGTTTTTTGGCCTCTATTATAAGAAACATAGTAACAAGGTGTTATTCAATAGTAAGCAATCGGGTATTTCTACCTTTAAAATTATACTTTTGCCAAAATTTTTTTGAATGAGTGTTAAAAAGGTAATGGTAGGTGATGTGGAATGCGGAGCCGACAAATTGTTTTTGATTTCTGGTCCTTGCGTGATCGAGTCAGAAAAAATAATGATGGATACTGCGGAGACTTTAAAGAGAGTAAGCGAAGATCTAGATATCCCTTTGATTTACAAATCGTCTTTCCAAAAAGATAACCGTAGCTCGGTAGATTATTACATGGGCCCTGGTATTGATGAAGGATTGAAAATTCTTCAACGAGTGAAAGAAGATTTTGGATTCCCGTTATTAACGGATATTCATTACCCTGATCAAGTGGAGGCGGCCGCTGAAGTAGTGGACGTATTGCAAATTCCTGCTTATTTAGTTATGCAAACTACCCTTGCGGTAGCTGCCGCTAAAACAGGGAAAGTAATTAACTTGAAACACGCCCAATTTTTGGCCCCTGAAAACATGTCAAAACCAGTAGCTAAGGTGGAGTCTACGGGGAATAAAAATATTTTATTGACCGAGCGTGGTTATGCTTTTGGTTACAACGACTTGGTGGTTGATCCTCGTGCTTTTCATCTGATGAGAGAAACAGGTTATCCTACTATTTTTGATGTAACTCATTCTATCCGTAAGTATGGGATTCCAAGTTCAGATCCTTCTGGTGGTGCACGACAATACCTTGATGTATTGGGTAGAGCAGGTGTTGCCGCAGGAGTAGATGGAATATTTGTAGAAGTCCATCCTTGTCCAAGCGAAGCTTTATGTGATGCGGCATCTCAAATGGATATGACGCAATTAAAAGAATATTTGAAACCCCTAATCGAAATGCACGAACTTGAGGTGAAATACCGCAAGTAATAATGTGTAAGTAATAAAATTGAAAACGTAACAAAATGGAATTATATTTAGATTCAGCCGATTTAGCAGAGATTAAAGAAGCTATGGAAATTGGCTTTTTAACTGGTTTAACCACAACTCCAACTTTCATGCACCGTCATGGAATTACGGATATTGATGGAACAATTGTAGAGCTTTCAAATATTGTGGATGTTCTTCAAATTGAAGCTTTAGGCGAAACGGCCGAAGAAGTAATTGCGGAAGCATACCGTCAAGAGGCTTTAGGTTTGGATCGGAATAAAACGGTTTACAAAATTCCAATGTCTTTGGAAGGGGTAAAAGCGTGTAAAAAATTGACGGACGAAGGTTTTATGGTCAATATTCACTTGGTGTATACTTTACAACAAGCGTATATGGCTATGGAAGCAGGGGCAACTTACGTTTGTCCGTTAGTGGGTCGTTTACAAGATCAAGGTAACGATGCCGTTGCTTTAGTGGAACAGTGTGTGAATGCCGTAGAGTATTATGGATACGATACTAAAATCATGTTTTCTTCGGTAAGAAATATTGAGCACGTTCGAAATGCAATTAACGCAGGTGCGCATACCGTAACTGTTCCTTGGAAATTGATTAAGCAATTAACGCAAAATCACTTTACTTCAATCGGTACGGATCAATTTACACAAGATACACATATCATGACTGCTAAAGTTAAGGACGTGGTAGGGGCAAAAAACCCAAGTGTAACTATGGATGCTTCGGTAACCGACTGTTTAGTTAAAATGACCACAGGAGGTTATGGTGCGGTTACTGTACTTGATGGTAACGGAGCTGCGGCTGGTATTTTTACCGATGGTGACTTACGTAGATTAATGGAAGCAAATGGATCGGAAGCCGTGAATAAAAAAATGAGCGATTTAGGTTTAAGCGCTCCAAAAACGATTGATGCGGAAGAATTACTATACAAAGCACAAAAAGTATTTGCAGATACTAAAGTAGATTCTTTAGTGGTTGTTTCTCAAGGTAAAGTAGTGGGTCTTTTAGATGTACAAGATTTGATTAAATAATCCATCTTCAATGATATGGAAAGCCGTTAATGTATTTTACATTAACGGCTTTTTTTGTGCCGCATAAAATCGGAATTGCATTAACTTGGCACCATAATTAATTATCCAAATGCATCTAAATACACGTATTACCTTATTTATTTTAACCCTATTTGTACTCGTGTTAAATTTCTGTTTTGCCCCCGGAAATATAATTTCATGGGATGTCTATGGTTATTATCTATACTTACCCACCACATTTATTTACCATGATTTAGGCATGTTAAATGAGAGTGTGATTCTGGAATTAATGGATAAATACCAAAGTTCAGCCACCTTTTATCAAGGAATGAAAATGCCCGAGGGAAATTACGTCATGAAGTACTCCATGGGGATGGCTATTCTTTATCTACCCTTTTTCTTGATGGGTTGGTTGGGGGCTAATTTATTAGGATTTCCTGTTGATGGATTCTCCCTCCCATTTCAATATGCATTGTTTGTAGGTAGTATATTATATTCAATCATAGGGCTTTGGTTTTTGGCCAAGGTATTGGATCGCTTGTTTCATTGGAAAGTGGCTTCCATTTGTCTGATACTAATTGTTATAGGTACAAATTACATGGTGCATATAGGTATGTATGGTCAAAATGCCATGTCTCAGAATTACTTATTTACGGGATATGCCTTAGTACTTTGGCTCACCATTAAATGGCACGATTCATTTAAATTGAAATATGCCATTTCGTTGGCTTTCGTAATTGGGCTGATGGCCTTGAGTAGACCTACAGAAATGGTTGTTTTAGCCATTCCTTTGATGTGGGGTATTTCTACCAAGGATTCGCTTTTACATAAATGGAATACCCTTTGGAAGCGGAAAAAACAGGTGCTTCTGGTAGGGGTAATCATTTTTTCGATAGGTATGTTGCAATTGATCTATTGGAAAGTATATACCGGTAAATTTTTGTTTAATAGCTACGGAGGGAATGCCGGAGAAGGTTTGGAGTTGTGGAGTCCATTTACCTATAAGTTTCTATTTAGTTTTCGCAAAGGATGGCTCATATATACGCCTATCATGATTTTTGCCATTGCTGGGTTTTATCAAATGTATCAACGAAACCGCTCCATTTTTTACTCCTTAACGATATTTTTTGTAGGGAATCTGTATTTGGTTTCTAGTTGGTCTAATTGGTGGTATGCCCAGTCTTTTAGTCAACGAGCCATGGTTTCATCTTATCCTGTTATGGCGATTGCAATAGGTTACTTTTTAGTGGGTTTACTCGAACAGAAGCGAGAAGTGAAATGGGGCATAATTGGGGTTTTGGTTTTTATAGTGGGGTTAAATGTTTTTCAAACGGTTCAATTTGATAAGGGTGTGTTGCATGCCGATCGTATGACCCGTAGCTATTATTTCGCTACATTCGGTAAATGGTCCGCTACACCAGAAGACCAGAAACTGTTGTTGATTGATAGAAACTATTCGGGTACGGATGCATTTACTAATGAAACAGAGTATACCGGGAAGGTTTTAAATAGCTTTGATTTCATTCATGAAAATGGACGTCCAGGGAAAACGGATTGTTGCTCTTTTAAGTTAGATGCGGATCATATTTATTCGCCTGTAATTGAAGCCGAATTTAAGGATATTACCCATCAAAACCATGCGTGGTTTAGAGTTACCGGAAGTGTATTCTTACCCGATAGTATGGATACGGATGATTTTAGTTTGGTGGTTCATTTTTCGCATAAAGGCTATGCTTATAACTATAAAACAGTAGAGTCAAATGGGTTGGAACTAAAGTCAGGAGAATGGAATAAACTAAGCTTTGATTACCTGTCACCTGAAGTGCGAAACCACAACGATCAATTTAGAGCCATGTTATGGTATCGAGGACATAGAAGTATATTATTTGATGATTTTAAAGTGGAAGTTTTTGAGAAGAATAAGTAACGGTTACCCATCAATGAAAATGGATCGTTCCATTTTTGGTTTGACATTAAATTTGAGTATTCTATCATTTTCATGAATGTACACAGGTAGGTTTCCATCATCGAAAACGGCTACTTCAAATCCTTTTTCAAATACGATTCCAATTTCTTCTGGACTCGGGACTTGACCATAAGCAGACACGGCACTTGAATGAAATAGGGAACGAATATGTCCGTATTCTTTTAAATTGAAAAGAACGTAATTTTCAATATTGGGGCTGCGAGCATTAAGAGTTCGGATCATTAAATGGTGTTCTTGTTTAGCGATCCATTCTTGATCATTTTGTTTATTCCATGAACTATGGATGAATTGGAATTTTTCAATATCTAGGAAATAGAAAAAGAGTAATCCAAAGATTAAAGAGCGATATATGTAGGGTGTTTTAGGGTTTTTATAAACGTTCTTGTTTATTATTAATGGGTTGAAAAATAAATCAATAATCTGGGCTAACCCAATGAATACAAATGGAGCTAGAAAGAAGGTGAAGCCGGGCATTTTGGTCTGAGCTATGGAGAAAAATACGTAGACAAAAACAAGAAGTCCAATAATAGAATTTCGATTTTCTCTAGAATGTATGAATTTCCATAATATGGGAAGAATAAAAAGGAATAGAAGGGAAGGTAGTTTGTAGAGTAAAAGTGTTGGTTCCAAGTGAAACATCCACGTGCCACTGTGATTTTCAATAACCTCAAAAAAGTGTCTTTGATTGAGTGCGAGTTCCCATGTGCTCTCCATAGGGTACTTCATCCGAGAATAAATTTGCCATGGGAGAAAGAGCAGTAAAGTGAATGAAAAAGTAATATGTAGTTTACCAAACTCTGGTAATTTTGATTTGTGATCTCCTTTTTTTGATACGATTTGGATAAACCAACCTAGGTAAACCAAAAAGCCCATTAACCATTTGGTGAGGGCCGCGGCTCCTGCAAAACTCCCGATAAGGAATAGAAATACGAGTTTCCTGTTTTTGTTTTGTTCATAGGAATATTCAATCCATGCCCATAAACTCAAGGTCACGTAAAACAAAAATGAAATGTCGTTATGATCCGTGTGAAAATAACCGGATGCTAGTTCGAGAGCGAAATTGGCACAGGCAAAAAGAAATGCCGCATAAAATCCGATTTTTACCGAAATCAGTTTACTTCCCATCCTAAAAATAAGAAAAGCCAAGACTCCAGAAATAACCACTGAATGCGCTCTTAGGCCAATGAGGTTTGTTCCAAAGACCTTTAGATAGAGGCCGATTTCCCATAAAAATAAGGGCTGTTTATGGAGCCAAATATGATTGCCAATCCAACTTTTGTAATCGTAATGTAATATGGGGTGATCTATTAATGTGGGCTGTAAGGGATGGCTCCAAATGTTTTTGGCCACAAGGGCATGAAACTGTTCATCCCAAGTATTTAAATGATCGTCCAGTAAAATAGCAAATACTCGAAGAAGCAAGGTTCCAATAATTAGAAGGATTAACGGTTGTGCGTATTTCCCTTTTGGGAATTGGAATTGAAATAATAGGATAGAACTGAAGGAAAAAATGATTCCAAGGATTAAGAAAACTAATTGGGTGGATGAAAAGTAGGAGTCTGGATTAGGGATTTTCCTGACTTCAAATACGGTGGCTGACTGTTCCTGGGTGCCAATGGTTATTAGATCATTTGCCAGGATGAGAGGGAGTCCTGTACCCGTGTATATCGGGGTGGTTTGCGTAGAGTCGAATGGAATAAAGGTAAATAGATTGTTCCCCTTTAAATGTTCCAATGAGGTGTAGGTAGAACGGGAGTTGGTGTCCCATACAATATGGTTGTTATGAAAGGTATGAATCTGAAATTGATTTTCTCCTTTATTAATTAATTGAAATTTTTCCCAAGTTCCAATTTGGGTAGCGTTGGCGTTTAGTGGGTTACCAAGTTGGTTTGTTGCTTGGATAAAATTGGATTCATAACCAATGGAAATCTCATTTGGAGAGGTTTGGGAACAGAAAGTACCTCAAGTAAAAGTGATTAGAACAATGATTTGATAATTAGTCCAAGAATTACTCTGTTTAAACCCGAAACAGGAAGTTTGGAAAAAGGCTTCATTTGGAAATGGTTTTTGATATTCAAAAAAAAACCGCCCCCAATTCAACTCAAATGGGGTACTCTTAATTAGTCATTTTTTGTATATCACGTAAAATGGAACTGGTTTGAATGTTTATTCAAACTTTACTAAAACTTGGCCTTTTTCTACCGCTACACCGGGTTCAATGTGTACACTTTTTACAATGGCATCCGTTTGGGTCTTGATGATATTTTCCATCTTCATGGCCTCTAGCACTAATACCGGATCCCCCTTTTTGATTTCATCTCCGGGGCTTACCAAGATGTCCAATACTAAACCAGGCATGGGTGATTTAATTTCACTGATTTTCTTAATCGCCATGTTTTCCATGCCTAAATCCTTAAGTAATTGGTCAAACTGGTCTTTTAGTTTCAAAGAATATTTACGGCCATTGATTCTCACAATAGCTAATTTGTTATCCGTATCTAAATTGGCAATCTCTACCCGGTTTTCAACTCCGTTTTTGGTAACCGTCCATGAAGTGGCATCTTTTTGTGCCATGTTCATTTCATACGCTTTTCCATTAACGGTTCCTTTGTGTTGATCCCCGTTTTCAGGAATCACATCGTAGTTGTTTTGGTTGATTGTAATATTATACATAAGGTAATTTTTAGAATTCCAAAAGTAATAATACTGCCCTGAATGAGAAGGCTATCTGGCGTTTTGTATGGTAATTATTTTCATGTATTCGGTTTTCCTTTTCCTTTCGTAAAAGGTTTACTTTTCTATCTTGCAATCAAATCCCTAAATCATAGATTTAGCGCTATAAAAAAAACACGTATATGAAAAAGGTTTTGGTCCGTTTTGTTGCTCTTTCGTTACTCATTTCGAGTTGTAATCCTGCCAAGAAAAGTTCGGTTTATTTAGAAAAAGGGGTGAATCTAGCTGCGGTTGAAATATTCGGAAAATCTGAATATAGGGCCTCACGAACCCGTGAAATTGATATTTTACATACCGATTTGAAAGTAAGTTTTGATTGGACCCGTCAGTATTTACTGGGGCAAGCTACCCTGACACTTAAACCGTATTTTTATACTACGGATGTCATTATTTTGGATGCAAAGGGGCAGGAAATAAAGGAAGTTAGCTTGATTTCAGGAACGGAGAAAAAGGCACTTACCTATACCTACGCCCATGACATTTTATCCATTCAATTGGATCGTAATTATGCAAAGTCTGAAACCCTAAAAATATTTATTGATTATATCGCTAAACCGGAAGAACGGAATACCTCAAAAGGTCAGGCTGTTTCGGAGGATAAAGGGTTGTATTTTATTAATCCATTAAATGAAGATCCAAATGTTCCGCAACAATTATGGACCCAGGGAGAAACAGAGGCCAATTCGGTTTGGTTCCCTACCATTGATTCGCCAAACGAACGATGTACGCATCAAATATCCATGACTGTGAATGAAAAGTTTACCACATTGTCTAATGGTGATTTGGTAAGTTCAGTCGCAGATGGGAACGGAACAAGAACGGATACTTGGGTGCAGAATAAACCCATTTCTCCGTATTTATTTATGATGTCTGTTAGTGAGTATGCGGTGGTTAAAGATAGCTTGAAGGGCATGCAGGTTAATTATTACGTAGATAAAGACTACGAACCTTATGCCCGTGAAATTTTTGAAAATACGACCGAAATGATTTCCTTTTACTCTGAGTTATTAGGGTACCAATACCCATGGAGTAAGTATTCTCAGGTGATTGCACATGAGTATGTATCGGGAGCCATGGAGAATGTTGGAGCGGTGATCTTTGGGGACTTTGTGCAGCAAACACATCGCGAAATGATTGATGGTAAGAATGAAGATATTGTAGCACATGAACTGTTTCATCATTGGTTTGGTGATGTGGTGACCTGCGAGTCCTGGTCCAATTTACCTTTGAATGAATCGTTTGCCACTTATGGTGAGTATTTATGGTTTGAACATAAATACGGGAAAATGAAAGCAGATGAAGGTTTGGATGTGGATTTACGATCGTATTTACGGGAAGCTAATAGCGGTTCGGTTAACAATGTGATTCGATTTCATTACCATAAACCCGATGATATGTTTGATAGCCATTCGTATGCAAAGGGTGGGCGAATTTTACATATGCTTAGAAATTATGTAGGTGATGAGGCTTTCTTTACCGCTCTTAAAAATTACTTGCATGACAATGAATATTCTTCGGTTGAAATTCATCAGTTGCGATTGGCTTTTGAGAAAGTAACCGGTGAAGATTTAAATTGGTTCTTTAATCAGTGGTTTATGGGGAAGGGTCATCCTGATTTGGAGATTAACTATGTCTATGATTCGGCTTCTTCAATCCAACATATTCAGGTACGCCAATTACAAGATGTAAAGGCGTATTCCTTGTTTAAATTACCGGTTGATATTGATATTTACGCTGGAGGTAGGAAACGTACCTATTCGGTAATGGTGGATAGTGTATCCCAAACATTTAGTTTTAAATCGGATGTAAAACCTGATTTGGTGAATTTTGATTCTCGGAAAATTTTGGTGTGTACCAAAAGGGAGAATCATACTATGCAAGAGATGGCATTTATGTATGCCAATGCGCCTTTGTATAAGGATAAACAGGAAGCCGTATTGTTTGCTAATAAGGAAGTAGAACAGATGGAGTTAGCAAAAAAAACAATCATGGATGCCATGATGGATGACCATGATGCGATTCGGTGGTTGGCGGTCTCCATGTATCCTAAGTTTGATGAAATTGAAGATTTGAAATTAAAGGCAGTGTTGATAGCTACCTTGAAAAATGACCCCGCCTCGGTGGTGCGTTCAGAAGCCGCTATCGCTTTGTATGACAAATATTCATGGGCCGATGAAATTGTAGGTGTTTTTGAAAGCCAGATCGATGCAGATAGCTCTTACTTGGTAATAAGCGATTTGATTAAAGGGATTTCTATTTCAGATTCAACCAAAGGCTTGGAATATGCCAATGCATTTCAAAACGAAGAGAATACAGACGTTTTGTTTGCTGTGGCTGAAGTGTATTCTGTGTATGGGAATAGATCTAATTCAGATTTCTTCGCCCGTTTATATCCAAAATCTAAAGGCTATGAAATTATGGCATTCATTGATTATTACGAGGATTATTTATTCCTAATCGATGATATTGAAATCCAAAAACAGGGAATCGAAATTTTTGAAAAGGAAGCAGAAAGCGATTTGGCTTGGTTTATTCGATATTATGCCGTGAGCGCATTGGTTGATTTACGCGACTATTATCTAATTCAAGTTAGTTTCTATTCCAAAAAAGGAAAGGCAGATATGGCAGGTTCTTATGAAAACTTGGTAACGCAAATTGATAAAAAACTAACCGATCTAAGATTGAAAGAAGCCAATCCACAGGTGTTTATGAAACGATAATCCCAATTTTAACTTAAATAATAAACAATTATGAAATGGTATTTAACAGTAGTTCGTGACAACTACGCAAATTTTAAAGGTAGAGCCAGTAGAAAGGAATACTGGATGTTTGTATTATTCAATCTTATTTTCTCCTATAGCCTGACAGGTATTGGGTATTTTACAGAATTAACCATTTTAGGGAATATATATTCTTTAGCGGTGCTCATTCCTGGATTGGCCGTTACCGTACGAAGGTTACATGATACCGGGAAAAGCGGGTGGTTTTATGTAGGGTTTTTTCTAATAATTGTACTCGCTGTATTTGCAGGAATATTTAGTGTTATTGATGTTACATCCTTTGATATTTCAAATTTGGATTATGAGCAATTAGCAGTAGGGTTTGCTCCTTATATGGGGGTGATTATGGTAACCTCTTTGTTGTTTTTATTCCTTATGGTAAAAGATAGCGATGAAGAAACCAATAAATATGGACCGAATCCAAAAAATCCGGATTCGGATGAATTGGAAGCACAGTTGTACGAATAAGTATAACGAAGAATGGGTACATAACGGGGTATAAATAATTATTCCGATAGGGAAGGTCACGTTAGGCGAAAAGAGTATTGGATGGTTCTTGCCTAAATTATTTAATACCCTGTAGCATTGTAATGACTTCTCTGATCGAGAATAAGAGGTGCCACTCTCTGGGTTAAGGGCAGGTGTTTTGTAGGGATTTATGGCTTGTTTATTTTCATTCCAGTCTTGGCCGTTTCTGTTAGATGGTTGCACGATAAAGGAAGAAGTGGATGGGCGCTTTTATATGGGATAATTCCGCTAATTGGAGGTTTAATGGTTTTTTACTTCTTGGTGTCAGATAGTTCTGCTGGTAAGAGTCAATAGGACCTGAATCCCAAAGAACCGGGAGAAGATTTTTAATGGTACGAGTAATTTAAAAATGTTATGAAAGAGAAATTAGCGAAAATTAAAGTCCTTTTATTTGATTGGGATGGTGTTTTTCATGCCGGTCATAAAAATGAACACAAAAGCAGCACGTTTAGTGAAGCGGATTCTATGGGGGTGAATATGTTGCGTTTTGGGTTCTGGTTACAGAATGGTGAAATGCCAATTACAGCTATTATTTCTGGCGAAAACAATGTGACTGCCAAATATTGGGCTCAAAGAGAACATTTAGATGCTACTTTTTCGAGTGCTAAAAATAAAGTGGAAATACTTGCATTCATTAAAGATAAACATGATGTGGATCCAGATGAGGTGATGTTTGTTTACGATGATATTCTGGACCTTTCTTTAGCTAAAGAAGTCGCACATCGCGTTTTGATTTACCGTAAAGCAAACCCTTTATTTATTGATTACTGTAGAGATAAGGGATATTATGATTTCCTGACTCATAATGATGGCGGTAATCATGGGGTTAGAGAAGCTTGCGAATTAACCTTAGATGCGATGGGGCGATTTGAAGAGACCATTGAAAAAAGAGTCGCTTTTTCCGGGGAATACTCCACCTATAACTCAGAACGGTTAGCTTTAAATACGACCCACTTTATGGCGAAAGATGGCAGTTTCGAATAACTGAAATTAAAGACAAAAAAAAGGCGAAGATTTCTCTTCGCCTTTTTTTTTAAATAAAGTTTTGATCTTTCATCCATTGGTCGTTATAGACCTTTCCTACGTATCGTGAACCATGATCGTGGAATAATATGACCACAATATCATCTTCGGTTAATTCATCCTTAAGCTGTCTCACCGCTCCAAATGCAGAACCTGCAGAGTATCCTAAAAACAATCCTTCTTTCACCGCTAATTCACGGGCTATTAGTGCTGCATCTTTATCCGTTACCTTTTCAAAATGATCAATAAGGCCGAAATCAACGTTTTTCGGTAAAATATCTTCCCCTATCCCTTCGGTTAAATACGAATGGATTTCGTTTTCATCAAACTCTCCCGTTTCCAAATATTTTTTGAATACCGAACCGTAGGAGTCAACCCCCCAAATTTTAACATCTGGATTTTGTTCCTTTAGGTATTTACCAACTCCAGAAATAGTTCCTCCCGTTCCTACACCCACTACAAAATGAGTGATCTTACCTTCGGTTTGTGCCCAAATTTCGGGCCCGGTCGATTCGTAATGCGCCTGACGGTTGGAAAGGTTGTCGTATTGGTTCAGCCATACGGAGTTTTCAATCTCTTTGTTTTTACGTTCTGCAACCGAGTAATAGGAGTCTGGATGATCCGGAGCTACTGCCGTAGGGCAAACAATTACTTCCGCCCCAAGAGCACGTAGAACATCTACTTTTTCTTTACTCTGTTTGTCGTTGGTGGTGAAAATACATTTGTAACCTTTGATAATTGCTGCTAAAGCAATTCCCATTCCGGTATTTCCCGATGTACACTCAATGATGGTTCCGCCTGGCTTTAAAGTCCCGTTGGCTTCTGCGTCCTCTACCATTTTTAAGCCCATTCGATCTTTCACCGAGTTACCTGGGTTGAAATACTCTAATTTCCCTAAAATGGTTCCAGGAATGTCTTGGGCAATTTTGTTCAAACGGACCATTGGAGTATTTCCAATCGTGCCTAAAATATTGTCGTATACTTTTTTATCTGGTGTCATTGTATTCTTAAAAATGGATAAATATTATTTGTTTGTTTTTGGTAGGTATTTCATTTCAAACATAAAAGTAGTGAATGGTAACAGAGAAGCTACAAATCCAATCACTAAAGTTTTGAAACTCCATTTTAATTGTAAACCTACAATTAATAACCAAATGCAATAAACCACAAATAATACCCCATGTGCCATTCCTACCGGACGTGTGGGTTCAGGAAAGTCCCAAATGTATTTTAGCGGCATGCAAATACCTAAAAGAACGATATAGCTTATCCCTTCTAGAATAGCGAGGTATTTAAATATGGTCACATTGTTCATGTTTTGATTTTGAAATTTGAACTGCAAATAGAAGGTATTTTTTCTAGCTGAGGACTCAAAATAAGGTAATTTTTATGTCAAATTAATCTAATTTAATGGCTTCAACCGTATTAATTCGAGTAACAATGTAGGTGGGACCAATTAACATAATGATGCATAACACCAAGGTGAAAATATTTAACCCAATCAAATTAGTAAGCTCAATATTAATCGGAATATGAGAGATGTAATAGGTGGCTGGATCCAATGTGAAGATCTTGAAATATTTCTGAGTCAATGCAATACTTAACCCAATTAGATTTCCCCAAAACAAACCAACGGTCATCAGGTAGATCGCTATGTATAAAAATATTTTTCGAATACTCGCATTGGTAGCCCCCATGGTTTTTAAAATTCCAATCATTCGGGTTCTATCTAATATCATAATTAATAAGGCAGAGGCCATGTTAATACCCGAAACAAAAATCATTAAGCCAATAATAATAGTGACATTGATGTCTTGTAAATCTAACCATCCAAAAAGGTTTTGATTTTTTTGGACAATAGTGGTTGTTTTGTATTCAAATGGAATGTTGTTATAAATGAAATCGTCAATTTCATCCAAATCTTCATAGTGTTTTAAATTGACCTCAAATCCACCTACCTGTTCTTCGGTCCAACCATTTAGCCTCTGAATATGACGAATATCGCCAATAACGAATAGGTCATCAAATCCTTCTAAACTAGTTTTATATATCCCTGTAATGGTAAATTTTCGAGGTCGTGGTTTTTGATTCTTTATGAAATACACAATAAAATGATCGCCCACGGCCAAGTTCATTTTAGATGCAATTTTTTGAGATAGAATAACATGATTCGACTTCTGATCTTTTTGGAAGGTTAGGGTATCTCCTGCGACCATGAACTGCTTGAAAAATGTCCAATCAAAATCGTTTCCAATTCCCTTGAGTACGATGCCTAATATTTCTTTTTTTGTTTTTAATATTCCCGCTTTATTGGCATACATCTGTATATTATTCACTTTATCAAGCGTATCCAATTCAGGATAGAACTCTTGATCAGTTGAAATAGGAATAACCTCAAACCCATCTGTGCTCTGAAAGTTTGAAATTTGAATATGACCACCAAAGCCAATAATTTTTTGTCTAATCTCTTTTTGAAATCCGGTAACAATAGAAACCGAAAGAATCATAACCGATACGGAAATAGCAATTCCTGCTAGGGCAATGTTAATGATGGGACGAATGTTATTCTGTCCACTTTTCTTGGAAGATTTCCCGCGAATAAGTTTTAAAGCTGTAAAAAGTTCGAAATTCAAATGATGTAATTTACTCACGCAATATTAAAGTATTCAACCCGAAACCCTTTGAATTATTTCATGCACAAAGGAATGATGAAAATTGGTACATATCATGCAGTAGAAGCAAGGTAAAACCATTTACTTTGCATTTTGAAAATTGATCTCTTGAATAAAATTCTTCTTTTTTTTCTGGTGTGTATTTTACCTAAGATAGGTTGGTCACAAAACCACTTTGATTCCGCATTGATTAAATCGGCCGATCAGGTATTGGTAGGTGCCGAAAGGGCCAGTTTGTATATAGATAAACTAAAAGGAAAAAACGTAGCCTTGGTGGTGAACCCTACGAGTGAAGTTTTTGGGGAGCACCTGGTAGATTTTCTAATTTCAAAAGATATCCTCATTAAAAAGGTTTTTGCCCCCGAACATGGTTTTAGAGGGACTGCCGATGCGGGTGAACGTGTAAAAGATGCCATTGATCAAAAAACGGGGATTCCTTTAAAGAGCTTATATGGGAAAAATAAAAAGCCGACTATAGAAGATTTGGCAGGAATTGATATCGTGGTTTTTGATATTCAGGATGTAGGAGTTCGATTCTATACTTACATTTCTACCATGCATTATGTGATGCAAGCCTGTGCAGAAAATGGGGTGGACTTTATGGTATTGGATAGACCAAATCCTAACGGTTTTTATGTGGCCGGTCCGGTATTGCAAATGAACCAAAAGTCGTTTGTAGGAATGCATCCGGTGCCTATTGTGCATGGGTTAACTGTAGGCGAATTTGCGCAAATGGTCAACAATGAAGGCTGGCTTGGGGACGGGTTAAAATGTAATTTACAAGTGGTTTTATTAACCGGATGGACACATAAAGATCTGTATCAATTACCGGTTAAGCCATCCCCTAATTTGCCAAATATGACTTCCGTTTATTGGTATCCTACTTTAGGTTTGTTTGAAGGAACTAACGTGAATGCGGGAAGGGGGACTGATTTCCCTTTTCAAACTTTTGGCTCACCGACCATTCAGAATGCGCCATTTTCGTATACGCCTGTTTCTAAACCAGGTGCGAAGTATCCAAAATACAAAGGGAAGAAATGTTTTGGAAGAGATTTACGAGAATTTCCAATTGATTCATTTTACAATGAACCCGGAATCCAAATTGGGTATGTGTTGTGGGCGTATGAAAATACGGGTAACCAAAATGAGTTTTTTTTGAAAAATCATTTTTATGGCCGATTAGCTGGGACTGCCAATTTGCAAAACCAAATTGAATTGGAGTTTAGTGTTCTTCGTATTCAAAATGGATGGACTCCCGAAATTGAAAAATACTTGGTGATCCGTAAAAAGTACCTCTTGTATAAGGATTTTTAAATTCCCTCTATTGCTAATAGAATTTTAAAATTACCCACTTTTGGGTATTTTGAAAACCTAGGGTAAACTTAGATTTGCATTGTTATTTAAAATCAATCTAAATAAGAATGAAAAGACTTTCACTATTACTTATGGGCGCTGTATTATTCGCCTCTTCATGTAAAAAAGACGATCCAACTCCGGACGATACCACACCCACACAGCCGAGTGCATATAGCTTCGCAAATGTGTCATATTCTGGTCAAACGACCCGTTTGGATATGTTGGCCGAATTAACCACTGAAATGAAAAAACCAGCAACAGGAGTTGCCGCGGATGGAACCGTGATGTTAAATATGTTTGCCAATACAAATAATCCTTTTGCGGATGGCGCTTTAAATGCTGCGACTAAAGAATTGAAAAATAAATGTTATTCAGGAACGGGTGCGATGTCTGAAACCACTTTTGAATATTACATGACTCGTTTGGCCTCTTTAAGTGCAGCGGGAATGGGGACTTGGATGCCTGGATCTGCAGGGATTGCAACATCGGGTACAAAATCGTATTACTTTGACGAGAATGGAGTTGAATATGCTCAAATCGTAGAAAAGGGATTAATGGGAGCGGTATTCTATTTTCAAATAAGTGAAAACTATACTCGTGAGGGTAAAATTGGTGGTGCTGTAGATAATACAACAGTTACAGAAGGTAAAGGTACCGATATGGAACATCACTGGGATGAGGCTTTCGGTTATTTTGGCGGAACTGTTGATTTAACAGAAGGGAATTATGCAGATCAAACTTTAAGATACCACGCAAAATATGCGAAAAAAGGGTCTGAGGCTGGTTTAGAAACCGTAGGAAATGTAATGTATCAGTTTATTAAAGGTCGTTTTGCCATCTCCAATAAAAATCCTGCGGATCGCGATGCTGCTGCTACCCAATTGAGAAAAGAATACGAATTGATTATGGTAACCACAGCCATTCATTACATCAATGGAAGTATCTCTAATTTTGGGGACGATGCAAAAAGAAATCATGAGCTATCTGAAGCTTACGCATTTATTGCATCCCTTCACTATAATAGTGATAAGTTAATTTCAGATGCAGATTTAACACAGGTTGAAGATTATTTTAGTGAGGATATGGGTGGTTTTATGGTGCCTAGCTTCTTAAATGTATCTGTTGCAACTTTGAACTTAGCAAAGGATAAGTTAAGTATGGTTTACGGATTGGATTCGGTAAAAGATACCTTATAGAATTAAATATATAATTTGAAAAGGGTCAGATGAGGTGAATTCCTTGTCTGACCATTTTGGTTTTAAGAAGTCGTAAAATTTTGGATATGAGAGGGAAGATTTTCGGAGTAGGATTGAGCTGTTTATTGGTTCTTTCTGTGACTAGCTGTAAAGAGGAGAAAGAGGAAGATAACAACGCTTTAGGTTTTAATACCACGGAGTTGTTAACCAATTATTCATCCAACTTAATCCTACCAAAATATGAAGTGTTATCGACTAAAGTGGCGATTTTAAAAACCAATTCGGTGGCATTTGTTGCTTCGCCCACTATCGCTAATTTACATGTGTTACGAGGGTCGCTATTCGAGGCGGAATTCGCATACCAGGCGTGTACATCATTTGAGTTTGGTCCGGCCAATACCTATAGTTTACGTTCCATATTGAGTACGTATCCCGCTTCAGAATCTATTATTGATCAGAATATTACTAATGGGAATTTTAATTTATACGCTGCAGGAAATATTGCAGCAAAAGGATTTCCAGCCATGGGCTATTTGATTTTTGGAAGTAATAAAACGGATCAAGAAATAATCGATTTATTTACCATCGATGCAGAAGTGGTTAGTCGTAAAAATTATTTGACTGCATTAGTAGAACAAATTGCTACAGTGGTTAATCAAGTCAATAATCAATGGGTTTCTGGTGGTTACAGCGAAGTGTTTATTAATGCCAATGGTACCGCAGTAGGGAGTTCGGTGAGTTTAATACTGAATGCAATGGTGTTAGATTTTGAACGCTTTATTAGAGATGGTAAGGTCGGAATTCCCTTAGGAATAAGAAGCTTGGGTATACCTAATCCAGAAAAAGTGGAAGCCCACTATAGCCATAAGTCGCTGGAATTGGTCCAAGAAAGTGTATTGGAATATAAGAAATGTTTTAACGGAATTTCTACCACGGAAATCAATGGAATGGGTGTGGATGATTATTTAAATTACGAAGATGCTGAAAATATCACGCAAAAAATTAATACACAGTTAGACTTGATCACCGAAAAACTTAATCTCTTAAATGGACCACTATCGGAAGATGTGGTGTCCAATAAGAATGCAGTTAAAGCGGTGTATGATGAGATGCAGAAATTAATTGTCTCATTAAAAGTAGAAGTGCCTTCGGCATTATCTGTGTTAATTACCTACCAAGATTCTGACGGGGATTAAACTCTTTCCATATTCATGAATAAATTAATACTAATAGTGGCGATGTTACTTTTTTCTTTTTTAGGGAAAGGGCAACAAGCGTGGATGGTTACTTTCCTTTCGGAGGGTAGTAAGGAGCCTATTGCGGGTTTGGCCGCTTTTAGTAGTGAATTACAGAAGGAATATCGAACAAATTCAAAGGGGGTTATTAAAGTTAGCCCGCTTAAATTACCTTCCGTTTCTTTTATAATCCAAGCCGAAGGATTTGTTTCGGCTACGTTTGTTTTGGCACCGTTTGACCAGGATACCATTTTTGTAGCAGAGCAAGTCCTGAATTTAACGGAGGTTGAAATTACCGATCGGAAGAACCCGGAAGAATTGCAGCAATTACAAATGCGATCGATAGAGGATATGTATATATTTTCGGGTAAGAAATCTGAACGAATTGAAGTGGCTCAGCTTCCTGCCAATTTGAGTACCAATAATAGCAGACAGGTATATAGTAAAGTGCCCGGCTTGAATATTTTTGAAAGTAATGGAGCGGGTTTGAATACCGAAATTGGAGGAAGAGGATTAAGTCCTGAGCGATCTACCAATTTTAATATGCGTCAAAATGGGTATGATATTAGTGCCGATGCCCTGGGTTACCCAGATGCCTATTATGTACCTCCTACCGAAGGGTTGAAAAGAATTGAAGTAGTTCGGGGGGCTGGGGCATTGCAATACGGGACTCAGTTTGGGGGGATGATTAATTATAAAATGAAAACTCCCGAATCGAATAAACTCGTGCAAATTGAAAGTCGTCAAACATTCGGTTCTTTTGGTTTCTTTAATACCTTCAATGCCATTGGAGGTAAGTACAAAAAGGTGGAGTATTACGCGTTTTTTATCTATAAAAGAGGGGATGGATGGCGTCCAAATTCGGACTTTACAGCCAAGAATTTTTATGGGTATTTGAAATATAACCACTCTGAAAAACTGCAGTTTACTTTCGACTTTTCCTACTTCACGTATTTAGCTCATCAACCTGGGGGACTTACAGATGCGATGTTTGAAAACAATCCAAGACAATCTATTCGTGAACGGAATTGGTTTAATGTAGATTGGAATTTACCGAGTTTAACCATTGATTATTCTTTTTCTAAAGACCTCCAATTAAGTTCCAAATTCTTTGGTTTGATGGCGACCAGAAATGCGTCTGGTTTTTTGGGGAACATTACCCGGGTAGATCCATTAGGGAATAGAGATCTATTGAAAGATAATTATTTGAATGTAGGTAATGAAACCAAAGTATTGAAGCGGTATGATATTAAGGGGCGAACAAATACCTTTGTTTTGGGTTCTCGATTTTATCGGGGCGATACGCATAAACAACAAGGAGATACGGATGATGGATATGATGCCAATTTTAACTACTTAACACCGGATAGTTTACAAGGAAGTGATTTTACTTTTCCGAGTACCAACATCGCAGTTTTTGCGGAAAACATATTTCAAGTTACGGATAAATTGCGTTTACAACCCGGGTTACGATTTGAAAATATTCAAACCAAATCTAATGGATATTATCGTCAAACTACTCGAGATTTAGCTGGTAATATTTTATCGGATAGTTTGGTGTATGATCAAATGTCAAAACCACGTTCATTTGTTTTATTTGCCATTGGTGCTTCTTACCGTCCTAAAGAAGGGATGGAGATTTACGGAAATCTATCCCAAAATTACAAAGCCATTAATTTCAACGACCTTAGAATTAACAACCCTAATTTTAAAGTGGATCCTAACTTACAAGATGAAACGGGGTATAATTTTGATTTGGGATATAGGGGGAAGTACAAGACCTTCTTGGTGTATGATGTAAGCGTCTTTTATTTACGCTATAACAATCGGATAGGGTTTGTTCAAAAAGTGGATACAACCCTGTTTAAAACCTATCGATACCGAACCAATGTTTCTGCCTCATCTACCGTAGGTTTGGAATGTGTGATAGAGGTAGACTGGTTTCGATTAAATAAGAAAATTGATCCTTCCAGTAGCTTAAAGACCTTTGTAAACGTAGCGTTTATTGATGGGAAATACACCAATTCTCAAGAAGCTGCATACGAGGGTAAAAAGGTGGAATTGGTGCCTAGTTTAACAGCAAAGTCGGGAGTGACATGGGTGCGAAAAAAACTAAAGCTTAGTGTGCAATATTCCTATACAGGTGAGCAGTACACGGATGCATCGAATTCTGAATTTGATCCCAATGCGGTAAGTGGCATTATTTCCGCTTATCACGTGATGGATTTTTCGGCAAAATATTCCTTTAAAGTTCTATTTGTGGAGGCAAATTGTAATAATCTTACGAATTCATCTTATTTCACTCGTAGAGCATCGGGATATCCTGGGCCAGGCATAATTCCCGCTGAACCTAGGTCGTTTTTTGTTACTTTAGGGGTGAAAATAAAATGACACTGACGGAAGTATATGAAAAGGTAGGGGAAGGGATTCAGCTTTCGTTTGGCTATTTTATGGATCCGAATAAACGGATCTTTTTCGCATTTCTTATTACTTCCTTCCTATTATCCTATTATGTTTTCCGGTCCACGAGAGTCCAAGGTACTTTTCTAAAGTACGTTTTTAACGCAAAAGTCTGGATGGGGACTTCCCCATCAATAGATTATTGTTTTTTAGTATTTAACGGTGTTTTTAAGGTGTTTGCAATTGCCCCTTTGTTAGTTGTAGGCCTCTATGTGTCCTTTTATACCAAAGAATTTCTATTAGATCATTTGGGATATCTGGAATTTGAAATCAGTGAGTTTTGGATCGTTACGCTTTATACAGTTACCTTATTTGTAGTGAAAGATTTCAGTAGCTATTGGGTACATTGGTTATTTCACAAAGTGCCATTTTTATGGCGTTTTCATAAAGTCCATCATTCGGCAAGGGTATTGAATCCAATTACTCAATATCGGATTCATCCTATAGAACTGGTGGCAAACAACCTAAAGGGCTTAGTTGTATTTGGCGTGGTTACTGGAATATTTGATTTTTTATCAAACGGTAAGTTTAGTATTTACACCATATTTGGTGTAAATGTTCTCGGGTTTCTATTCCTGACTTTAGGAGCAAATTTACGGCATTCGCATGTTAAGCTAAAGTACCCATCCTGGCTTGAAAATTATCTGATTAGCCCAGTCCAACATCAAATTCATCACAGCGATGACCCTCAACATTTTGATAGGAATTTTGGTTCTGTATTAGCCATTTGGGACCGATTGTTTGGAAGCTTAATCAAATCAAAAGGAATTCAACGAATTCGTTTTGGACTGGGAAAGGAAGAGAACTTGAGGTTCTCCTCCTTCTGGCGAAATTTATTTCCTTGATAGTTGAAATTATAAGCTAGCAAATAAGTGATCCAATGTCACATCATTTTGATCGGATAGGTCTCGGTATTTGCTGAAACGAACCGTATTTAATTGCTCGAAAAATGAATTTTCAGTTTGAATATAATTAATACAAAATTCGGTTCCTTCGGTAACTAAGATGCAGTTCTTATTCGAATCAAAAATGGTATTATTCAATAGGTCCGTGGTATTTACTTGATATTTCTCAATCAGCATTTGCGTAAGTCTTTCTCTATCCACAGCATTGGCATAAGAAAAAGTGTAATTGAAAAAAAACAATTTGTCTTGAAAAAAATGCATCTCTATTTTTACATTCTGTCCTGCAATTCTACGTTTAAAAACTGCTATTTTACGGTCTAATCCCTTCGATTTATTGGATACTCGAAATGTACATTTTGGTAACGCCTTTCTGACACTTCTATAAGTAGATCCAAAAGTAATACGGTCCGAATAATTGATGGGATTAGTGGTGGTAATTTCCGTTCTTGAATTATAGGAATCATAAATGGTATGATATCCATTTAACTGGTTGTATTTTTCTACCGATCCAAAAGAATAAAAGTCTTCCGTATTACCCTGGTTAGCCTTTAAAAAAGAAGGTAGGAAACTGGAAAGTTTGTGAAATGAAAATGATTGTGCCACTGTAGTAAGAATGAAATTATTTCTAGTTGTTTACGTATCCGAAATCATCGGACTGCAAATGTAGGTTGGTTTAGAAACGATTCCATGGGAATCCTTTATTCTTAATAGTATTGAGTGTTTAATTAAAAACTGGATGTTGAGAACTAATTTTAAATGGAGTTGACCGAACGATTTCTATCCTACAGGAAATATCTTCCCCAAAAAAAACATTCACTAGTACATGGTGAAATGAGTTAGATGGAATTAATCACGGGTGCTGAAGTCAAATGGTAATCTGCAATAAGTTGGTTGTCTGATTTTGTGATGGCTTTTACTAAGGTATTAAAGAAGGGGGAGTCCATAGCTGTAAAATGTACTTCAAAAGTTGCCAAATCTCTAATTTGAATACAATTATTGAAGTTGTCGAAAATACTATATAAAGTAAGATCGACATCTTTAACTTGATAGGTTGAAATTAAGGATTTCATCATGTTTATTCTCAAGTTGGGGGAGGCCTCATGAAACATTAACTTGAAAAAGAACAATTTGTTTTTATGAAAATGCATCTCAATTTGAACCGCTTGGTTATTTACGATTTCATCAAATAATAAAATTTTTCGATTCACTCCTTGCGTGTTAAACAAAGCCATTTTTGGGATGGAAGTCATTTGTTCACTTACCGTTTTGGGTGATGCTCCAAAAGGAATAGCTGAAGAGTGTTCTATTTTCATCAAACTACTTAAGGGTCTTTTTAATTTATTACGCTCGTAAATGTTTTGATAAGACTTGAGTATCGCATACTCTTCTAGTTTAGTTGGCTTTATGGGATCACCCTTGGTAAGGGTGCTTCCAAAAATAGAACTTACCGTTTTTGTAAAAAAATTACTTAACATCATTGGTATTAGGTTGTTGTTTGCAATTAGGACTAAAATAAGTAGAATTTTAACATGATTATTAATTGGACTTAATGGTTAATGGTATTGAATCTAGGGTTACATAGGTCGCGAAAATTTTAGAAAAGTCACTCAAGGATCTCTTTTTTTTTATCCAAGAAGAGAACTGAAAACGCCTCCTGTTTTTAAACTAATAGGTCTCCAATTTTAATTAAAATGTCATTTAAAATATTTGACCGAATATCTAAAATGGGAGCTATTCCCTCCATATAATTTGTAATAAGTGCCATCATACGGCTTTGACCCTTTGTGTTTTAGGGGGGCAAGTCTTGGGTATGGAACAAATATTATTGGATAATCCTTTATAAATAATGAGTATGTGTTATAGTATAAACAGTGAAGGTAGGTATATATCAAGTTTTAAAATCTTATGGATATTTATTGCATTGATGTCGTTTACTGAAGTTGAGGGTCAAATTACGGCAAATTTTGATGCGGATAAAGTAATGGGGTGTGGTCCAATGGCCGTGACCTTTACAGATATGTCTATTGGATCAGGGATAATTTATAGGAAGTGGGACTTTGGAAATGGTAATGTGGCCATTGGGAATTCTCAGGTTGCTTCTGTTATATATCTAAATACAGGGTTTTACGATGTGTCTCTTACTGTATCGAATGGGGTCGACACGAATGTTATTGTAAAAAGTAGTTGGATTAATGTGATCCCGGAGCCAGTCATACAAATTTCTGTTTCGGATTCATTTGGATGTGCCCCTTTGAATCTACAAGTATTTGATTTGGGTGTCAATTCTTCGGTTCCTGTTGTGGGTTGGGAATGGGATTTTAAGGATGGTACGGTCCCGGATACCAATCAGAATACATCTCATACGTATTTCGTTGGAGGGGATTATTTTTTACACCTAAAAGTGACCGATTCTCTAGGTTGCTTTGGCAATGATTCAATTACCTTTCCAATTACGGTTTCTGACCCCCAAGCCCAGTTTGATGCGGTGTCTGCCACTTTTTCTTGTGATTCTTCGTTAAACCTAAGTGTTGTGAATCAGTCTACGGGGATTGGTTCTCTTAGTTCTTTATGGACATTAAACGCACAGGTATTTACCTCTCAAGATTTACAAACTATTTTAATTGCTCCAAATAATTATGATTTGGAACTTGCGATTACAGATAGCCTAGGATGCCAGGATACACTGTTGAAGTCTAATTTTGCATTATTAAGAAGAAACAATTACACCGTTTCCATAAGTGATACTGTATGCCCCGGTGTGGAGGAATGGTATCATATTAACGGCCCAAGCGGGTCCGTTTTTTCATGGGATTTTGGGAATGGAAATGTTCGGGTTGGTAATTCTGTGAAATTTGAGTTGGAAGGATTCGGTGGTCACGCTGTTAAGGTATACGCAGACGATTTAAGCGGGTGTTTGGATACCATAACTACGTGGGTCATTGTTGATTCTGTTCTAGCTGATTTTAGTTCCTTTCCCCACTTTTCTTGCCAGACCCCAATGGTGGTTAAATATTTGGAAACTTCTATTGGGAATATTCGTTCTTTTGAATGGGATTTAGGGTCAGGAACCCACTCTATGTCACAGCTATTGAGTGATACCTTATATTCTACAGGGGTTTATAATGATACCCTAACGGTCATATCTGATTATGGGTGTGAAAATTCCATCATTAAATTGGGGAACGATACACTTGAAATTACTAAATCTATTTTCTTGCCAGATATGGTGGAGGGTTGTGCCCCTTTAACCGTAAATTTTCAGAATTTGACGGCTAATGTTGGTAGAATTAAACGTACGATCTGGAATTTTGATTTAATAGGTGGAACCATTGCTCCCAGTTTTGCGTTTGCCCCAACTCATACTTTTAACAACCCTGGCCGGTATACCGTAGAATTGGAAATTATTTTGGAAAATGGTTGTTCTTCAACATCTACTCATCTAATAGTTGTCGGCACTAAACAAGTAGCTCTTTTTACTATCGATACAAATTATTCCTGTGCAGGTATTCCAATTGGTTTCACGAATCTTTCTCAAAATAGTGCTACTATTAATTCTTATTATTGGGATTTTGGAGATGGTTTCCATTCAGTGAGCTTTGGACCCAATCATTCGTTTAGAGATACCGGGTATTTGGATATATCCTTGGTGGTCGGATATAATGGGTGTTATGATACTAGTATTGTTGATTCCGCCATTTTTATTTCCGGACCGGTGTTAAATTTTAAGCCTTCCGTGAACTGTGAGTTTCCGAATCAAATCTCTTTTCAACCCCAAATAAAAGGGGCGACTGATGTGTATTGGGATTTTGGCGATGGGAGTCCAATTGATTCAAGTTTTTGGGGGGTACATCATACGTATGCACTAATAGATTCCAATTATGCTGTTCGGTTTTGGGGACAGGATACCATTAGTGGTTGTTTGTATTCCCGAAAAAGAACGGTTAAAATACGGTTTTTAGAAGGGGAACTTAATCTAAGCGATTCCATAATTTGTAGGTTTGACTCGGTACATTTTGATGTTTTGGGTTCGAGTAATGCAACATCAAAAGTGAGATGGTCTTTTGACAATTTTGGATCTCTGGTAAAGGGTGGGAAGATAATTTCAAAAGGCTTTTCTAAGAGAGGGAGTCACCCAGTATATGCCATTGTATCGGATGTAAATGGATGTCGTGATACGGTGATGGCGGAGGTAAAAGTATTTGCTCCAAAAACCAATTGGGCAGTGGATAGTAATTTAGGGTGTGCCCCCTTATTGGTTAATTTTTTTGATTCTACTCAGAGTGATACAAATATTGTAAGCTGGGAATGGCAGTTTGGTGATGGTACCACTTCTTCCATAAGAAATCCCATTAAAACATTTACATCAAATAGGAACGCTAGTTTTTCAATAAAACTAAAAGTAACGGATACGCTAGGTTGTATTGGTGTTTTTAGAAGATCAAAATATATACAGATAAAGAAACCGAGAGCAAAATTTACTATTGGGAATCAGGAACATTGTTTAGGAGATAGTTTGCAATTGACTAAAGTGCCTGGTTATTATGCCCAATATTTATGGGGCTTTGGAGATGGTAGCCAGTCAACCGTGAAAAACCCTTCTAAGTCATTTTCAAATGCGGGTCTGTTTTTAATCGATCTGGTGGTTACAGATAAGTTCGGTTGTGCAGATAGCTTTAGTTCACTTCTACCCGTAGAAGTTCATGAATTGCCTCAGGTAAATATTATCGCTACTGATACGATTGATAATTGTTATCCTGCTAGTTTTACCCTAGAAAACACGAACTCCATCCCGAATACGCAGCTATGGGAATGGGGGTTTGGAGATGGCTCAACTGTATTGCAGAATACCAGTATGCCCGTTTTTCATACCTATAATAGACCCGGTAGATTTGATGTGACCCTTAAGGTAACCACACAATTTGGTTGTGCTGACTCTCTTACCACACCTAGGTTGATAACGGTAAATGGCCCTACCGGGAAAATCGTCATTCAGACAAATACGGCTTGTTTGAAAAATAATTTCGAATTTGGATTGACTGAAGTAAATAAAACTGCAAAATCATTTGTTTGGGATTTTGGAGATGGTATTCTGGATACCGTACTTAATTCCATTCCTAATATGACACATACGTACCAAAATGAAATGCATTACACGGTGACTCTTTTGGTTTCAGATAGTCTTGGACAATGTATTAAAAGCGACCAGGTAGAAATTGATTTGATAAATGTGGAGGCCAGTATCTTAATGGATGATACGATTGGATGTAGCCCTGTTAAAATGAAATTTAACAGTAACTCTAAGGGAGCAAATGAATATTTATGGATAATGGGAAATCGTCAGGTTTCTTCGGATTCTGTATATTTTCAGAATTTTTTGGACTCGGGTAAATTTAGGGTGACATTAATAGTACGGAATGATTCCTTATTCTGTAGTGATACAGCTGTACAGGAGTTTGTAGTTTTTTTGACTCCTGTATTGACGGTTTCACCAGATACTCTGGTTTGTCAGGGTGACCAGATAAAATTATCGGTTTTGGGTGCCGATGTGTATCAGTGGAATCCTGGTTTTGCTGTGGTCGATTCTTTATCCAATAAACCATTAACTCATATTTTTGAGAATACAATATTCTCGGTCACGGGGGTAAATAAGAATGGATGCCAGGCAACCGAGTTTGTTGAACTGGAAGTGATAAAGCCACCTCAATTGTTGAGTTTTCCAACGGATACCTCTATTTTTAAAGGGGAGGAGTTACCGGTAATAATTAGCGCAAATGATCGGATTGTTTTGAATTGGGAATCGAATGAATTTATGAGTTGTGAGGATTGTTTTGATCCCTATTTACAGCCCAGCTCGAAGGCCGAATATACGTTGGTTTATTCAGATGAATATTATTGTTTCGTTCAGGATACCTCTTTTTCCGTGGATGTATTAGATTACACGGTGTTTATTCCAAATAGTTTTTCTCCCAATAATGATGGTCTTAATGATGTTTTCATACCGGTCACAAGTGGGGTTCGTAAATTAATGTATATGTACATTTATGATAATTGGGGAAAACTAGTGTTTGAATCAACCGACCTTAATCAAGGATGGAATGGAACAATAAATGGGAAAAATGCCTCAAGAAACTCCATGTTTGTTTATAAATTGAAAGTGATTGGGGAAGATTCTAAAACTTCCGAGTTTATGGGTTCGGTAATGCTGTTAGCACCCTAAATGTCAACTCAAAATGGGGTGCCTATATTATATAGACATTAAAAAACAGGGACCGATATATTGTGGATCCCTGTTTTTTTTAGATTATTAAATATTGAATTTACGTTTTTAAAAGGAGTTAATTTGGGGGGAGAATGGAGTCGTAAATAAAGTGTTCATTTCCAATTGTTTTTGTAGCTGTTTTTTCGGTAGGGATTAATTCTTGGATTATACCAAAAATGGATTCCGGCCATGCTCTCTTAAAGGTAGTCTGGGCAATAATTTTAATCTTTTTTGTTTGGTTGTTTGCACAAATAGTTTCTAAAATTATTTCAACCTTATCCTTTGTAGTCGTTGAATTTCGGATAAATTGAATGAGTCGAAATTTATCATATGGATTGACTAACTTAAATAGATATATGAATTTGAATTTGGAGCTATTCAGGTTAAGTGATAAAATCGAGTTGACTTCCTTAGAACAGACCAGTTGTTTTTTTGAAAATGAATATTCAAAATGTCCAGTTTGTGAAAAACTTAGGGCTCTCAAGGAATTCAGTCCGTTTTTTTGAGCCTTTTTCATTTTTTTTAAACTAGATTGGATTTGGGTTTTAAAGGAGGTTATGTCTTGTGTAAAACCTTGGAGTTCGGTGGTCGATTTGTGGAAGTAATTAACTCGTAACCATTTTACTCTTTTGTTTTTGTTTTGGATCCTAAACTCGAGTTGATCATGAAAATTTGGTTGACCTGCATTAATAATCGCGTATCCCAATCTTGTTTTTAGTTCGTCTAGGTCTTCGGGATGTACCGATTTTAAAATAAATTCTTGAAAAGAGAGATGTGTTTTTGTAGCGAAATGTTTAAAAAGTAATTGATGTTCTCTTGTTTGGGTTACCTCAAGGGTATGAATATTCATAACCCATCCACCTATTTTGGCGAATTTTTGAAATTTTGAAAGCTCATTTTTGGCTTTGATTAGCTTAAGTTTAGTCCTTTTTTGTGGCGTAATATCCCGAATGGCGATAATTCCAATCAGCTCATCGTGTGAATCTGTGAAAAAACTAGCTTCGAAAATAACATTAAAGGGAGAACCGTTTTTGGTATTTACATGTACCTCATAAGGAGTCGTGATATGCTTTTCAACGTTGTTGATTACCTGAAATCGTTGCCCTTCCATTACAATTTCTTGAATTATGTTTTTACCCAATACCTCATCTAAGGTATAGCCAAACATTTCGAGAAAAGATTTATTTACATTTAAGGCAATTCCATTTTTATGAACTAGCACCCCAGCAAACGTTGTATTCAATATGCTCTGAAATTTGGCATTACTTTCGACTAGTTTGTCTTTTGAATTTTCTAAATTGTTGGTTAAATAACTAATTAGTAAAACTTGCTTAACTTCATTTAAACCACTGAAAATGGGTATGAATTGGTTTTTTTTGATATATAATACTCGATTAATGAAAACCCTTTCTTCACTATTAATTGTGGTTTTTTCAAAAATGGTTTTGTTTAAATTTTGGTTTAAATGAACGAGTGACTGAGAGCTAATTACGTTCCCTAGTAATTGATACAGTGTTTTACCAATAATTTGAGCTTTGTTTGCTTTGTTGTTTTGAAGAGCATTTTCATTACAATCTACAATTTTGAATTCCGAAGGTAAGGATGGTTCGAAAATGAGTATTCGAAATTGAGAGTGACTTGATATGGCGTTATAGTAACTATTGGATTGCTGGAGATCTTTCATAATACCAGAGTTTTTTGTTTCGTTTCTTAGGCTTTTGTTTTTATCAGTGTTATCAGTGTTATTAGTGGTATTTATTTTCGTTAGATGCGCTAGGGGAGTAAAGGTATTAAGGACCTTTCTAAATTTGGATCATTCATACCCATGGACATGCAGGAATCTAAATGTGCCTTTTTCACCCAATTGTTACTTATCTTAATCCGTGTTCTTCGATAGCGAATTACGTAAATAATTAAGTCGGAATTTGGCTGGAGACTTTTCGAATCAGGCCCATGATCCATTGGCGGAGCTATTATTATCATTTTTTAAAATCTATTGAGAAGGAATGTTTTGGCGTGGTTTTGTTTCCATTTTAGTCAAAGTTATTGGTTTAAAAGACTGTGCATTTTAAAATTCAACTCAAATTCATTAGTTATTTGGTCATACAATGTTTTTTTTCGACTTTTTTAATTCTAACTATTAAAACCATTGAGTGCGCTGGGATTAGCTAAATATAGTTTTGAATTTAAGTCGCCATAATTTGTCTGAAGTATGGTTGGAATGAATTTTCTGTTCAGTTCTGATGTTTTAGTTGAAAATTTACCCGTTTTTGAGACAGAATTGAAGTCCTGACTCTAAAGTATTATACCGAGTGATTCATCAATAAGGAATAAAGGTCTCCTGATTAGGAATCAATATTCGCAAAATGTAATTCCACATGAGCGCCAAATTCCGAATTAGAGATTTTTATTTTCCCATTATGCGCTTCTGTCATTAGTTTGGCGATTACTAATCCCATTCCAATTTTCTTATTTTTGTGTTTTTGTCCTTCTGAAAAATGATCAAATGGATTGGAAAGAGTTTCTTCCGGAAAACTGGAGCCCGAATTACGTATAATAATTGTAGTGAAATCTGAGGATACTTCCGTATTGATTTTAATTTGTTGATTTTTATTGGAATAGTAGATGGCATTTTCTAAAACCTCCATAAAACCGTAATGAAAAATTTTAGGATCAATATTTACTAAAATCTGAGACCCAATATTGGTTTCGATTTCCAGGTTCTTTTGTTCCATCTCTTCTGCCAGATTTTGACATTCAACGTTTATTAAAGAAGTTAAATTTTTGATGCCTTTTTGAAAGTGGTATTCTTTAGCTTCTAACTCTGAGATTAATAAGGCTTTGAAGGAGATCTTATTAAGTCGAGAGACCGCCTCGCTTAACAGGTTTACTTTTTCAGAATACTTTGAATTAGCTAAATCTTTTTTCAGAATTTCCGTAAACCCAACGACTCCAGTTAACGGGGTTCGGAGTTCATGGCTAATCAACCTAATAAATTTACTTTTTAATTTATCAAGAACTTCCAGGTTTTTATTTGCGACTTTTAGCTCTTCACTTATTTGGCTTATTTTAAGGGTTCGTTTTTTCACCTTTTGTTCCAGGTTCTTATTCAATTCTTTTAATTGAGTTGTTTTGTCTTGTAGATCAAGTTGTGTATGAACTCTTGAAAGGAGTTCTTCATTATTAAATGGTTTGGTAACATAATCTTGACCGCCAACTTTAAAACCCATGATGATACTTCCTTCATCTTGATTTGCGGTTAAAAATATTATGGGGGTTTCCTTGTTCTTTGATTTTTCACGAATTCGTTTACATACTTCAAACCCGTTCATTTCGGGCATGTTTACATCCAATAGAATTAAATCAAAATGAATTTTGTCTAAAATCTCTAAGGCAGAGGGACCATTGGTAGCAAACCCTGTTTTGTATTTATGATTTCGAAGTACATTTCCTAAAACTTGTAAATTTTGGGGTTGATCATCAATGATTAGAATTTGGTGAATTTTTTGCATAGTAGTATTTTATTTAACTTTTGTTCTTAAATCAAGAATGACTTGTGGAAATTGTTTTAGTAAAAATAGGACCTCTTCTATTTCGTAATTTTCCACTTTTTGCAATAGGCTGTTTCCAAATTGAATGAGTATTGGAATTTTATTTTCTTTCCCATATCTTAAAATTTCACCTCCAAAGCTGTCGATATCCTCTATGATCTGGTTTTGTAATACCCTCCGGCATAGCGGGACATAGCTACTTTTGAGTTCCTTCCATAATTCTAGTTTTAATGGTTTGGGTTTCAAAATTGTTGGGGTCGTTTGTGCCGAAGGAATCGGGTTGGTTTTGTTGACCTTAGAAAGGTGTTTTTGTATTTTGTCTACCAGATCGGATATTTTTATGGGTTTTTGTATAAATCCTTTAAGGTGGTCGAGGTTTTTATTCGCATTTCTTTTGGGTGAGGTAGCTGACAATGCAATCACGGGAATGTCCTGAAATTTCGGATTGCGTTTTAGGACGTTTAAGGTGGTCTGACCGTCCATTACCGGCATTTTTAAATCCATTAAAATTAGGTCTGGAATATTCTTTTCAACCATGTATAGTGCCTCTTTCCCATTTGTTGCCATACTTACCTCTACGTCTAGATCAAAGAGTATATCTTCTAAAAGTGATCTGTTTGATTCGTTGTCATCCACAACGAGGACTTTACTTCCTAAAAAGGATACGGATTTTAGGTCAAGCAGGGGAATCGTTTTATTTAAAACGGGACCTTGGGAGAGCTCCACTTCATTTAATTCAATGTTAAAAGTACTACCTATGTTCACCTTGCTTTTGACGGATATTGTTCCATTCATCATTTCTAATAGGCGTTTTGAAATGGTGAGACCTAAACCTGTTCCGCCATATTTTAAGGAAGGTTGATTTGTTTGTTGTTGGAATTTTTCAAATATGGATCCATATTGTTTTTTTGGTATACCGATTCCAGTATCGGTGATGGAAATTAGGATGTTTAGGGTGTTGTTTGTATTCAAACTTAGGGTGTCAACCTTTAAAATTATGGATCCTGAGGGCGTGAATTTTATGGCGTTTCCAACGATATTAAATAAAATTTGCCTTAATCTTAATTGGTCCAAAATGAGTCTTTTTGGGATCTTGTTTGAAATGATCGTTGTGAATTTTAGATCTTTTTCAGCAATCGGTAGGGCAAAGAAACTTTCAATTTCTGAAACGAGGGCTGTTAAATCAATGGGTTCATAGGTTAGGTTAAATTTTCCGGATTCAATTTTTGAGAGATCAAGGATATCATTGATTAATAAGAGTAAATTTTTACCACTCGTTCGGATCGCTTGAATTTGAGATTGTTGCTTTGAGTTGGAAATTGAGGAGGCTAATAGTTCGGAAAAGCCAATGATAGCATTCATAGGGGTGCGAATTTCATGACTCATATTTGCCAAGAATTCCGTTTTTGCTTTATTCGCACTTTCGGCTTGTTCTAAACTGTTTTTTATTCGGTCTTCAGAATTTTTCCTTTCTGTTATATCCATAACATTGGTTAAAACCAAAGGGGTTTCTCCGATTCGAATTAAATTAAACTCGACCTCTACATAAAATGACTCCTTGTTTTTTCTAATCGCTTTGGTGTAGGCTGTGAGGCCTATGTTGGATGGGATATTATGGTTTATTAAGCCAGAAATCATTTCCGGTAAGTTCTGTTTTGGGGTGTTGAGTAGAATTTTATTAATGGAAGAATCCCTAAGTTCGTTTTTATCAAATCCAAAATAGGTTTCGGAGGTTTTATTTGCCCGAATAATATTTCCATCCTTATCCATAATTAAAATGGAAAATGGGGAGGCATTAAATATGGTTTTTATCTGTTCCTCTCTACGTACTCGTTCTATAATTTCTTTTTGAAGACTTTCATTCGTTTTAAATAACTCTAGTTTTCGTTCTGATATTTTTGTCTCCAGATCAAGGTTTAGTTCTTTAAGTTGGGTAAGGGCATAATTATGTGATAGGGTTAAACTTGTCGTATTAGCAATGGTTGAAAGTAATACGGACTCACTTTCTGTAAATTCATGAACATCAGGAAAGTACATGGAAAAGGTTCCAATGACTTCTTTTGTTGAGTTTTGGATGGGAGTAATACAACATGATTTTATTTTCGTTTTTAGAGCTAGAACCTGAAATTCAGGAAATCTAGTGTCGGTGGTTAAGGTCGTAGAATGGGTCTGTTTTTTTAATTCAAAGGCTATTTGTGCGGGCCCATTTATACTATGAGGGTGGGTTCTATCAATGCCTTGAATAAAGTCGAGTGATAGTTTAGTTGAGGAGGCGTAAAATAAATGGTTATGGTTGGTATCAGAAATATTCATGACACATATAGAATCGGGATATTCTTTGTTTACTTGATCCACGATTTCTCTGAAAATTGTATGTTTAGGCTTGCCTTCAATGATTGATTGGAGAACTGTATGTTGATGTAAACTTCTAAATTCCTCCTTTTTTTTCAAAGTAATATCCTTAAACGTAATTACGGCTCCTTCTACTATTTCGTCATTTACAATGGGTGAAATAAAGTATTCTACGGGTAATTTTTTTCCGGATTTTGTGGTTACCCAGTCCTCATATGGGCCTCTTTCAATTTTATCCTTCAGAGTTTTGAATAAGTTTCTAATGAGATCTTTGTCCTTTCGTTGGTTGGGATGAATAAAATGGAAACTTTTTCCAATCAATTCATGTTGGCTATAGCCCAGCAATTTGGCTCCAACGGGATTTATAAATGTGCAATTGATGTTTGGGTCAACACCACAAATAGCCCCAGAAGCGCTGTGAAGTATTTTTTTATTAAAGGAGTGGAGTTTTTTGATTTTGCTCTCTGCAGTTTTTTGCGAGGTGATATCAATATGAGAACCATGCATACTTGTTGGTGTGTTCTGGAGGTCAAACTTCAATGTTGCCTTGGCTAAAACCCATCGATAGGAACCGTTTTTATGTCGTAGACGAAACTCTACTTCATAGGGTGGATATGGTGGGGATAAACAGAGGTCTAATTTTTCAAGTGTTTTATCCCTATCATCTGGATGTATTAACTCAGACCAGGTTTCGAAAGAAGCGTCCATTTCATGATCCAGATATCCTAATTGCCTTTTGTATTCTCTGGAGAAGCTTGATTCTTGCGTGATCAAATTCCAATCCCATAGACCAACTCGACCACCTTCAACCGATGTTTTAAGGTGATGAAGATTTTGTTTAAGCGTTGTTTCCAATTGTTTTAGCGTAGATATATCTCGGATTACACCGGAAATACTTTGAGGTTGGTTTTGGGTATTATAATGTATTACCCCTTGGTCTTTAACCCAAATTGCAATCCCATCTTCGGGTCTGATAATTTTGTAGGTGATGGAATATTTTTTCTTCTGTTCTTTTAATAGGGATTGGTAAAAAATGGAGGCTTTTGTTCGATGTTCTGGATGAATAATTTCCCAAAAGGACTCCAACGATTTTTTTTTTGTCTCCGTTACCCCCGTTATTTTATGAAATATGTGTGAACCGGTCCATTCTCCAGAGGATACATCTTGAAAATATTCTCCTACCTCCGCTAACTTTAATGAAGTGAGGAGTTGATGTTGATTTCTTCGGGTTTGGTTAATTAATATAAGGGCTTTATTTTTTATAGAATAGGTGTTCTTGTGAGAATAATAGAGAAATAGGAATTGAACCAAAATCAAAAGGATTAATACACCAATGATAATGAGATTGGAAAAATCGTATTCGAAAAATGTATTACTCGTTGAGGAAGTAATAACAAAATTTAGTGGTGAATTGTGGTGAAGTAACTCACCAAATATTGGATCATTTACAAAAAATGGGATCACGGTCTTATTTTTTTAGTTCGAGTAGAGCTTAAAGTTAACTAAAAAAAATGATTAAAATTAAATTGGGATTTCCATTCTCTATTACAGAGAATACTTCCTTTCAAAAAGAAAACGGGCATCTCCCACCACAAGAAACACCCGCATTTTCACTAACCATCTTTAAAGGGGTGGTTTCTGTCCCTTATATTTTTTATCCTAAATGGATATTTATTGTATTATTCAAAAGTAATAATGTCGCTGTGAATCCTTTATTACTTCCAAATTTTGGCCGTGTAGACTCTTTCATTTTTGAAAACTAATTCTACAAAATACATCCCTGTACTTAGATGTGGCAGTTCAATATTTATTTGAGTGGATGCTCCATCCCCTTGGGTGGAGTAGACTAATTTTCCGGTAACATCCAATACGTTGATTGTTCCCGCTAAACCATCTTGGTTTTTGAGGGTAAATCCTTCGTTAGTTGAAATCACGGAATAAGCGTTTATTGCCAATTCGTCAATAGTAGTAATGGTGGTATCTGGATCGTTTCCGGATCCTTTTGAACCTTGACTTCCTCCAACAATTTCAGGATTGTTCTCAAAAACTAACTCGAAACGTGTATTATAATTTACGTTGGCATTTAAATCTACCGTATAGGGAGAAGTTAATTCGTGTGTGATATTTAACATATTATCCTTCATGTATATTTTAATGTTGGATGGAATGTTTTGCAGTTTATAATTAGAGAATACATGTGTTCCGGAGTCGGACGACCAGATGACTAAAGGAATGGATTTCGTTTCGTTTACCCCTAAGCTTTTGAATCCTTGAATTGCAAATTCATCTTGGGCAATTAAAGAAGCAAAACGAATATTTGAACTGCCTTCCAATTTGTGCGCATCGTAAGCGAGGTCTACCGAGTCGGTAGTGGTCGAATTGTACCCAACTAAAATATTGTTTTTATAATTATTTGGATTCACCACTTCAATCCAAGCCAAATGGGTCTCCGATGGATCCGTTTTGAAAAACTGATCGTTATCCGATGAACGCATACTGTTATTAAATTCCAAATTGGTATTGGCATGCGCATATACCCAAAACCCTTGTCCACTGGCAATTTCTCCAGTTGGCGTTTTTGTGGAATTTCCGGATCTTACGCCACCTAAGGTGTTGAAGGTCGCATAGTCTGAATGTTGGTTGTAGCCAACCGCTGTATCTCCTGCATCCCAAAAATAAATGGATCCATCTATTCTGTTATTATTGGTTGCATTTTCTAATAAGAAAGCCGTGGCATTTAACGCACTTGGATAAGGATTACCTACTAGGTTCCAATCGTCATTGTCCCAAAGAGGGTTATGGCCCAAATTGGTGACTGCAATGGGAATACTGATATCCCCATTATTTACTTTTCCGGAATACGCACGGGTGGTAACCGCTGTACCTGGAACAAAATATCCTCTAGCTACATCCATTTGTCCATCTCCTCCAGTGATCACACTAGAAGCGCCAAATGTCACTGCATTACCATAACAGGTGGAAGAATATCCAACTGCGTAATCGTGTTTCCATGCTTGGTTTACTTCGTCAAATGCCCAAACATCACATGGGTTTGAACTCGAGAAAATATTACTCAATTGAGCGGTTTGTATGGGGGAAGACCAAATGTTATAGGATGCATCAGAAGCGTTTCCTTCTCGTTCTACATGGTAGGTGCCCGCACCTTCATTTCCATTTGTTCCTGTGCTTGTTTGTATCAGGGAAGCACCACTTTTTATGGTCATAACACCAGAGTTTAAAATAGTGCCATTTACCTCTAGTACTTTACCCGACTCTATCGTTAAATTACCCGTTGGAGTTACAATTACATGTGCAACAGTTGCATCTCCAGGTAGCACTGCATTGGGTGCATACACTTTCAATACACGGGTACCGTCTGATGGACCAGGTGCCGAAGCTGTACCCGAACCTCCATCATAAGTATTCCCGTCCCAGGTAATGTAGTTGCTATCTACTGCCAAAGTGATAGGTAAGTCTAAGGTCCAATCTGTAAGTTTAGTGGATGTGGCGCAATCTTCGCTGGTTCCCGTAATTATAGTACCATTAATCATATTTCCTGTAGAACCTCCATTTCCTTCGTTAGCCCAGGTTGTCCCATTCCAACGAGCCACTCTTACATTACATAATGCCCCAGCTCCATCGATATCACTCCGAGTGTTTTTGAAAGCTATAGTAGCCTTGACATTACTCGTTCCTGTTAATCTATTTAATACCCAATATTCATTGTTTGAAATATGATCCAATCCAGCGGATACCATAGTGGTATCAAAACCAGCTGCATGTGCAGATGAATAGTGATAGGAAGCTTCAAAAAGAGAGGTGCTTGGACTAGACATGGTAATTGGAGCATAATACCCACCATTTCCAGTAGGGAAGGTAAAAGCATCGTTTCCATACTTTAATACCGGCCCGTCCACATACGCATCATCCGATACAGAACTAACCGAAGTATTGTCGTTCATTGTTAAAGAATTTGTTGTGGTGGTTACCACATTTCCATTATCTAAATCAAGTTCTTTTAAGATGGTAACAGGAGTGTTTAAAATGACTTCTCCATTCGTTTTTGAGGTTTGAAGATCTCTAATTTCAATAGAAGGGGCTGTTCCTAACTGGTTTATTGTTTGTGTTCCTGATCCATCAAAAATGGCTCTTCCCGAACCCGAGTTTCCTATTCTTACCACTGAATTGGCATTAATGGTTAGATCTCCAGCAAAGGTACATGCAATGTCAAGTGCAGGATATATATTCCCTGATCCCGTTTTAGAGAACGTGGCATTTCCATTGTAATCATTGGTGATTCTATAACAAGGGGATAAATACCCGGTCCCCGTGTTTATGATATGTGCATCTCCATTAAATGTATTTCCCCCATCGCTTCTGTCATCGGAACCTCCTGTTTTATTTAGAACACTTGTTCTATTAAATAGGGAGTTTTTAAAATTGATTCTTGGAGATACAAAATTGACATCTCCATACCAAGAGGAGGTAAATAGATTCAAAATGGAAGTACCCGTAAGGGTTAAATTCTGTAATGAAGTACCTTGTTGTGTGAAATTTCGAAACATTAAATAGCCCGCAATAAATCCAGAACCGCCTACCGACACTGTTTTTGATGCGGCTAAGCTAGCTGTACCTTCACTTTCACCAAAACGAATGCCATCACTACTGGTGTTTGTGCTGGTAACTATGATGTTATCATTAAATTGAACTTGGCTTGAATTATCATAATTAGAGTAAATTTCAGAATAACTCGCACTTGATTGATTATTGAAAGTGACTTCCCCGTTGTATGTAATATCCCCATTATACCCCATATAAATTCTCTTATAAGTACCGGAGTTAAAATTGGAGACATTTGTATTACCTCCCACAGTTATGGTTGATCGCGAGTTATTCGCAAATAGGATGTGTCCATTATTACTCGTGGAATTATTATTAATAGTGAGTCCAGAATTAAACGAAATATCCCCCTGGTCACCTATATATAGATAGGCAGTGGTAGCGGACGAATTGTTGTTAAGAGTTGCGTTTCCTCCAATTGTTAAAGTTGAATTGCTGGAGGTAGAAATGTAAAAAGTGTTATTTGAACCTGTGGTATTATGATTCACCACCAAATCTCCAGAAACATTGTTTCCAGCACTATTATGAGCTAAATACATATTATAAGTACCGGTATTTGTCATGGTTAAATCCGATTGGAAATCATCTGGGTTTCCATTACCCATTAAAAAGTATCCCGAACCGGAGTTTTTTAAAATACTGGTTCCCAAAAAGGTGTTTCCACCTTCTGATGCATCATTTACGGCCCCTGTTTTCTCAAAAATTGTAGTACCTGAATAAGTAGTAAACCGTGTTTGAATGGATGGAGCTTTCAAATTTAAATTACCTCCCCAGGTACTCTCTCGTGTATAAAATCGGTAGGCGCTTTGCGCTATTTCAAGAGATTGTGGGGTATTTCCGGTTTGTGTAAAATTTCTGAAATACAATTCTCCACCCACAAAATTTGCAGCACCACCAGGAATTGAAATAGTTTTAGAAGCAGCCAATACACCAGTTCCATTACCTGATCCGAATAAATAACCATCGCTATTAAGGTGGGTGGATTTTAAGGTGATGTTTCCATTATATGCATTGGAGCTATTTGAACCATAATTTAAATATACTTGGTTGGAGGTTGCCGTTGAATTATTGGTGATATCCAAATTCCCATTCATGGTTGCATCTCCATTGTATCCGATAAACCACTGTTTATTGGAGCCTGCACCCGAGTTGCTTAAGGTAGAATTCCCTCCTATTGTTACAGAAGAAGAGGTGTTATACCCTATTAATATTTGTGCTGTGGTAGCGGAGGAAGAATTGGATACATCTAAATCTCCTGTAATGTTTAAGTCTCCAGAATTTCCTAAATAGATGTTTTTAGTAACCCCATTGGTGTGAGAGTTTAACACCGTTACATTTCCTCCAACATTTACCAGACCATTATTTGATATGTAAACATGGTGGTTTCCTGATACACCAGAAGAGGTGTTATTTACAACCAGGTTTCCAGAAATATTAAAAATAGTAGAGGCATTATTTCCTAAATAAAAATACTGACTATTGGCCCCTGTTGTTTCATGGTAGATCGATAAATCACCGTTAATGGTATAAGTACCCGCATTATTGCCACATAATAGTTCACTAAAAGCCCCTTTGTTTCTGAGTGTTAAATTCCCATTATAAGTGTCAGCTGCTGAACTCGCCAAATACAAACGTCCAGATGCGACATTATTATTATGAACGATTTCAGTATTTCCATTAAAAGTATTTCCACCATACCAATCATCATTTGTCTGGCCTTTTTTTTCAAAATAGGCATCGTTATTAAACATGCTCGTGTGAACGTAAGTACGAGGAGCTACAAAATTTACGGAACCACCCCAAGTTGAATTTCTGGAGTAAATGTAGTTAGCCGTATTTGCCAACTCAAATGAATGTGCTGTATTTCCAGTTTGGGTAAAATTATAGAATCTTAAATCCCCTCCAATAAAATTGGTTTGATCTACTCCCGGGATAGATACCGACTTTGTGGCTGCCAAGGTAGCAGTTCCTCCTTGAGAGCCAAACGAATATCCATCTCCTGAAGTGTGTGTCGATTTTAATGTGATATTTCCGTTAAAAGTATTGCTACTTCCTGTTCGATAATTTAGGTAGACCTGGGAAGAGGGAGCACTTGATGCGTTACTCATATCTAAATCCCCGTTAAAGGTAACATCACCGTAATTACCAATATAACATTGTTTATTTGATCCAGCACCCGAATTGGCCAAAGAGGTATTTCCTGCAATGGTTACCGTGGAAGAGGATCCATTGGCAACATGAAATATTGCGGTTGCCGCTGAAGATGCATTTATTAGGTCTAGATTTCCTCCAAATGCAATATCACCACTGTTACCTACATATACGTTTTTGGTGCTTCCTCCGGTTCCTGTATTTGAAACGGTAACATTGTTAGCAATGGTTAATGAACCTAAATTTGAGATATATAAATTATGTGTTCCTGTTGCTGCGGTTGGACTATTGGTAAAAGTGGCTGTTCCTCCAACAGTTGAAATAGCCGAAGCGTGATTAATGAAATAAACATTTTGATTACCCGCCCCGGTAGATTCATTCGAAACGGTTAAGTTTCCGCCAATGTTATAAGTCCCCGCAGCAGAACCGTAAGCGAAATCACTGAATTCGCCCTTGTTTTTTAAGGTTAAATCGGCTCCAATACTACTCGGGCTATAATAGGAAACGTAAAAACGTCCATTAGCAATGTTGTTATTAAGAATAAAGGATACATTTCCCGAATAGGTATTTCCGCCATAACTATAATCGTCACCCGCACCTGATTTTTCAAAGTATGCGGTTCCATTAAATGTTGTTCCCCGCGTATAAATACGAGGCGCAGAGAAACTTACATCTCCTCCCCAATTAGAATTATAATTGTAAATATAGGATGCGGTCGTAGCTAACTCAAAGGAATGAACGCTTGGCCCGGTTTGAGTGAAATTTCTAAAATATAATTGTCCACCCACAAAATTAGTGATATCTGTACCCGGAATAGAAATAGTCTTGGTGGCGGCTAATGTAGAATTTCCGCCTTGGTTTCCAAACAAAAAACCATCACTGGCTATTTGTGTTGACTTTAAGGTAATGTTTCCATTAAAAGTATTTGTACTACTGGATCGGTAATTAAGGTAAATTTTTGAAGAGGGGGCTGTAGACCCATTGGTCATATCCAAAAAGCCATTAAACGTGACATCTCCATAATTCCCTAAATAACAATCGTTATTTGAACCCGTTCCTGTACTTGTTAAAGTCGTATTTCCGTTAATAATCACTTGGGAAGAAGTCCCACTTGCAATGATGATCTGGGCGGTACTCGCAGAAGATGTATTGGTGATATTTACATCGCCACCAAATAAAACATCTGCATTGTAACCCAAATAAACGTTTTTAGTACTTCCTAAAAGACCGGAGTTGGTGACGGTGGTATTTCCTGCCACATTAAGTTGGCCATTATACCCAAGATGGATGTTGTGTGAGCCTCCTGTGCCATTTGAATTATTGGTGATGGTTACCGTACCGGGAATGTTTAGTGATGCCGTAGATTTGTTTAAGAACACGATGGATTGGTTTCCTGTACCCGTACTGGAATTAGTTAGGGTAACATTTCCGCCTATGGAATAAACACCCGATGCACTCCCAAAAGTCATATCTCCTTTGGAGCCTTTATTGGTTAATATTAGATTTCCTCCAAAATTACTGGAGTCTACATTTGCCAAATTTAAACGACCATTACCGGAGGAATTATTTAAAATAATTTCGGTATTCCCTACATAATTATTTCCGCCATAGCAGTCATCATCACCACTTCCTGTTTTTTCAATATACGATGTTCCCGAAATGGTAGTGCCTCGTAAGTAAATACGTGGTGCAATAAAACTCACATCACCGCCCCAATTCGAATTGTAATTATAAATGCGTGTTGCTGTAACTGCCAATTCAAATGAATGGGGGGTAGCACCTGTTTGTGTAAAGTTTCTGAAGTATAACTCCCCTCCCAAATAATTTAAATTATCCGTACCTGGAATAGTGATGGTTTTTGTCGCTGCTAATGTGCCAATACCACCCTCTCTACCAAAATAAATCCCATCGCAGGTTGCACTATTTGAAGTGACTGTAATGTTATCTTGATACGCGTTCACACTATTTGTTCGGTAATTACAAAATACTTCAGATTCACTGGAGGAAGCATTGTTGTTGATATCTAAGGTGCTATTAAATGTAATGTCCCCATAATTCCCTAAATAGATTCGGTTTCTAGAAGAGGCGTTGTCGTCATTGGTGACGCCAGTTGCTCCGGTAATCACGAGTGAAGAACTGCTGTAATTTGCCAAAACAACTTGAGATTTTGTTCCCGAACCGCTGTTCATGATATCAAATGTTCCGGAAACCGTAGAATTACCTCTATTTGGGAAGTAGATATTTAACTCTTGCCCGGAGCTGTTGTTGGACACGGATACATTACCTCCAACGGTCATGGTAGAACTGGTTTGATCTCCAATGTTTACGGTGCGATTCCCATTTCCTGTTGCGGAATTGATGATCGTTAAATCATTGGCTACTGCGTGTCCTGCGGTGGAGTATGCGAAATAAAGGGAATTGGTACCTGAATTGGTCAACGTTAGGTTGGCCTGAAAAATATCGGCATTCCCACTTCCAAATCTTAAATATTTACTACCACTATTGATGATCGATGAATTTCCTACAAAGGTGTTACCTCCCGCACAGGCATCATCTCCGATTCCACCGGTTTTTTCTAATAAGGTAGTTCCGCTATATGTGGTTCCTCTAGTGTAAAAACGCGGGGATTTAAAGATAATATTTCCTCCAAAAGAAGAATTGTCAATGATGAGATAAGTATTGCCTGTAGCTATAAGAGATTGGGGAGTGTTACCCAATTGCGTAAAATTATCTAACCTCAATGAACCATCGCTAAATCCTGTTCCGATTGAAATTGTTTTTGATGCCGCTAAAGTTGAAACACCATTACTTTCCCCAAAACGTATTCCATCTGGACTAGAATTTGAGATCGTAATATGACCATTAAAGATACAGGTTGAACTGGCTCCATGGGCTATATAAATTTCAGAATTTGTAGCGCTTGAATTATTGGTTACGTTTAGGTTAGCATGAAAAGTAAGGTCACCACTATTTCCAAGGTACATACGTTTGGTAGATCCGGAACCATTATTAATGAAATTTGCTGTTCCTGTCACGTTTATGTTAGAAGTAGAGTTAGTCCCTAAATAAACGTAGCCAGAAGAACCATTTGCGTTGTTGGTGATAGAGAGGTCTCCATTAAAATCAATATCCCCACTTTCACCTAGAATTAAACGCCCATTACTTGAAGTGCTATTGTTGTTGAATGTGGATGAGCCATTTATGGTAAGAGTAGAAGCAGTGTATGTGGATGCATACATATAGGTATCAGATCCACTCCCATTATTATTCATGATTAAATTACCATTCACCAAATTACCAGGACTGTTATGGGCCAAGTACATGTGTTTTGTTCCATTATTGTTCATGGTTAGGTTGGCATTAAATACATCTGGGTTTCCATTTCCCATTAAAAAGTAACCGGTTCCACTATTTCGCAATTCCGTATTCCCTGTAAAAGTATTTCCACCTATACTCGCATCGTTTGATGCTCCCGATTTTGCCAGTAATGAGCTACCAGCGAACGTACTGAATGCCGTGTAAATTCTCGGAGAAATGAAATTTACATTTCCGGCAAAGGAAGAATTGTATAACACTAAACTTGCAGTTCCGGTTAAATTTAAATTTATTGGGCTTGTATTAGAAGATGTGAAATTCCGTAATCTAAGCTCTCCACTAATATAATTTCCTCCTAGAGAAATGGTTTTGGTACTGGCTAGAGTTCCTATTCCTTGGTTTTGGCCAAATCGTATCCCATCTCCTGAAGCATGGGTATTTGCCACCGAAATGTTTCCGTTATATATATTTGTTGAACTTGAATTGTAATTTAAAAATATTTCAGAATTGTTGGCTGAGGCATTATTAGTAAGTGATAAATCTCCATTAAAGGTCATGTCTCCTGAAGATCCAAGATTTACTCGTTTGTAACTACCCGATCCATTATTGATAACGGTAGTGGATCCATTAATGATAACGGAAGCGTTTGAATTGGAAGCCAATGAAATAGAGCCTGAATTACCAGTCGCATTGTTTTGTAGGTTCACATTATTATTAAATACAACATCTCCGTTTTCGGCTATTATTATTTGCCCGTTAGAGGCAGAGGCATTGTTGTTTAAGGTTGTTGTTCCATTTACGGTTAATGAAGAAGCCGTTCCTTGGGCTAAATGCACATAATTATTACTTCCCGTTGCACTATTTGTAACCGTTAAATTACCCGTAATATTATTTACCAAGCTATTGTGTGCGAGGTAAATACTTCCTGTTCCAGTATTCCTTAAATTTAGGTTCCCTAAAAATGAATCGGGATTTGTATTTCCAAATAAAAATGAGCTGGAGCCTGAGTGGGTTATGATACAATTACCTGTAAAGGTGTTTGAACCAGAAGAGTAATCGGAGCCTGATCCTGTTTTTGTAAAAGCGGATGTTCCAGAAAATGTAGATCCATTAATCACCATTCGAGGAGCCGTGAAATTTACATCTCCTCCAAAATCCCCTGAATAAATTTTGAAATAAGCTGTATTGGATAAAACAATGGATTGAGAGGTACTTCCTGTTTGGGTGAAGTTTTTTAGTAATAGATCTCCTTTAGAAAAACCGGAGCCTAAAACCGAAATAGTCTTTGAAGCCGCAAGGGTTGCCTGTCCACTACTTTCTCCAAATTGTACCCCAGATCCATTATTTGAGCTTACATAAATATGACCGTTAAATTGGTTGCCAATGGAATTGTATGCAATGCGGATTCTACTAGAACTAGTGTTAATCAGGGTAACATCGTCATTAAAAATATCCGGATTCGTATATCCCATTAAAAAGTAACTGGTACCCGAATTGGTGACTTTAAAAGTGGCGTTGAACGTACATCCACCCGCTCCATTTGTGCTGGAGCCTCCTGTGTCTTCTACTTCTACGGTTTGGTTAAATATACCTCCGTTAAAAGCAACTCGTCCTGCGATGGCAATTATGGGGGTGTTAAAAGTAGTGCCACTAAATGTTGCCACTCCGTTTGTATTAAAGGTCACGGAGGAGGTACCTGGAGTATCCGATATTGTACCTGAAGAAAATGTACAACTTTGACTTCCCGAAACAGCCGGATTGAATGAGAATCCCGCTAAATCAATTACTCCGGTGTACCCAGAGGTGTTGATTCCATCGAAATTTGCAGGGATATCTAACGTGCAATTTCCTAGTCCATTCGCATTGAAATATGCAAAATCACCAGTGATGGGTACCGAAGCGCCTCCTGTTCCTCCATTGGAGGTGGACCAGTTGGAGGGAGTGTTCCAATTTGCAGATGTTGAGGCAACCCAATATCTGTTTGATCCAAAAGTGTTTGAATAGCATAAAGAAAATATGCCGAGTAGTAGTAGTGTGTACTTTTTCATATCAGGATGTGTGTGAAATTAGAACGATAATCAAGTTGTATGCGTGTGAAACTCTCCTTGTGATACACAATTATACGGGTAAATTAAGTGGGGATTAAAAATGGACGCAATAGTGTAAAAGGTTGATTCTATTGCCCGTGTAATAGAATTACATTGGTTTTATAGTTACATGGTTTGACTTTTTTAGGAGGTGCTTTGATTGTTATCGCAAAGAAAAAAGGAATGCTTTTGCATTCCTTTTTTCTTTGAAATAAATAGGCTTAAAGCTTAATAAACTGTTGCGTATAGATTAATTGATAGCTATCTCTTAATGTGATAAAGTAGACGCCATTAGATAAATGTCCAATGTTTATTTTCTCAAGTGTTGCATTTATCACCCTTGTTTTGTTGAAAACCACCTTGCCGGTAATATCTACTACCTGAATGGCACCCGAAAAACCTTTTGGATTCTGAATCGTGATTTCGTTGGTGGTTTGTGTCACCGAAAACTCTTGATTGGATATAGACTCAGACATGGAGTTTACGATACCGGTACTATCGGTATCCGATGGTTTACCTAAATCTTTGGAGGAAGCGCCACCGGAGTTGGTGTTCAATTTATTTACGAAAACCAATTGGAACCTTTGGGTGTATTCCGTATTGGCGGTTAAAGTAACCTCATAGTCACTTAGGCCTAAATCGTGATCTGTTCCTAACTGAAGGTCCCGTAAGTAAATTTCAAATGCGGGATTTAAATTTTTACGTAAGTAGTTAGA